>Ga0209083_1000010_pt1 | contig 316308 bp, 230 predicted proteins | sample AM7aDNAmetaG_FD_184132 | JGI IMG/M metagenome (GOLD analysis project Ga0209083, IMG submission 184132) | Freshwater microbial communities from Finland to study Microbial Dark Matter (Phase II) - AM7a DNA metaG (SPAdes) (version 3) | ecosystem: Environmental > Aquatic > Freshwater > Lake ...
AAAAAATTTGAGCGAAACGGACTGCAAAGGTAATCCAAATTTCTAAACTACCAAAACTTTTTAAAAAAATATCTATTTAATTTCTAATTTGTCAATCCCTCATTTTAAAAAACGCCCTTTTAACAACATCCTTTCAACCAGAAACGTAACAGGACTCTCTTGTAAAGCGGGTGCAAAAGTAGATACTTTTTTATTATAAAACAAATCATTTATTGAAATAATCCTGATATAAAATATACTATTTATTTAAATAGCTGATAATAAATTGAATCACAATGAAATTATTTTTAAATTATTATTTAATCACCAATACATTTGTCGAATAAGTGCTATTTTAAACTGAAAAAAGAATCTTTCAAAAGCAAATTTTTCTCCAAAAGCAATGGGGCGAACAAGAATTTTCGGTTATAATATACAATGGAATTCAATCCAATAATTGGATTATCAATACAAAATAAGCAACAAACGTATATTTATTAACTTATTTGAGCAGAAAATTATTAAGATAAGCACTATTTGTTGATTTATTTTTTTTAATTCAAAGGATAAAATAAATCAATTTTGGGATTTATTTTCATTCCCATTGATTAACCGTGCGATATTTGGAAGGTGCATAATAATAATGAGAGCTGAAGAAAAAAGGAAATACACAAAAAGCATGGTCGATTTATGAATCATAAATTCACACACCGGAAGTGTTACGGACAGGCAAATGGAACCCAAAGACACATATTTCGTGCTCAATTTAACTATATAAAAAACTAAAACAGCAACCAGAACGGTAATTGGACTGAGTAAAATGGATGCTCCCAGCGTTGTATTCACCCCTTTGCCACCTTTAAAATTCAAGAATATGCTAAAGTTATGACCCAAAATAGAAGCGAATGCAATCTGATAAATATATGTTTCACTAAATGTATAGCACTTTGTATATTGAAAAAGTAGGATTGTTGCAACCGACAGAAGTCCTTTCAGCATATCGCAAACTTGAGTCAAAAAGGCAATTTTAGCTCCAGCTACACGTCGAACATTTGTAGAGCCTATGTTCCCACTTCCTAGCTCACGGATATTCTTTCCGGCAAATTTAAGTGTAAAAAGATACCCAAATGGTATAGAGCCAAAAAGATACGCCAACAATATCAACGATATTTCAACTATAATTCTCATTTAAAATAAAGATACAGAAGAAACAACACGAAATACAAAGCCAGATAAAATCGGTAGAAATTCCTGAATTTCAGATAAGAATGATTCTCCGGATAGATATTTCCAATTAAAGCTTTGATTTCTTTCAGAAAGACCGGTTTAATATTAATAATCCAACTATTGGTTTGATAAACTATTTTGCGGAATTTACTACGATACATGCTCAGGGGTAAACCCCATACAACAAAAAGTATTAACCAGAGATTATTAAGAATGAATGTCATAGTATAATTTTGTATTTATTTTTTGGGAAACCAGGGAAGAAATGAACTTGTCCGCTTAATATAATCTGTATATTCAGGCTTTTGAACTTTCAATGATTTTTCGAGCAAGGCGACCCCGGAAACTTTTATAATCAACAATGTCATAATTACTGACCCTGCAACTAAGCCAAAGCTACCTGCTGACAAACAAAACAAGGCATAAGCCCACCAAACCGCAGAATCACCAAAATAATTGGGGTGGCGTGTATAATGCCAAAAACCCCTATTAAGCACTTTTCCCTTATTTGAAAGATTTGATTTAAATCGTGCTAATTGCATATCGCCTCCGGCTTCGAAAACAAACCCAACAAGCCACACAATTACCGCTACGTAATCAATAATACTTAATTCGTGAGAAGTTGAATAACGATTCACGCCATATAATGTCATTGAAATAATCCACATCAAAATACCCTGTAGGAGGAATGTCTGGAAAAAGCTTATCCACCAGTAATTTTTCTCTCCGTATTTTTTTCGAAATTCTTTATACCTGAAATCTTCTTCTTTACCAATATTTCTCCATGCCAAATAAATAGATAACCTTAACCCCCAAATGGTTACAAGCACCATAAGTATTGTTTTGGCTGCTGTAATATCAGTATTAATAAAATAAAATGTATTGACAGCAACAAAGCCTAAGCCCCAAAAAAGATCAACAATACTCGCATTTTTGAGAATCACACTGATAATCCATAAAGTGGACATCATAGCTAAAATCAGAAGAAAACCCTGAACAATTAATGGAATCATATATACTTTTTTTTAATATTATTAATCAAACAATAAAGCGACTGCAATTGTTCCGTTGCCTGCATTCATTCCAATTACCGGTGAGATATCAACTACTGAAACAGGTCTTTTGCCTGTTAGTTCGAGCATTTTTTGAATGTAAATATCTGCACCAGACTCATTATGAGCATGCAGTACAATATAATTCCACACTGTTTTTCCCACACTAATTTTCAGGATATGCTTCATTACCTTATTTATATTAGCCTGCTGACTAAAAGCCTGCCCAAATAAAACGGATTTCCCTGATTCGGCCATCGACACAATAGGTTTGACGTTCAGCAGATTGGCTATAAAGCCTTTTTGTTTGGAAACGCGCCCACCTTTTATCATATACTTCAGGTCTTTTACACTGACAAATATCTTAGCATCAGATCTCCACTTATTTGCAGATTCTACTATTTCAGAAGGTGACAAACCGGCTTCTATAGACTTTGCAATACGTAGGGTCAACAATCCCAGCGAACCTGAAAGGGTTTTAGAATCAATTGAATATACCGGTTTATTGAATTCAGAAGATATCTTTTCTGCAGCTTTTACGCTATTCTGATAGGTTCCGCTAAAATGCGAAGTAAGATGAATAGAAATAATAGCATCATAATGGGATGCCAAATGAGAATAGAGATTTACAAAGCTATGTTCGTTTATTTGTGACGTTTTGGGAAAATCAGGACTACTTTCCAGTAAATCGTAGAAATGATCGGGCGTTATGGTTACCTTGTCCAGATAATGATTATCTCCAAAATTGATATTCAACGGAAGGGTATAAATCTGATAAAAATCAATTAAGTCTTGCGACAAGTCACAGGTGGAATCTGTAACCAATGCAATATTCCACTTCCTATTGGTGGCAGCTTCATTTTGCTGAATCATATCGTCGGCCTTTTGAAAAGCAATTGTTCCAACATCTTTCAATTTATAAAACAATTCAGCCGGGTCATTTGTATGAATATGAATTCGGGTAAGGCTTTCAGAACCCGCCACAACTACGGAATCGCCATCTTTTCTAAGAAGATTCTGAAGTTCAGACCTTGTCACCTTCAGATTTTTTAGAATTGCCTCTGTACAATACCTGAACGTTATTTCACCCTCGTGTAGGTCTTCATCATGTAGCAAAACTAAAGTTTCATTTGGTTGTGATACGAATTTTCGAATATTATTGCTTCGTATAAATTCAATTATTCCCTCTATAAAAACGACAAACCCTTTAGCACCGGCATCAACCACATTAGTCTGTCGAAGTAATTTCATCATATGCCTCGTTTCTTCCAACGATTTATTCAAAGCTTCGAGCGATTCTACAATAAATTTACGGAAATCAGTTGATTTTGGATTAGAGGCAATTGATTCCGACCATTCTTTAATTACTGTAATCATAGTACCTTCAATCGGATCTGCAACAGCCTCGTACATGAATGGAATTGATTTTAGCACACTATCAACAAATTCCGAAACCGAAATAATTCCTTTTTCAGTTGTTCCAAGATTCATTCCATAAAGAAACTGAGCAAAAATTATCCCCGAATTTCCACGTGCACCCATCAATGCATTTTCAGCAATTCGATTCAGGGTTGTTTTATAGGATTTGTGTGGTGTTGTGTTATCTAACACAGAACGAATAGTGGATGCTAAATTAGTACCGGTATCTTTATCGTTTACGGGAAAAACATTGATTTTATTTATTTCAGCTTGTTGTTGGAGAATTCTTTGACCGCCTGCCTTGAAAGCGTAATATAATAGGCGACCGTCAAGTTGCGAGATTGGTTTATTTATCATTGAGCTGTATTTACAACAACAAACAGTATAAAGACAAATAAGTTTTATTTGAATGAGTATTTCAATACGGAATCGAGCGTATGGGGATACAAGAAAATGCCGTATTTGTGCAAGAGGGTATATTAACAGTAAGAGGGTGCCTTTTAGGGCACCCTCTTTTGAACACAATTACTATGTTAATATCTTATAATACTGATTTAGCCACCATGAGTTTGATTTGGATCTGTTTTAAAATGCCGGCGGTTAGCCTGCATATTACTGCTGTATCTTTCTGCTTCGGATTAATTTTCCAAACTGTTTTACCAATTTGTCCATTCTCTCCTACTCCGCAGATTGCTTATTGCAGCCACATCTGACTTCGATTCGTTTTTAACTTTACTAAATTTAGCTTGTTGTATGCAGTTTCTTTCAAAACCACTTGTTGACAATATCCAAATTGTATCAGATTTGTTTACAAACGATTGCTCGTTAGTTTTTTTAAACCTGTTGCTGCAAAGTTTGTGTTCCGCTTTATCTTCCTTTACGGTTTTACAGTCGAATCACTTCTACTCAAAGCACTCAAATCACCTGTCAATAGAAATTGAAATTCTGTATCAATATTTTCATTGTTTGACCAATAAAAATAGCGGTGGATGAGTTGCTGTTCGTTATCATTTCCAACATTCCGGGTTTACCACTATTTGCATAGCTCCAGATTTTGACAATATAGGTGTCTTTACAGTCACTTTGTTATTGCAAAATTACCCTGAAAATTGGTTGACTCTGATGCTTTTTACGGTTTCGCATCTGTGGATAGTTGCCTATCCCTTTAGCTCTCCGACAATTTATCCCTTCTCACGTCGGTCGAACGCCTACCCCCTGTTAAAGCGGTTTCGGTTTTTCCTGTGTTCTGGTATTAAATTTTTTGCATTCAGACCCACTGACTTCGTTGGCTTCATCTTATTAGCATAATCTCAATATCGCTATTAAGCTTTTACTAATACAGTTCATTTACTCTCGACTGTTTTACTCTGTTGGTAGTATTACCAAAAAATAAAATTCGTTCAATAATAAACTCATTTAAATTATTAAATACTGAACTACCGCGACTTTTAATTTTTTTGTACTGCTCGTCCGGAATTTTTTGAAACAAGTTCAAAACATTGCTGTTTCTACTTTTGTGACCGAAAATGAATATAAGTAACGAATTACTTTTTATAGAATTCCCTTCCCCGACTACCCGGCTTTCCTGTCTTAGAGACAGGGTTACGTTTTATTCAAACGCACCATAATTATATTTATAGAGTCTGACCCATTGGGAATTCTATTTTAGTAAGAGACCGTAAAACCATTAGCATTGTTATACATCTCATTGCTTACTTGCGTAAACAATTACGGAGATAACTTGTATTAATAGTCAGTTCGTTCTTCACATAAAATAAATTTGCTCCGCTGAATCTGGAGTTAATATTTAATTATTGACTTTTTTTGATGTATCAGTATTTCAAAGAACGCTCAACACGTATTTTGTGTTTTGAGTCGAAACTCATGCTGCAAATATACTATATTGAAGATGCGATTTGCAAGTTTTTTAGCCCGTTTTTGCAAACAACTTTTCAACAGAGTTATGAACAATTTAATGGTCTGATTATCAATATATAATAAAAGTAACTGTTCATAACTATAACACCTGAGTGAAATTACTTAATACTAACAATATACGAAATATATAATTCTTCCACCTTCGTTCTTGCCCAGGGTGTTTTACGCAAAAATTTCAAACTGGAATTGATGCTGGGATTTATGCTAAAACAATTTATACGAATCCGTTTATCCAGTTCCTCCCAGCCATAATAAGCCACAAGTTTCTCCAGTATGGCTTTAAGTGTAATGCCGTGCAAGGGATCTGTTGATTGTTCTGCCATAAATACTAGATACTGAGAACTAAAAACTGTTTTTCTATTTCGCTGCGCAGCCGGATTTTCAATTCTACCATATCAACCGCTGCACCGAGTTCTTTTTGCATCGAAGTTACACCTTTATCCACAAATCCGCAGGGATTGATATAATTAAAGTATTCCAGTTGCGTATTTATATTCAGCGCGAAGCCGTGCATGGTTACAAAGCGGGAACTTCGAACCCCAATAGCACATATTTTACGACAGGTGGATTTGCCCACATCGAGCCAAACACCGGTAGCACCATCCAAACGAGTGGAGGCAATGCCATAAGTAGAGAGGGTATTAATGATGGCTTCTTCAACATTGTGGATATATTGTTTTAAACCAAGATTAAAATTAGCCAGATCGAAAATTGGATAGCCCACTACTTGTCCGGGACCGTGATAAGTAATATCGCCACCCCGGTTGGTTTTGACGAACTGAGCATCTTTGGCCTGAAGCTGAATGAAATCAAGCAACATATTGTGTTCGTCACCGCTTTTACCCAATGTATAGACATGTGGATGTTCGCAGAAAATAAGGTAATTATCAGTAGCTTCATTCTGCAACTTTCTGGCGATAGTATCGTTAAACAGGATTTCCTGCTTTGACCAGGCTTCGTTGTATTCGGTTAATCCCCAGTCGAAGTATTGTATGCTGTGTTTCATAAAATTAGTTCTGTTGTCTTCGCCTATGTTTATGTTTTACAGGAGCTACAGTATTTTCGAAATTTATCTGTCCAATTTTATCCATTAAACTCAAAATATGCGCTTTGCGACGCTGAATATAGCCCGAAGGATGTCCGGCATTAAACCGTCGTGGATTAGGTAGACAAGCAGCAATGGATGCTGCCTGAGATCTGGATAACTGAGAGGCGTGAACTCCGAAATACTCCTGTGAGGCTGCTTCAACGCCATAAATACCATCGCCCATTTCTATCACATTGAGGTACACTTCCATAATGCGCTTTTTCGACCAAACAAGTTCAATCAACACCGTAAAATAAGCTTCCAGTCCTTTACGAACATAGGAGCGCTGTGGAAAAAGGAATACGTTTTTGGCAGTTTGCTGTGAAATGGTGCTACCGCCACGAATACGTTTGCCTTTCTGATTATGCTCAAAAGCCTTGGTCATATCATCCAAGGAAAATCCATAATGAGAAAGAAACAAATTATCTTCGGAAGTTACGACTGCCTGCACCATATTGGGCGAAATATCGTCAATAGACACCCAGGTTTTGCTGTTTTTTGGCATCTCGCCCTTGAATACAAATTCAACAGAACGTTGCACCATCAATGGAGTAACAATAACAGGCGTAAACCAATCGATTAAAACCCACACAATACTGATAACAATAGAGATAAGAACAAGGTTTCGGAATAATCTCCAGATACGAGCCACCCCCCACCCCCTAAAGGGGACTTTCGAGTTTGTATTTTTTTGTTTTGGTTTCATAGACATAGATTTCAAAGTTCCCCTTTAGGGGTTAGTTTAAACCGGACTCTCCAACGATCGTTTTCAAAATCGTGGCTTATAATTTCAAAACATCCCAGTTCAGAAGTATTATCCACATGCTGACCAATGCAGGCACAGGCATCGTAGTCACCCACACGGACAACCCGAAGTGTTTCAGATGCATCTTCAGGAAGTTTCGATAAATCAGCTATTTTCGAAGCATCTTCCCTACTCATTAATTCCTCATAGACCGGCAAATGACTGTCGATAACCTGATTTACGCGGTTGGTAATCTCAATAATCTGCTCTTCGGTAGGAGCTTGAGACAGCATATAATCGCATTTGCTTTTCTTGCGCTCAATATGCGCATTCACTGACCGACCGCAACCAAACATCCGAACCATAGTTTCGTTCAAAATATGCTCGCAAGTATGCATCGGTTCGCAATAGTCTTTTTTTGCTTCGTTGAGTAACGGTTCTTTCATAGGGATTTACAATTTTCAGTGCAAAGATAATTGTTTGTTTCAATTTATAGGACAGGAAAAAAAAGTAATGGTTCTTAACCAATAATAATCCGGCTGAACTTCACTTCAGAAATTCAGCCGGATATAATTTAGTTTGTTTTTTAAATAAACTTAATAACCCGGATTTTGTATCAAGCTTGGATTAGTATCAATTTCGGATTGAGGAATAGGGAAAACATTACGATAGGAATTAAAGTTAATTCCGGTTGCAACTCCAGCTTTCCAGTCCCAGACATAACTGCCAGAACCGCCAAATTGTCCAAAACGAATCAAATCAGGGCGACGATAGCCTTCAAAGAAAAACTCACGGGCTCTTTCATCAATGATATTTTGCAAAGTTAAGGTACTAAATACAGGAGCACCGGCTCTTGTACGTAAAGCATTTACGGCATCAATTGCTGAATATCCACTTATTACAACTCCACCACGCACAACAGCCTCGGCATAATTCATATATGCTTCAGCAGCACGCATTAATGGCACATCGGTATCTACAAACTGTAGATCCGATGTTGCAGCACCATCTGCACGAACATTGCTGTATTTAATTACCTGATAACCTTGATTGAAATTAGTTATTGTTGAAATATCCAAGGTACTGCTTAGTGATTTCTTATCGAATAATGCTCTTGCATCTTTCATACTGGCAAGAATAGCTGTTGTTAAGTCACTGGCATCTGTAAAAAAGGTCGATCCGGTAGGAAAGAATTTCTTAACTAGTGCAGCACGCGCTCTGTTACCTCCCCACCCGGCATTTGAGCCCCAGTTTGCCATACCAAATGTATGTGTTGAAGCTATAAGGAATAAGGACGAACCCCAGCTTCTGGAATTCACTCCATCGGTATAAATAGGGAAAATAATTTCGTTTGCGGCCTTGTTCACTGTTGAGCCATCAACTGATCCGGCATTATCAGCCATAAATAATTGTCTGAAAACTGGACATAAAGTATAGCCTGAATCAATTACCTTTTTGGAATAAATAGCTGCTGAATCCCAACGGGCAGTTCCGGTATATACCTCAGCGTTGAGATAGAGTCTCGAACGAAGCATCCAGTTTGCAACCTTGTCAACCCGATAGTATGGTTTTTCAGATGCTTTTGGGCTGTACATATCGCTTTCACATAAGAATAATTGTTTATTTATATAATTAAACAAGTCGGCACGTTGTTTCTGTCCGACCGAATTTTGAAGTATCTCAGCCTCCGTAAACGGAACATTACCAAACATATCAAGCAAATAGTAGTAATTCAAAGCACGAATATAACGAATTTCAGCACGTTGTTTTAATGTATTTAAATCACTCAACAAAGCTGTTTGAACAAGGAAATGATTGCATAAGAGCACATTAAAATACAAACGTTTATATAACCCGTTTAATTGTTCGAGTGAAGCTGACCAGGAATTAAAATTCAATTCTGGTATACCGGAGTCGCCCCATGCACAAATTGCTTCATCCGTTGTTAATTCATTCAAATTCCAGATCAGACGAACAAAGGAAGTTGATACTTCATCAATACCTCCAACATCCCCATCACCGGAAGGTTGTTGGTTACCGGTTAATCCCAATGTCGAATAAATCTTTTGGAAAACAATATCCTGTACGAATGGCTGAGTCGTGAAAACGACCTGATTGCCATATCCGGTACCAACACTATTCGTGGCATATGCTCTGACATAATAGGTAGTTGAACCGGTTAATCCTTTTAATGAGCTATTAAAATCTAAAGTTGGACCAGTTGCATTCTGAACATATTTTAGCAGATTATCACCTACTGTAGGGTTTGGCGAAGTACTCCAGCAAATTCCAAAACTGCTTAGAATTGTTCCTCCGAATGAGTTTACAGTACCACCACTTTGAGCACTCGATTCATATATTTTTAGAGCAGGATATGTGCTGACTACGGGAATACTTATATCCTGAACACAACGCACAGAAAAACCGTTAATAAAATCACTGTAATTTCGTGTTATTGTGGCAGAGTTATAATTAAGTATCCAATCCCATGCATTAAGGCTTGTATTTTGAGAGCTTGTCCACCAAATACCTGTCGTCATACCAATACTATTAAACGCTCCTGCTCCATCACAATATCCACCCGGTAAGGCTGTAAATCCGGTTTCATTGGTTACTCCGGCAGTAGTACTAAACCAGTCAGTAGTACTTTTTAATTTATCACCTGCAGTGGCTGTACCACCTAAAAAATCAACAAGTTGTGTCCATTCAGCATCTGTGGGCACATGCCAACCTGTGGGTGCAATATTAAGCGGATTACTTACAGCATACCAGTTATAGAGATGTCCGTATTTAATTCCATTTGAAGTATCGTTGTTGTAATCTCGTCGTCCACCGGTAGTTAAAGCAGCCCAGGCAGCATTATTGCTAATGCCGGGAATTGGATCAGCATTTCGGTATTTTGTGGTTCTCAGGTTTTCAACCATCCAGGTTTGCGTACCAATGTTGACAGTTGAGTAATTATTCAGATCAGCATCCTTACATGCTACAAAGTTAAAGTTTACGGTATGGTCAAAAGGAGAATCCATCAAGACGGTTGTATAATTTCCTGAAACTGCTTTGAAAAGAAGCCTGTCGCCGGTACCGCAGAACAGAGTTGTTATTCCTCCACCCGATTTGATTTTCTGTGAAACACTTGCAAGCGGTTTTTCATTGCCCGTAAAAATAATTGAGGCATTTCCCAGGTTAAGGGATTTACTAATCGTTTTAGCAGCATAGTTGTAGCCCTTGCCTGCTACCTGAATAATATAAGCTCCAGGGGGTAATGACAACATAAAAGAATTAGAACCTTCGAATAAAAACTGATTTATTCCGGCTACTTTCCGACCATCTACAGCAAAAGCATTTAACTGGGTTAGGCCAGCCTGTTTTGAATAGAATGTCAATGCGGTAGTACCGTTTGCCTGATTTGAGTAAAAGTGGATATTATCATCCAATGCATTCAGCGGGATGAGTGCCGTTGCATCTTTCAGATTCAACACATTTCCGGCAGGCACAATCACAGTGCTATTCAGTGTAAGATTCCTGACTGTCACACTCTCAATAGTTGTAACGGCACCGGTAGCCGTAAATGAGATAGTGTAATTAAAAGCGTAAACATTCACGCAGAAACTGAACATTAAAAATAATACGCTTAAGATCAACCGGGATAAAAAAGTTTCTTTTTTCATAATACTTAAATTAGATTGTTTATAATATTAAGATTAGCAAAATAATAACCGGATTATCAGATACAAAAACTTTTATCACTCGTACAGGACTTGGATTGCCAGGAGTGTGTCAGCAGGAGATGAGGGCTTCAGCCTAAGAGTTGCAAATATATAAATAATTTTAAAATATTATGAAAATATGACATTAAAATTCAATAATTATTCTTATTTATTTCAACGAATTAGAGTATGTCCGATATCACTCGTTTTTATTGAAAGTAGAAGAAAAGAGTGCAAAAAAAACAGAAAATTACCCGTTACTTATTTGCTGTAATTTATATAGTAAAACTCAATATTAGGAACATAAGTAAATCCTATGGGTATTAAAAGGGAAATGGTATGAAAAATCGGATGAAAATCCCATATGGAATTTCAGCCGAAATTATTAATTATATTGGCATCCATGGATGAATGTCAGTTCATCCTCTCGTTGGGTCATTCATCCCTGAATTACAATCGCTGAAGCTAGTCTGTAAAGGAATATAGTTTTTTTTTTGAACCCTATTTCCTATGTAAACTAAATCGGCTGAATTTCTTGAATGAAATTCAGCCGATTGGTATTAATTTGCAAAGCCGGAGCTTTGCTTTTAGCTGCGACGTAGGCAGATGGTACATGCCGATTAACGGCAGCCATACGCCGAACATCGAGCGTCTTAGTTACAGCTTACGCTCAACTAGGGGATCAAGTTTGTTATTTTAATAATCTTTCGGTAGCTTTTATTATTTGTTCTGAATAATGATAAATATCATCTAGCTTTGTTAATTCAAACTTGTTCTCCTTTTTATTTTCATCAATTATTCCGATATACTTTTTCTCATCATTAAACCAAAGTCTACAAATGGTTTGTCTAATTGTATCATCTAAAAGCACGCTAAAGAAATTTTGAAAATCTCTGAAATAAATTCTATTACTGTCAAATTTTGTTCTTAAAATTGATTTCACAATGAAAAAGCCTTCCATTTCCTCTTCTGTTGTGAAAATTTTGTTTTCCTCCTCTTTTGCTTGTTCTTCAATTTGTTTTACCTGTTCTTGGTCTTTTATGTTTTCCTTTTCTAGTGCAGACTTAAGTCTGTCACTAATAATATCACTAACAAACTGATTTAATGATCTTTTTACAATTTCGGTAAATTGATTCATTACTTTCTCAGTTGCTTTTCCTGTATAAACCTGACTAACAAAAAACTTTACAAAACTAGGAGAAGGATCATTAATCTCATTCGTTAAAATTGATTTTATCTCATTTGAGTATTTGAGTTCGCTGGCTGAATTTACAATACTATTCAAATCAAAATACGATTTGTGGAATTTCTTTAATTCAAAAACAGTTTGTTCTTTCATATTTGTGAAATCAAATTCTAAGAATGGTTTTTCATCCATTTTATTTGTTTCAATCAAATCAGTAAAAAATCTGAACTGAATACCATTTGTCAAAAGACCAAATTTAGATTTCGTTGTATGAAAGTATCTGAACAGTTGGGAGTTATGGACATCTAAATTTTCACCCCACCATTTACACTCAATTAAAATAATAGGTTGACCTTCTTTCATAATTGCGTAATCAACTTTCTCTCCCTTTTTAATACCAAGATCTGCAGTAAATTCTGGTACAACTTCAAGCGGGTTGAACACATCATATCCAAGAGCTTGAATAAATGGCATAATAAAAGCGTTTTTGGTTGCTTCTTCGGTCTGAATTTGGTCTTTGAGTCTTACAACTCTTTCGCCTAGTTGCTTAATTTGATCTTTGAAATCCATGGCTTTAATTTTTAAGTTTAGTTTGATTATTGTATAATTCTTCTATTTTGTTTGTCAAGATATCTATTTTTTTAGTCAATACAGATACTTCGCTCCTTAGATCATCATTATTATCACTAACCATTGCATCTACAAAAATTGAGTTCACAAGAGACATTCCCAAAATACCACCACATAATAATAGTACACTGAAATAAAGTTTTGATAAAAAAGCAATTAATACCCCAGATCTTGAAGCTATTAAGTTAGGTATTTCATACCATCCTTCTACGGAAAATAATCTAAAGATTGAATAGAATGAATTTACTGGGTTATTAAAGTATTCAGGGGCAATTTCTCTGTATAATGAACATGTAACTAATGAAACAATAAATGTCAGCAAGAAAAATCCGGCAATAACAATGTATGAGGCTTTTAAAGCTCTTTTAATTGAAGTAATTAGTGGATTGACATTAGGAAAAAATCTTATTAGTCTAAAAAATTTGAAAACTCTGAATACCCTAAGAGTTAAAAATATATTTAAATGTAATGTGCTATCATTAAAGAAAATAATCCCCAAAGATGGTATAGATAGGATTACTAAAACAAAATCGAGCCTATTCCAATAATCAGAAATATAATTTGATAAACCAAACTCTTTTATTTTGACAATCATTTCGATTACAAACAAAATTGTAAATAATGACTCAAAATAATCAAGAAAACTTCCATTTAATTGAAACTCTTGTACAAATATCAGAATTGCATTTGCAATTACTAAACATAAAATAAAATAATCATTTAAGAATATCTTCTTTAATTTTTCCACGTCTTGAATTATAAATAAAATTAATATAGCAAAATAACATTTTGGCTAGAATAGCATATGAACATAAAAAAAGCGTGGGACATTTAACTGTATCACGCTCCAGAGGCCATCGACTGCCTAACTAGAATAATAAGTTAAAGCCCACGCCGTTTAGGCGCAGGCGTTTACTAACTTATTTCTTCTAGTTCAAAAAAGTGTCGATGTTTCTGGAACTGAAATAAAAGCTAACGCTTTGCAAATATGGATTGCCGCTGTCGCTACAGCGGGCGAGTTGTATTAATGAATTGCAAATATAAAGATAATTTTACAATTTCATTTGAAAGTCAAAATTATTCTTCAGTTATAAATCCGATTTTATTTCGGGGTTTTGAAATTAATTTTTGATCGGTATGTAACTCGGCTAAGGTTTGATTTATCAGCTCCATCTGCATACGGGTATCTTCGTTTATGTCGTTGTAGTCTGTAAAAACCTCTTCTATATAGGCTTTCAGTTGGTTGAGTTCGGCTTTTAGTTCAGAGATTTTATCGTTTGGATTGTTAAGCACCAACTGACGAATAGCAATAAATGTACGAACAAGTTGTATATTGACTTTTATAGCTATCGTACTTCTCAAAACTCCCGACAACATTGTAACTCCATGTTCTGTAAATGCATAAGGTAAAGCAGAAATTGGTCGTTTCGATTTCGATGTCATCACAAATTGTGATGACATACTTTGCCACTCATATTCACTTAATTTAAACATAAAATCATCAGGAAATCGCTCTATATTCCTCTTAACTGCCTGATTCAATACTCGGGTTTCAACTCCATAAAGCTCTGCCAAATCAGAATCCAGCATTACTTTTTGATTCCTGATGGTATAAATCTTATTTTGGATAATGGAGGGTTGGAGTTGTAAATTTTCATTCATAAATGGATTAGTAATTTTGGGTTGAAATAAAAGCTACTGTTTTCCAAATTTGTAATGTCGCTGGATATAGAGTGGACGAGTTGTTTTAATGAATTGCAAATATAAAGATAATTTTACAATTTCATTTGAAAGTCAAAATTATTCTTCAGTTATAAATCCGATTTTCTTTCGGGGTTTTGAAATTAATTTTTGGTCGGTATGTAACTCGGCTAAGGTTTGATTTATCAGCTCCATCTGCATACGGGTATCTTCGTTTATGTCGTTGTAGTCTGTAAAAACCTCTTCAATATAGGCTTTCAGTTCATTAAATTCAGCCTAAAGTTGAGTAATTTCACTCGCAGGTTTGCTAATGAGCGATTGACGAATAGCTACAAAAGCACGCATTATTCCCATATTTATCTGAATGGCAGTTTTTGAGTTTAACACACTGCTTAACATTGCTACTCCCAATTCAGTAAAAGCATAAGGTCTATTTCGTAAACCCATGTTTATCGAATTGGATATCACAATTTGTGATTTCCAATTTTTAAATTCTAAATCAGTTAACTGAAACATAAAATCTTCAGGAAATCTTTCAATATTCCGTTTTACTGCTTGGTTTAAAATGCGTGTTTCAACATCATATACTTCGGCTAAATCTCGATCTATCATCACTCTTTGCCCTCGAATTTCGTATATTTTATTCTGAATTTGTTGTATTTGCATAGAATAAAGGTATAAATGACAAATTAAAAAATTAAAAAATTATTGATGCTTCGGGCAAATTATTTTTCAAATTGCAAATATAAAAAAATCGCAAAAACTGAGTAAAAAATATAGCAGAAAAAAAGGATAACCCGTTTCCGAATTATCCTTTTTCTATAGATTCAATCTTAATATCTTTTCTTGTAACCTCCACCTGAACTTCTGCGGTCACCTCCGCCGCCACCTCCTGATGGACGGCTGCTTCTGTCACCTAAATCGCGGTTACGCCATGGTTTGTCGCCACCACCGGCACTTGCTGCCGGACGTGCAGGGCGATCACCCCGGTCACTACTTCTGTCGCCACCACGATAGCCACCGCCACCACCTGAGCGGGATTCGCCACCACCGTAACTACTACGTTGACGATATTCCGGTTTACGGCTTCCACCTTCTTCAAACGATTTACTTCCTTTTGCTTCCGAAACAACATAATCGGTTTCACCGGCAAAGGCCAATACCACTTTTTCTACCTGATCGGAAAAAACATCGAAGAAAGTAAATTTATTGGTCACTTCAATTGAACCAATACTGATGGATTTGTCGCCCGTGACATCATTAATGATACCCAGGAAACGTTTTGGATCAATACCTTCTTTTTCACCTACATTCATTTTCAACCGAACCTTGTTGCCGGGTCTGCTTCCGCGTTCTCCACGATCAGCTCTTTCAGGACGGTCTCCGCGTTCGCCACGTTCGCCACGTTCTGGTCTTTCGGCACGTTCGCCACGTTCTCTCACATGTTCGTGATAGTTCAAATCTTCGGTATCTTTGTAATAATCAAGGAAACGATTGAATTCCAGGGATACGAAACGTTTCAGAATTTCTTCTTTCGACAGGTCTTCCAACTGTTTCATAATCTGCGGAACATAAGGTGCAATTTGTTCTTCACTAACTTCCACATTTTGCATGCGGTCTATCATATAGAACAATTGTTTCTTACAAACTTCCAATCCGTTAGGGATTTGTTGTTGTTCAAAAGTCTTGCGGAGCATACGCTCAATATCTTTGATTTTGAACTTTTCCTTAGAGTGAATAATCGAAACCGCAACCCCTTTTTTATTCGCACGACCTGTACGACCGCTTCGGTGTGTGTAAATTTCCACATCATCCGGAAGGTTATAGTTGATAACGTGTGTCAGGTCACTAACATCAAGTCCGCGTGCAGCCACGTCGGTAGCTACCAGCAATTGAATATTACGGATACGGAATTTCTGCATGACCGTATCGCGTTGTGCCTGCGACAAATCACCATGCAACGCATCGGCATTGTAACCGTCGTGCATTAAATGATCAGCCACTTCCTTAGTTTCCTGACGGGTACGGCAAAATACAATTCCGTAAATATCCGGATTCAAATCCACAATACGTTTCAACACCAGGTAGCGTTGTTTTGCTTGTGAAACATAATAAATGTGTTCTACGTTTTCAGCTCCTGAATTCTTTGTACCAACGGTGATTTCCTCAAAATTCTTCATATAGCGTTTGGCTATATTGGCAATTTCTTTCGGCATGGTAGCCGAGAAAAGCATGGTACGACGGGTATCGGGCGTGCGTTCCAAAATGGTTTCAATATCTTCTTTGAAACCCATGTTCAGCATTTCATCTGCTTCATCAAGTACCAAAAAGTCAATACTTCCGAGTTCAATTTTACCGCGTTCAATTAAATCGATCAGACGACCCGGAGTAGCAACAATAATTTGTGGAGGGGTATCCAACTGGCGTAGTTGGGTACGAATGTCTTCGCCACCATACACCGGCACAATACGCATTCCACGCATGTTTTTGGAGTAGCCTTTCAGGTCGTTGGCAATTTGAATACACAATTCGCGGGTTGGGGCAAGCACGAGGGCTTGTACCTGTTTGCGACTGGAATCAATCATATTCAACACCGGCAGCCCGAAAGCTGCAGTTTTTCCGGTTCCGGTTTGAGCTAATGCAACTAAATCGGCAGTTTTCTCCAACATAAACGGGATGGCTTGTGCTTGCACGGGCATAGGTTGCTCGTAGCCAAGTTCTTCGATGGCCGATAATATATCGTCCTTCAAATTCAATTCTTTAAATGTCATTTGTTTGTTTTTAGCACACGTCTTTGAGCTGTTATCCGGCGAATTTTTCATTCTCTAATGAAAACGTGTACCATTTTGGTAAGCATACTACTATTATAAAGCAGTGAAATTCGGATAGTTACTCACAACGCGCAGTTGTTTTAAAATCGGGTGCAAAGGTAGTCATAATAATTGGATTCAGCACTAACCAATATAAACCTTTGTTTCCAGCACCAATTTTTTGTCGTATCTTTGTAGCTGCTTAAAATTGAATGTCACTGTGCATTCAACTTTCTAACTTTTTACTTTCAACTTTCAAACTAAATAAATATGGCTCTTCAATGTGGTATCGTGGGTTTGCCCAACGTAGGTAAATCTACTTTATTCAACTGTCTCTCAAATGCTAAAGCGCAAGCTGCAAATTTCCCATTTTGTACAATAGAACCTAACGTGGGTGTGATAACTGTTCCCGATGAACGATTGAATAAATTAGCCGAACTGGTTCACCCGCAACGCATAGTGCCTACCACCGTGGAAATTGTCGATATCGCAGGATTGGTAAAGGGTGCAAGCAAAGGTGAAGGGCTTGGAAATAAATTTTTGGCCAATATTCGTGAAACTGACGCTATTCTACATGTGTTACGTTGTTTTGATAACGAAAATATTGTTCATGTTGACGGAAGTATAAATCCGGTTCGTGACAAAGAAATTATTGATACAGAGCTCCAATTGAAAGACCTCGAAACGGTTGATAGCCGGATAAATAAAGTTCAAAAACAAGCTGCAGCCGGCGACAAACTGGCTAAAACGGTCTATGACATTTATGTTCAATATCGTGAAGCATTGATTCAGGGCAAATCGGCTCGTACTGTGAAACTTGATCCATTGGATAAAAAGCTGGTAAAAGACCTTTATTTATTGACTGATAAACCGGTCATGTACGTTTGTAACGTAGACGAAGCATCTGCCGTAAGCGGAAATGCTTATGTGGAAGCATTACGCGAATCAGTAAAAGATGAAAATGCTGAAATTCTAATTGTGGCAGCTGCTACCGAAGCTGATATTGCTGAACTGGAAACCTACGAAGAACGTCAAATGTTTCTGGAGGAAGTTGGTTTGAAAGAGTCGGGAGTTTCACGGTTGATTCGTGCAGCATATCATTTACTCGATTTACAGACCTATTTCACAGCCGGAGTGCAGGAAGTGCGTGCATGGACATTCGGAAGAGGTTGGAAAGCACCGCAATGCGCCGGTGTAATTCATACCGATTTCGAAAAAGGCTTTATCCGTGCAGAAGTTATTAAATACAACGATTTTACAAGCCTGGGATCTGAAGCTGCCTGTAAAGAAGCGGGTAAAATGAATGTTGAAGGGAAAGAATACGTGGTCACCGACGGCGACATTATGCATTTCAGGTTTAATGTGTAAGCTCCCCCAACCCCTAAAGGGGAGAAAGAAAAAATGCCGATAATCATGAGATTATTGGCATTTAATATTTTTTAAGAAAAAGTCTTTTCTTACTCCCCTTTAGGGGCTGGGGGTGCTACCCAAACATCTCAATATCTTCTTTGCTAATTGCCGTTCCTCCCAGAATTATTAATCGTTCCACCATATTCCGTAATTCGCGGATATTGCCCGTCCACGAACGATTTTGAAGCATTTCAACTGCTGAGTTTTCAAAAGCTTTTGGCTGAATGCCTTGTTCGCTGCAAATCAGTTCGCAAAAATGAGTAATTAATAAAGGAATATCTTCTTTTCGCTCATCCAAAGCCGGTACCTGAATAGGAATAACGTTCAGACGATGGAATAAATCTTCGCGGAAATTTCCCGCTTCGATTTCTTTTTTGAGGTTTTTATTAGTGGCTGCAAGTACCCTAACGTTTACTTTAATGCTTTTGTCGCTACCTACACGGGTTAGTTCATTTTCCTGTAACACGCGTAGTACTTTGGTTTGAGCCGAGAGACTCATATCGCCGATTTCGTCTAAAAAAATCGTTCCACTATCGGCTTGTTCAAATTTCCCGATTCGTTGTTTTATGGCGGATGTAAAAGCACCTTTTTCGTGACCAAACAATTCACTCTCAATCAGTTCCGAAGGAATGGCAGCACAGTTTACTTCCACAAAAGGTGCATCGGTGCGGTTGCTTCCTTCGAATAGCAGACGTGCAACGATTTCTTTTCCTGTCCCATTATCACCTGTTATGAGTACGCGTGCGTCGGTTGGAGCGACACGTTCAATCATCATTCTAACCTTTTGTATAGCTGCTGAATTCCCAACCATTTGATGCCTTTTGGCAATTTTCTTTTTCAGCGTTTTGGTTTCTGACACAAGCGAATTTCGTTCCAGTGCATTTCGAACGGTTATTAGCAATCGGTTCAGGTCAATAGGCTTGGTAATAAAATCAAAAGCTCCTTTCTTGATACATTCAACCGCAGTTTCGATGTTAGCATGACCGGAAATCATTACTATCGGAGCTTCAATTTCGCGTTCCATGAAATGACCGAGCAACTCGATTCCATCCATTTCGGGCATTTTTATGTCCGAAAAAATCAAATCAAAAGTCTGACTCTGAAGCATATCCAGTGCTTGTTTCGCATTTTCTGCTAAACTTATCTGATGTTTTTCAAATTCCAATATATCTTTCAGCGTGTTTCGGATGCTGCGTTCGTCGTCGATTACCAGTATTTTTGCCATTTTAACTACGAATTATACGAATTAAAAAAAACGAATTATACGAATTTTAGTTTATAAATCAAACCCAATATCGCGTCTAAAGTATTTTCCTTCGTATTGTATTTTTTGAGCATTAGAAAAAGAGACGGCTAATGCTTCGTCTTTTGTATTGCCATAGGAACTAATTGCCATCACACGACCGCCACTACTAACTATATTACCTTCTTTCTCTGTTGTACCGGCATGAAAAATGATACTATCCTCAATACTTTCAATGCCCGAAATTACTTTTCCTTTTTCAAATTCTTCGGGATAACCACCCGAAACCAGCATAACTGTAACTGCTGTGCGTTCATCAAATTCAAGCATTTTTTCATTCAGATTGCCGTGGGCAACACCTTCGAGCAAGTCGACAAAGTCACTTTTTAATCTGAGCATCACCACTTCAGTTTCCGGGTCACCCATCCGGGCGTTATATTCTATGGTGAAGGGTTCACCCTTTACTTTTATCAGTCCGAAAAAGATAAAACCTTTGTAAATAATTCCTTCGCTGTAAAGTCCTTCTACCGTTGGGCGAATAATTTGGTCTTCCACTTTTTGCATAAACTCAGCATTGGCAAATGGAACTGGCGAAACAGCACCCATACCACCGGTATTCAAACCTTTGTCACCTTCGCCAATGCGTTTATAATCCTTTGCTTCTGGCAGAATTTTATAGTTTTTTCCGTCTGTAATCACGAAAACCGAGCATTCAATACCCTCTAAAAACTCTTCGATAACCACCGTTTTGCTGGCAGCACCGAATTTTCCATCGAGCATGGCTTTCAATTCCGAAATTGTCTCATTCAAATCACTCAGAATCAATACCCCTTTTCCGGCGGCCAACCCATCGGCTTTCAGTACATAAGGTGCTTGCAGACTTTTCAGAAAGTCAATTCCTTCTGTAATATTTCCTGCTGTAACGCTTAAATATCCGGCAGTTGGTATATTGTGGCGGAACATAAATTGTTTTGAAAAATCTTTACTTCCTTCGAGCTGAGCACCTACCCTGTCAGGTCCAACAACCGGGATATTCTTTAAATCGGCATCTTCTGCAAAAAAGTTCACCACTCCTTTTACCAGTGGATCTTCAGGACCAACCACCACCATATCAATTTTATAATTCAATACAGCAGTTTTCAATGCCGGGAAATTATCGGCAGCAATGGGCAGATTGGTTCCCACGGTGGCTGTTCCCGGGTTTCCCGGAGCGATGTAAAGCGTTGATAATTTTGGACTTTGGGCAATTTTCCAAGCCATTGCATGTTCGCGTCCGCCTGAGCCAAGGAGAAGGATATTCATAGGGTTTTGTTTAGAATTTTGACTTGCAAAAGTAGCGAAAATTGAGCAATTTTCAAAACGAAATTAGGATTAGGAAATTAGAAATTTTGAGGATTTGAAAAACGGAGGGAAGAAATGAAGGATATGGAAAATATAAATAAGAGTGGAAAACTGTGTTTTGAAATTCTAAACCCCTATAAAAGACGAAAGGTAGCTTGCCTCACGGCATACTACCAATCTTTGTTAACCTTAAATCTAATACTATGAAAAAATCACGATGCAAAGATAAGTCATTATTTAATTCAAACCTAGTAAATGCGGACTAAAAGTGTGTTTTATAACATAATTTCTATTTTGGTCTACCATTTTAATGAATATATACCTTTTAACTTGAAATCCCGATATTTTTAAAGCATTTTTTGGATATTCAAATACTCTTAAACCAGTAGGACAAAGTTAGTTTTTTTAGTTAACATTTAGTCATGTAGTACAATTGTTTGATGACTGTAGCATTATATGCTACATTTTACTACATTTTAATCTGCTGATTTACAATAAGTTTGTGTTATTATATAAAATAATGTAATTAATACAGATTTAACTTGAAAAGACATAAGAATTGCGTATTTAGTAGAATTAATTATGCTTATATTTGCCAGACATAATCAGATTTTACAAATTTTAGCCGTAAATGTAGGAGAATATATGACATCTGATAAGTAATTATCTTTATCCTTTTTTCAATGAAAAAATTAGCTAAGTCCACAATAAGTGTAGCATTCGACCTAAATAAGTCAATGGATGAAACCGATGACCTGAAAAGATTCAACGAACAGGCAGGTGATATTAGTGAATGTAAAAAAAGAGAAATAGAGTATGCTCAAAAAGAGTTAGAATTCATCGATTTATTCGAAAATGCTCCAATTGGGTATCATGAAATTGATTTAGAAGGCCGTATCACACGTATGAATCAAACCGAGTTAAACATGCTTGGTTACACTTTTGAAGAGCTAAAAGGACAATTTATCTGGGAGTTAGGGGCGGATAAAGCTTTTTCGATAGAAGTGATAACGGAAAAGTTGAAAAAACATCAGATAAGTTCAACGCCTTTCGAAAGAGATTTTGTAAGGAAGAATGGAACGAAAATATCTATTCTTGTAATGGACAGACTTATTTATTCTGATAATGCCGAAGTAATAGGACTACGGTCATCAATTCAGGATAATACAGAGCGAAAACTTACTGAAAGAGCTTTAAAGGAAAAGGAAGCACAATATCATGCACTTGCAGATAATGGGATGGCACTTATCTGGACATCAGGTATTGATAAACTCTGTAATTATTTCAATGAACCCTGGCTTGAGTTTACAGGCAGAACCTTAAATCAGGAACTTGGTAACGGATGGGCGGAAGGTGTACACCCCGATGATTTTGATCATTGCCTGGAAACTTATGTCACAGCCTTTGATAAGCGCGAAGCATTTAGTATGGAATACCGTTTAAGGCATGCCAGCGGTGAATACAAATGGTTGATAGATATGGGTACTCCCAACTATAACAGTTTGGGTGAATTTATCGGATATATTGGACATTGCTTTGATATTCAGGATAAAAAAGCTGCACAGCATGAGGTTCAACGAGTAAGCAAACATTATCAGGCCCTAATCGAAAAATCACCCGATGGTTTTGTCCTTTTAAACAGCAATGGATTGTTTGAATATATCAGTCCAAATGCATTGAAAATGTTTGGATATGAATTAGTTGATTTGATTTCAACTCACCCCAATGATATTACTCACCCTGATGACTTAGCAGGGGTTTTAGTTCATCTGACAAAATTGTTAGAAGATTCGACTTATGTGCCAATCATCGAGTACAGGTTTAAGCATAAAAATGGTGAATGGTTGTGGATTGAAAGTACTATTAGTAATTTATTGGCCGACCCCAATGTAGAATCCATTCTGATTAATTTCCGGAATATCAATGATCGAAAAATTGCTGAAGAAAAGATTTTAAAAAACAAGAAATTATTAAATATTTTGCTTGAAAATAATTCTGTATTAATTGAAGATTCAGAAGTTGATATAGATTACGAAAACCTTTGTGAACAAATGAGGGAAATATCAGGGGCAAAATATGCTTCTTTTAATTTGTTCGAACCAAACGGACTTGATTTCAGAACTGTTGCCATGTCGGGAATGAACGATATTTATTCACGGGCAGCACAATTTATGGGCTATAATCTGAAAGATAAAATTTGGAAATTTGATCGGGTAAGGGATGAAAGTATAAAAGCGAATATTATAACAAAATTTGAAAATTTACCGGCTTTAATTGGGAAGGTTTTACCAAAAACAATTTCAAAAATAATAGAGAAGACGCTGAATCTGGGAGAAATAGCAATTGTAAATATCTCGAGAAAAAACAAACGTATCGGAGATTTTTGCTTGTACTTTGATGCTGTGTCCATTCTTCAAAACCCTGAAATTGTTGAACTTTTCGCTAATCAGGTAGCACTTTATGTCAATCGAAAATTTGTGGTTCAAAATCAAAAAGAAAGTTTGGAAAGACTTAACAGAGCAGAATTAGCGTCAAAAATTGGGCAATTGGGAATTTCATTTAGATACAAAGATAATGCTTGTGTCGGAGGGTGCGAATTTGTTATACGGGCTTGATAAGAGTTCATATAATTATGAAGATATTAAACAAATACCGCTGCCGGAATATCGCGCCATGATGGATAAGGCCTTAAAAAATCTGATTGAAAAAAATGTTCCTTATGATATTGAATTCAAAATTAAAACAGCTGATACTTCTGAGCTAAAAGATATTCATTCAGTAGCCATTTTTGATCAAGAAAAAGAGGTAGTTTTTGGCATTATACAAGATATTACCGTGCAAAAGAAGGCAGCAGAAACACTACTTCAAAGTGAAAATAAATTTCGGTCGATAACCGAACAAACAAAGGATTTTATTTCAATTGCAAACAATAAAGCTGAAATAATTTATGCCTCGCCGACAAGTGTCGACCTCTTTGGTATGAAACCGGAAGAAATGATTGGTCGGAATTTTTTCGAATTTGTTGCCGAATCCGATATTCCGAAAGCTTTAAATACGTTTAAAGAGAATCAGGAGATTGGACAAAATATACGAAATTTTGAGTTCAGACTAAAAAGAATCGACAATTCGATTTTCATAGCTGAATTAAGCAAAACAAAAATAGAATACAATGCAGAAGAAGGGATATTAGTCGTAATTCGGGATATTACTGAACAGAATGAGATTAATGAAAGACTTCGAACAAGTGAAGCAAAATTTAAGGCAGTGGCAGAATTATCACCAATTGCAATTTATGCATCAATTGGTACCGAACAAAAAGCAAGTTATATAAATGAAGCTTTTTATAAGATATTCGGCTTTTCGAAGGAGGATGTGCCAACAGTTGGGCAATGGTGGATAAAAGCGTTTCCGGACGAGAAATACCGCCAAAAGATATTTGATCAATGGTCATATAACATTGAACAAGCTGAAAAGAACAACACGGATGTTGCGATATTGGAATGTATTTGTACCTGCAAAGATGGCTCAGAAAAAATTATCGCCTGGGTAGGCAAAACGATTAGCGATGAATTCTGGGCATTTGGATATGATTTAACCGAACAAAAAAAATCTGAAATCATGCTGCAGGAAAGAACTAATTTTATAGAGAAATTAGTGAATCTTAATCCCGGAATGATTTATATTTATGATATAATGAATCGGCGATTTGTTTACTCAAATGATCGTATTGAAAGAGTGTTAGGATATTCGGTTCAGGAAGTTCAGGACTTTGGCGATGCGATAATGTCAAGCTTAATGCACCCCGACGACTATATTAATTTTAGAACTAAAATAGTGCCTGCCTATTCTGAATTAAGTGATGGAGAACAGATTGTCCATCAATTCAGACTGAAAAACAAAGCGGGCGAATGGCAATGGATTGAAAGCATTGAAATTATTTATTCCCGAAATGAAGACCAATCGCCTCTTCAAATTTTAGGAATGGGCTTAGATATTACTGACAGGTTAATTGATGAAAGAAAACTTACTGAAAGTGAACTATTTTTCAGACAATCACAAGAAGCAGCTAACATTGGTTCGTATCATCTTGACATGACAAGCGGTTTGTGGAGTTCGTCGGAAGTACTGGATACTATCTTTGGCATCGACAAAGAGTATGTCAGAAACCTGGAAGGTTGGTTAGAACTGTTAGCAGAAGAAGACAGAGAAATGATGAATGATTATTTTGCAAATCAGGTGCTGGGTCAGCGACAACGATTTAATAAAGAATACAGGGTCTCAAGGAAATCAGATGGAAAAATCAGTTGGGTATTGGGTTTGGGAGAGTTGACGATTGAAAACAATGTGATATCTGCCATGACAGGAACAATTCAGGATATTACGGAACGGAAAAAAATCGAACTGGAACTCAACGAAAAAATGGTCGAAATGACTCGTTTTTTCAAGCTGACGGTTGGAAGAGAACTTAGCATGATAGATTTGAAAAAAGAAATTAATGAATTACTTGTAGTTTCAGGGGAAAACCCAAAATATAAGATAGTGGAATAGATGCGAGCGACCGCTATTTGCGGTCTGTCGGATTTAATAAAGAAAGAATTAATGCATCCATTCGGTTATGACAGGGATGACGCTCGTACCAGTAAAAATGAAAGAAAAAAACCAACAAATAACTGATTTGCTTTTTCGATTACAGGGCATAGACCTTTCGAAATACGATGAACTGTTTTTGAATAAGGCCTTGCAAGCTAAAATTGCCGAAAAAAACTGTAAATCGGAAGCTGAGTATGTTCATTTATTGGATCAATCTGAGGCAGCTGTGACAGATTTTATTCATTCATTGTCAATTAGTTACAGCGAATTCTTCCGAAATTCACTTACATTTTCGGTGTTGGAGAAAATAATTTTGCCATCCATTATTTACAAAAATAATGAATCTAGCCGGAAAGAAATCAGGATTTGGTCAGCAGCCTGCGCTTCAGGGCAGGAAACCTATAGTTTGGTAATGCTTTTAAATGAATGTTCGCAGAAAGAAAATATAAATTACAGGATTTTTGCAACAGATAGTTCTGAAAATCAGATAGAAAAAGCAAAACAGGGAAATTATCAACCATTCGAGATAGGACAGTTGACTCAAAAACGATTACAGCAATGGTTCGACAAGCAAAATGATGGATATTTCGTGAAAAATGAATTGAAACGCCATGTTGAGTTTTCAAACTTCGACTTACTGGATAAACAATATTCATGTCCGCCTTCATCTATTTTTGGTGATTTTGATCTCATTTTCTGTGCCAATATATTGTTTTACTATAAACCTGAAATCAGAAAAAAAATTCTTAAGAAATTAAGCAAAAGTCTTTCTGCCAATGGTTTTTTGGTTACAGGCGATACCGAACGGGAAATGCTTTTGAAGTATGGATTTCGGGAAGTATATCCTCAGTCGGCAATATTTAGAGTTTGAAAGTTATCCGTTCGACGGCAAACAGTGGTCTAACGAAAAAAAAAGAAATAACGCCTCCATTCCGTAAAAAGGGACGGAGACTATAAAAAATAAAGATTATGAAAACAAAAGATTTAAATATCGGAACGCAATTGGGCATAAGTTTTAGTATTATGTTGCTTTTTATCATCTCCTTGGGGTTTATGGCATACCATCAGTCGAACCAATTACATGAACAGACCGAGACTCTTTATAATCATCCCTTGAAAGTGCGACAGGCAATTGGGGCATTAAACGCTGACGTGCTAAGTATTCGATTAAATGTAAGGGACTTTATGGTTGCGACATCTGAAATAGAAAAGAAAATGGCACAGGATGAGATGTTACTAAATGAAATTGATGTGCATAAACAAATTGAAATACTCAGGAGCCAATATTTGGGACCAATAAAAGATGTGGATGAAATAGAAGATAGTTTTGTAAAATGGAATCGTGCGAATAAAGAAAATTTAGATTTTGATATCAGGGGAGAGCATGAAAAAGTGATAACGAATCTGGCACCCTCAGGCTCGGTTGGTCTGTTAAGAGAGCGATTGAAGAAAGAGATAGGGGATGTCAACTTGTTTGCCATAAAAAAGGCAGATTCATTGCATTTTAGCTCCGTGCAATTGAAAGAAGGACTTGACAGACAATTGTTATTGTTGGTTCTTGCTATTCTGGTGTTTATGGTATTGATCAGCTATCTTTTAATCAGTAATTTCAGTAATTCTATAAAAGAAATTTCTGCTGCTACAAAACGCTTTAAAAATGGAGACTTAAATGCCCGAAGCAATCTGAATTCAAAAAACGAATTTGGAGAGCTGTCAAGCTCCTTTAACCTTATGGTTCAAGACATTCAGGATAACACGGAACTTCGCGAAAAAACAGCAGATATTTCCGAATTAATGCTTTCTCAGGAAGATCCTAAGAATTTCTTTGCATCATTACTTCCGGCACTTGCACACAAAACAAATTCACAACTGGCTGCCGTTTATCTGCTGAGCGATGATAAAAAACAGTTTGATCATTTCCATTCATTTGGGATGGATAATTCGGCCCGGAAATCATTTACGGCAACTAATTTTGAAGGTGAATTTGGCTCGGTACTTTCGACCGGCAAAATTCAAACGGTAGAAAGAATACCCCTGGATACCCGTTTTTTGTTTCATGCGGTAAGTGGAAAGTTGATACCACGAGAAATTATCTCCATTCCCATTCTCGCGGGTAAAGAAATAATTGCTATCATCTCTCTGGCAAGCATTCGCTCCTACAGTTCACAGTCAAAACTGCTGATTCACAATATTCACGCTACTCTGAGCGCGAGAGTTACAGGTGTATTAGCATTTCAAAAACTTCAGCTATTACTAAAAACACTTGAATCGCAGAATACCGAACTTGAATCACAAAAAAATGAAATGACTGTTCTGTCGGAGGAATTAAAAGAACAAAACCGGGAACTTGAAGTTCAGAAAATACAATTGAATGAGGCCAACCGCCTAAAAACCAATTTCTTGTCGAATATGAGTCACGAGCTACGTACTCCGCTCAATTCAGTCATTGCCCTTTCGGGGGTACTTAACCGACGGTTGGAAAATTTAATTCCGATTAACGAATACAGCTACCTGGAAGTGATTGAACGAAACGGAAAGCATTTACTGGCCTTAATCAATGATATTCTGGATATTTCGCGCATTGAGTCAGGGAGGGAAGAAGTTGAAATTACAAAATTTAGTACCAACGATTTGATTACTGAACTGATAAGCATGATTCAGCCTCAAGCCAAACAAAAAAACATCAAATTGATTCAATCGGAAATCAATCAAGCAGTTTCCATTAGCAGTGATGAGCACAAATGTCGGCACATTTTACAAAATCTAATCAGCAATGCAGTAAAATTCACCGAGAAAGGTCAGGTGGAAATATCGGTAGTTCAAAAAGAAAAAACAGTTGAAATATCAATAGCTGATACCGGAATCGGCATCTCACAAGGAAATTTGAATCATATTTTTGAGGAATTCCGACAAGCCGATGCCAGTACTTCCCGGCGGTATGGCGGCACTGGCTTAGGGCTTTCTATAGCCAAGAAATACGCCAATATGCTGGGAGGCAATATATTGGTTAAAAGCACACCGAATATTGGTTCTACGTTTACACTTTCTTTAGCCCTGGAATACGATGGGAAAGACATAATTCAGGAAGAATCGCTTAGCCTTGATGACCTGAAAATTGCTATGGATCGTTCGGAATATCTAAGCGATAAACCGAATTCAGCAAAAACGATATTATTAGTCGATGATAGTGAGCCGGCCATTATTCAGATGCAAGATTTCCTGCAACAATCAGGCTACGTGATTCAAATTGCACACAATGGAACAGAAGCACTTGAAATCATTGACCAATCAGTACCCGACGCCATGATTTTAGACCTGATGATGCCGGGTATTGATGGATTCACGGTGCTTGAAACATTACGAAATGCCGAACAAACAGCACATACTCCCGTGTTAATTCTGACTGCCAAACATATTACGAAGGATGATTTAAAAAACCTGAAACGAAACAATATTCATCAGTTAATTCAAAAAGGAGATGTGGACCGGAATGAATTACTCACTGCTGTCGATACTATGCTTCATAAGACGCAGCAACAAGAGAAGCCAGCTGTTAAACCGCTTCAAACAATAAATGGCAAACCAACGGTATTGATTGTTGAAGATAATAGCGATAATATGCTAACTGTAAAAGCTGTTATAGCTGATAAATATAATATACTGGAAGCTATTAATGGTGAAGAGGCTTTAGCGATGGCAAAGAAACACAGTCCCCATCTGATTTTAATGGATATTTCTCTTCCGGGAATGGATGGAATTCAAGCTTTTAAGAAAATCAGACAAATAGCACGACTAAATCATGTTCCGATAATTGCACTCACTGCCAGCGCTATGACTTCTGATCGCGAAACCATTCTGGCTCACGGCTTTGATGCCTATATTGGGAAACCAATCGTTGAAAAAGAATTCTTTTTTACTATTGACAACCTGTTGTATGGGACATAATTCTGAAATTCGGACGACCACTCTTTGCGGTCTGTCGGATTAACGGAAAGAAGATTAACGCGTCAATGCTGCTAAGACTGGATGAACACTAAGAAAGAAATAAATAAATTCCAACCCCATGGAAAACAAGCAAATAAAAATTCTAGCTATCGATGACAATTTCGATAATCTGACAACTATCGAGGCACTTATTGTCGAAGCAATTCCGCATGCCACAGTGTTTTTGGCGAATAGTGGCCTGGAAGGGCTGGAAAAAGCTGCAAGCGAATTGCCGGATGTGATATTGCTGGACATAATAATGCCCATAATGGATGGGTATGAAGTGTGTCGGGAGCTCAAATCGAACAGCAATCTGTCTGACATTCCGGTTGTTTTTGTAACTGCACTCCAGGGCAACAAAGAAAGCAGAATATTGGGTTTGGAAGTCGGAGCTGAGGCTTTTTTGTCAAAACCAATTGACCAAAGCGAACTGGTGGCACAAATAAGAGCCATGCTAAAAATAAAGCAGGCAATAGACTATAAGCAAAACCAAAACGAATATCTATCGATATTAGTGGAGGAAAAAACAAAAGAATTAAAGGCAGCAAATGTTTCAACACTCAATTTACTCGAGGACATTCAAAATCAGATTGAATCCCGTATTCTAATTGAACAATCGCTTCGGGAAAGCGAAGAAAAGTATCGGTTTATGGCCGAAAATACCAGTGATGTAATCTGGCACCTGGATAATAATTTCAGTTTTGATTATGTCAGCCCTGCTATAGAACAAATGCAAGGCTATAAGCCGGAAGAACTGATTGGAAAACATTTATTTAGCATTATGAGTGACGATGGGATTCGTCATATTCAGGAAGTGAGCTCAGGAGTCGTAGAAAAACAACAGAAAGGAGAATTACCCAAAGAAATGAAATTTGAGTATGAAGCTATTTGTAAGAATGGGAGTTGTATTTGGGTAGAAGTAAATGTGTCGATTCATTTAGATGATGGAATGAAACCAGCAGGTTTCCATGGGGTTACGCGCGATATTAGCGAACGGAAGAAAGATGAACTGGCATTACTTCAAAGTGAAGAAAAATATCGTTCGTTGGTTGAAAATTCACCCAATGGAATAGCCATTTATCAGGAAGGAAAATTTGTATTTGTGAATAAACCAGGAGTGGAAATGCTTGGTGGGTCAGATTTATCTGATTTTATTGGCAAGTCGGTTCTATCAACAGTTCATCCAGATAGTATGGATCTTGTTTTAAAACGATCCAAGCAAATTTCTCAAGGCACAAAATTGCCACCCATTGAAGAAAAACTTTTAAGACTTGATGGTTCATTTTTTTACGCACAAGTATCTTCGTTAGAAATAATATTTAATGGTAAACCTGCTATTCAGAGCATTGTTGCGGATATTACAGAGCAAAAGTCAGCAGCTGAACGATTAAAAGAAAGTGAAGAAAAATTTCGTGACATGTCCAATCTGCTTCCTCAGGTAGTTTTTGAAATTGATCTGGATGGAAAGATTTGCTATGTAAACCAGCAGGCTGAAACACTCTTTGGATATAAAATAAATGAATTAATCGGAAAGAATTCATTGATTGTACATGTGCCGGAAGAACATGAAAGAGTTAAAAAAGGTATAGCTTCTAAGTTCGCTAACATTCCTGTCGAGTATAAAGAATTCAGAATGGTTCGGAAAGATGGTTCGGAATTTCCAGGTCTGATTTTCATTAACCCAATAATAAAAAATAACCAAAAAGCCGGTTTAAGAGGAGTTATTGTTGATATAACTGAACAGAAAATAGCAGAAGCAAAAATTGCTCGTACTGCCCGTTTATATGCATTTCAAAGTCAGATTAATCAGGCAGTTATTAGTTCGAGAAATCAAGAAAGTCTGTTTGAAACCATCTGTCAGGTTGCTGTTCAATATGGTGAATTCATAATGAGCTGGATTTCAGTTTATGATGAAGTTGAAGGAAAACTAAAACCTTTTTGTTATGCCGGTTTTAACGATGGATATATTGAATCATTGAACATTACACCCGGGGATGAAAAAACAGGAAGAGGCCCCACCGGATTAGCTTATTTTGAGGACAGAGTCATATTCTGCAATGATATAGCAACTGACAAGATGATGAAACCATGGAGGGATGGGGCGTTAAAGCGCGGATATAAGTCATCTTTTGCCACTCCAGTTTCAAGGAAAAATAAACGCTATGCAACTTTCACACTGTATGCGTCTGAAAAAAATTACTTTCAGGAAGATGAACAAAAATTATTGTTGGAAATAGCTAAAAATATCTCATTTGCCCTCGATGTATTTGATTCCGAAAATGAAAGAAAAGCCTCTGAAATTGCGTTGTTTGAAAGTGAATCAAAATATCGCAACTTAATGGATAATTCTCCTGAAGGAATCACGATTTATGTGGATGGGAAAGTAACATACATAAATAAAGAGGCATTACGGTTGATGAGGGCAAATGATGCCAGTGAATTGTTGGGCAAAACAATTGTTGATTTTATTCATCCCGATAATGTTGAGTTGGTACTCGAACGAATGAAGCTGGTGGCAATGGCTCCTGTTAATACAATTTTACCTTCAGTGGAAGAGAAGTATATACGCTTAGATGGAACTGAAGTATTTGTGGAAATAAAGGTAATGCCAATTCTATATGAAGGACAACCGGCAATTCAATTAGCCGGTCATGACATAACTGATCGAAAAGAAGCAGAATTTGCCCTTGAAGAGAGCAGACTAGAGTTACAAACTATCTACGATAATGCGCCTGTGATGATGTGTGTAGTGGATGAAGAAAGGCGTATTCTGTTTGCCAATAATGCATTTACGGTTTTAACCGGTATTTCTGAAGACATTATGAAGGGAAGTGCTGTTGGAGGAGTGGTTGGCTGTATCAATTCGTTTGACGATTCTCGTGGATGTGGTTTTGGTCCGAAATGTGGGACTTGTACCTTGAGGATGGCCATGCAAAAAACATTTAATACCGGCCTTGGTCAAACAAATGTGGAATATCAGTCCACCTTAGAAATTGGAGGTGTTTCCAAAAATATATCTTTACTTGGGTCAACATCCATAATTAACAATACTGGTTCTAAAAGACTTCTGATGTGTCTGATTGATATTACCGATCGAAAGTTGACTGAAGAAGCCCTACAAAAAAGTGAAACGCTACTTCGTGCCTTTATCGATAATTCGCCTTTCGAAATATGGGCAAGAGACGTAAACAGTGTAGGAATTCTTGAAAATAAAAAATTGACTGAACATTACGGTTCAATAATTGGTCATTCAACATTAGATGACCCCCGGATTGATAATGAAACAATTGAAATGTGGGAACGAATTAATGCCCGTGTTTTTGCTAATAAGATATTGGATGAAGAATATGAGTTTAAGGTGAATGGAGAGCCTCGACAATTTCAGCAAATAGTTTTTCCAATCAATAACATGGGTAAAATTATTGGAATTGCAGGTTTTAATATTGACATAACTGATCGGAAGGTATCTGAAAAAGCATTAATTGAATCTCAGGAACAATTAGCCAATTTTGCTGGTCATCTTCAAAAAGTAAGAGAGGAGGAAAGAGGGAATTTGGCACGTGAAATTCACGATGATTTAGGTCAGATTCTCATTGCCATGAAAATTGATATAGGACTGCTTAAAAATAGTGTGAAGAAAACTATTCTTCCTGCTGAATTTGAAATTCTGAGAAAGAATTTTGAAGATCTGAACAAGCTTATTGATAATACACTCAAATCAGCCCGTAGAATTATGACCGACCTAAGGCCCGAAGTTCTTGAAATACTGGGCTATATTGAAACCGTAACTCAATATTTGATAAGCTACGAGGAACGAACTAAGATCGTTTGCATTTTTACAAATAATGTAGAAAATCTGGAATTGAATACTCAACAGTCTGTTGCACTGTATCGCATTGTACAGGAAGCACTTAATAACACGGCAAAGTATTCAAGAGCCACAGAAGTAAATATTATTCTGAATCAAGAGGATAATTTTCTCACGCTCGAAATATCAGATAATGGTGTCGGTTTCGATATGAAAGACCCCTTGAAAAGAGATTCGTACGGATTGATGGGAATGAAAGAAAGAGTTATCCTGCTCGAAGGAAAACTGGAAATTTTGAGTGCGCCCGATTCAGGTACTCTTATAAAAGTAATTATTCCGTATTCCCCATATTCATAGCAGCTATAATCCAGCTAACTTTATTCCCTTTCTCTTTCCATCATTGAATAAATCATTCAATGATGGATTTTTTTATCCGTCAAGTTAATAAAACATAAATAAAACATATTTATTGAATACTTATGCTAAAAATAAATACTGATATTAATCAGAAAGAGCTTAGTTGACAAGAAAAAAATTCAAATGCATGTGGTATAATATACTACAATATCAATTTATGAGCCGGAGCAACCTTTTCCGCTGAAATAACCAAACTTACATTATAATCGAATAAATAGAAGCTCAACTTACTCAATTTTATGTAGACTATTAAGTAGATTTTTCAGCCCGAATTAAATTCTTTCGAACCGTGTCGTAATTATTTTAGCGTTCCTACATGAAATGCTACATATACCTAATTATCAATACTTTAATTATTATGACTACATTTGAACACAAATTCAATAAGCACTTTCAGGTTCAATCCGAATTCTATTTCAATACTGCGATTAAATGCCTGTTTATAAGTGAAATACAGATATTTTGATTTATTTTTAAATAATAAAATTGAATCAAAACTATATTCTCAAAAAATGAAAATTGAAGACTACATTCCTTATCCAATAACTGAACCGCAAGAAGTTGATGTTCAGTTTACTGACATATTCAATATTGACGAAATTCAACGATTGCAGGACTTGTTTAGTAATGCTACAGGAGTAGCATCAATAATCATTAATACCGACGGAACAGCAATAACGGGTGCCAGTAATTATTGTACTTTGTGTCAGTTAGTCAGGAGTAATGAAAAAGGATTAGCTAACTGTATTAAATCTGATGCAGGTATTGCCAATGAAAATCCAACAGGAATTGTCGTTAAACAATGTTTGAGCTCCGGTTTGTGGGATGCCAGTGTCGGGATTAACATAAACGGAAAACAAGTCGCCAGTTGGATTATTGGTCAGATCAGAACTTTTGGAGTTGATATTCCAAAAATTATGAATTACAGCGACGAAATTGCTGTAGACAGGGAGAAATACCTTGAAGCACTGAATCAAGTGCCTTTTATGTCAATCGAAAAATTTCAGGATATTGCTAAATTGTTAGCGCTTTTCACAAATGAAGTTTCTGAAAAAGCATATAGAAATTATCAATTAAAAAAGGATATCGAGGAACAAGAGCATATTAACGAATTACTTTTTAAAAGTGAGGAAACACTTACAACAACATTCAATTCCATTGGCGATGCCGTAATTACTACCGACACAGAAGCTAACATATTGACTATGAACCCGATTGCAGAGGCAATGTCAGGTTGGGATTTGGCCGATGCTCTGGGAAAACCATTGAAAGAAGTGTTTAGTTTGATTAGTTCAAAGACGAATGAGCCGATTGAAAATCTAGTTGAGCAAGTGATTCGAACCGGTAAAATTATTGGATTAGCTAATCATGCTTTATTAATTTCGAAATCAGGACAAAAATTATATGTTTCGGATAGTGAAGCTCCAATTCGGAATAAAGACAAAGCTATTTGTGGAGTAGTTCTTGTTTTGTCAGATGTGACCGAGAAACATGAAGCAGAGGAGGCTATCAGACTTAGTGAGTTAAAATACCGCGGGTTGATAAATAACCTTAACACGGGAGTAGTGGTTCATGCCGCCGATACATCCATCATTCTGAATAATCCTCAGGCCTCTGTCATTTTAGGCTTAAGCACCCAACAAATGTTAGGATTAAAAGCGATTGATCACGAATGGAAGTTTGTTTCCGAAAATGAAAGTCCACTAGCATTGAATGAATACCCGGTAAATACAGTTAGTCAGACTAAGAAGCCTATAAAAGATCAGATTATTGGAATATACCGACCTGAAACGAAAAATATTCTTTGGACTAATGTCAACGGATTTCCTATTTTTAATTCAAAAAATGAAATTAGCCAGATAGTTATCAGTTTTGATGATATAACAACTCAAAAAACAAATAGCGACAAACTTAAAGAGAAAGAGTTGTTTCTTCTTCATACACAGACTATTGCAAAATTAGGATCTTATGTTCTTGATTTCAACAGCGGGACATGGGAAAGTTCCGAAATGTTGGATGAGATTTTGGGAATAGAATCAACTTACGATAAGTCTGTCAATGGGTGGTTATCAATAATTCATCCCGAATGGCAAAATACAATGGATGATTACTTTGTAAATGAGGTTGTTGGGAATAAACAATACTTCGACAAAGAATATCAAATACTGCGAATAAAAGATAAAAGCTTGCGTTGGGTTCATGGCTTAGGTGAATTAATATTTGACCAAAAAGGGGAACTTGCGAAAATGGTTGGTACTATTCAGGATATTACTGAACGTAAGCTAAATGAAGAGATAATCCTGAAAAGTGAAGAAAAATACAGAAGCATTTTCGAAAATATACAGGATGTTTTTTATCAGGTTGAATTATCAGGAAGAATTATTGAAATCAGTCCCTCAGCTAAAGCTTTCGGCAGTTTTTATGATTTTACAATTCCAAATCAATATATTCATGATTTATACGCAAACCCGAATGACCGGATTAAATTTTTAGAGTTGATAAATAAAGATGGAGAAGTCCGTGATTTTGAATTGGATCTGAAAGGTCATGATGGCACATTCAAACATGTTTCTATCAATGCAAAATTGATTTTTGACCAGCAAGGAAATCCGACTCACATCGATGGTGCACTCAGGGATATCTCAAAACGAAAAATTGCACAGAATGCTTTAGTAGAAAGTGAAAAATTCCTCAAAGAAATTCAGCTAATTGCCCATATTGGTAACTGGACAGTAGATTTGCAACAAAACACCTGGATATGCTCGGAAATTTTGGACAAAATTTTCGGGATAGATGATTCAATTGAAAAGAATTTTAAGACATTGGCTTCCATAATCCATCCGGAGTCGATTACAGAGCTGTCAGATATTTATGCTAATGAGTTTAGTCCTTCAAAAACAAGCTTTGATAAGAAATTTAAAATCATCCGGTTAAATGATAAAGCAGTGCGTTGGGTACATGCAATAGGTGAGCTAAGGTTTGATGAAAATAACCGGCCTAAACAGATGATAGGAACTGTACAGGATATAACTTTACGAAAAAAAGATAAAGAAGCTTTACGACAATCGCAGGAAGAATTGAAAAATTTTGCATCGCATCTTCAAACGGTTAGAGAAGAAGAACGAAATATTCTGGCTCGTGAAATACACGATGATTTAGGTCAAATTCTGATTGCCATGAAAATAGACCTGGGTTTGTTACGGAAAAGTACACTCAAGACTGTTCGGGAGGATAATTACAATGACCTGAATACCAAATTTAAAACGCTGAGCATGCTGATGGATAACACGCTTATGTCGGCCCGAAGAATAATGACCGATTTACGACCCGAAGTGCTTGATATGATTGGGTTTGTTGAGGCGGTTAAACAGCACCTGTACAACTTTCAGGAACGGACCAAAATTAATTGCAATTTTGAGACCAATACTTCAAAATTGGTACTCAATTCAGAACAATCAGTACCCTTATTTCGTATTGTACAAGAAGCCTTAAATAATGTGTCAAAGCATTCGAGAGCTACAGTAGTAAATATTAATTTCACTCAAATAAAAGAAGAGCTGATCCTTTGTATCGAAGATAATGGAATCGGATTTAATCAACATGAAACTGTACAAACCCAATCCTATGGTTTAATCGGGATAAGGGAACGTGTGTTACTTTTAGATGGCGAACTGACTCTAAATTCAGTAAAAGGGAATGGGACTAAACTTGTTGTTAGTATCCCATATCATAAACAGGAAACAGAAATCAGGAATCAACTTATAACCAATACTAACTTTTAAATTTAAAAAAAATGATTAAAGTATTAATTGTTGACGATCACGAAATTATTCGTGAAGGTCTAAAAAGAATTCTGAGCAGCGAACCTGACATGATAATTGCAGGCGAAGCAGATAACGGAAACGATGTTATGAAAATTTTATCTGAAATCGAATGTGATTTAGTCTTACTCGATTTGAATATTCCAGGTCGTAATGGAATTGATTTAATCAGCGAGATTAAAAAGAAAAAACCTAAAATTCAGATCTTAGTAGTGAGTATTAATGCAGAAAGCAAATTTGCGATACCTGCATTGAAAGCAGGCGCATCAGGGTATTTAAGTAAAGATTCTGCATTAAGTGAATTAATGAAAGCAATACGAAAAGTATTGGAAAAGCGAAGGTATATGAGTATTTCATTGGCTGAACAATTGGCTTTTGATACCTTGGTGGAAGATTCGCAGTTGCAAAAAAGTCTTACAAACAAAGAGTATTGTGTAATGCTTATGCTTGCCAGTGGGAAAGAAAACAAGGAAGTTTCAAAGGAGCTAAATATGAGTATCAATACTGTGGCTCAATGCAGAAGAAATGTTCTTGAAAAATTAAGACTGAAAAATAATGTTCAGGTAGCACATTATGTTTTGGAAAATCAGCTTGTTTTGACATAAGAATCAGAGCAGATATAAAACTATTAATCTGTTTTTTTTGCAAAAAAAATAGTTAGACGGTTAAATATAACAAAATAAACTATTTTTGTAGTATTTTTTCACACTTATCCATATCAAATTCAATTATTTAGAAAAATATTACTACATTTGCACTAATATATTAAGTACTGTTTTATACAATAGATATAAAGTAATATCTAAATAGTATTTATTTTAGATAAATACTTAATTTAAGTAATACACAAATAATTGATTTACATATATTTACCGGGCATATTCAAATTAGAATTAGCCATTGTAAATTGAACCGAAAATTTATAAACAACAAAATTAAAATATAGCTTATTAACTCATTAAATTTAAATACTATGATTAAAGTATTCATTGTAGATGATCATGAAATAATTCGGGAAGGATTAAAAAAAATCCTCAAAGAAGAAACAGATTTAACTGTGGTCGGCGAAGCAATAAGTGGCGATGAAGTGCTGGAGAATATCAATAAAATCGATTGCGATATAATGCTGCTGGACATGAATATGCCCGGAAGAAGTGGATTGGAGTTATTGACAGATATAAAAAATCTTAAACCAAATCTTCACATTTTGGTATTAAGTATTCATCCCGAAGATAAGTTTGCTTTACGTACTCTAAAAGCCGGCGCTTCAGGTTATTTGTGTAAGGATACCGCATTGGATGAATTGGTTGTGGCAATTCGAAAAGTATATACTAAAGGGCGTTATCTGAGCACCAATTTGGCTGAACAACTAGCCTTTGATTATATGCCTGAGCGAAATCAACTTCCACACGAATTATTGTCAAATCGTGAACAGGAAATTATGCTTATGCTTGTTTCCGGAAAGAAAGTAAAGGATATTGCAGCAGATTTAAGACTTAGTATCAGTACCGTTTTTACTTATCGGGTTCGTATCTTTGAAAAATTAAAGATTAAAAGTAATGTTGAATTGACTCATTATGCAATTTCAAATAAGTTGGTTGATTGAAATTAGTTTTTCTGAAATAAAATATAAAAAGTGAGGTTTGTGCCTCACTTTTTTTTTCAGGTTACTGTTTCTTTTTAAGTTCCTCTAGTGCCATTTTTACCGTTTTATCATCTTTATAAAGTAGCGGATAAAACCCAGGCTCACCCAGCAAATTTCTTGAAATATATGCCTTCAACTGCAGCAATAGGAATCTTTTAGAGATATTGATTTGTCGTGGATTGCTTGCAACTCCTTTATTAGCCGCAAATACCATAAAGTCACTTAAAAGGTTTTGTCCATCTAGATAGGTCGACATTTGTTGCCAGTTTTTAATGGGTTTAAGTTTCTCCCTGTTTTTATCGCTGTATTGGAAAGCATATTGGTATAAAAAACCATAGTTAATCACCTTGTTTAGATATGGCGTGTATTCTGAGGTATCACGTGGCACAAAAATATCGGGCATAATGCCACCACCACCATATACTGTTCGGCCGCCTATTGTTTTGTATTTCACAGTTTTAGTGACGTGAATGCTGTCTTTGCTATCTAATTCGCCGTGTTTGTAGCGATTAAAAATATCCATTTCATAATCTTCTGCTTTACCACGTTCGTAAGGTTTTTGAATGCTACGGCCTGAAGGCGTGTAGTATCGTGCTACGGTAAGGCGAATGGCGGACTGATCATACAGTTTCATTTGTTGTTGAACCAAACCTTTACCAAACGAACGACGTCCGATAATTAGTCCACGGTCATTATCCTGAATGGCACCTGAGAAAATCTCACTGGCTGAAGCCGAAAATTCATCAATCAAAACAACAATCGGTTGATTTATACAGCTTCCTTTCCCGTCTGATTTAGCTTCGGATCGGGGATATGACTTTCCTTTTGAATAAACAATCATGCGTCCTGCCGGTAAAAATTCATTTACCATATTAATAGCTTGTTCCATGAATCCGCCACTATTTTCGCGCAAATCGATAATGTATTTCTTAGCACCCTGATTTCGCAATTTGGCAATAGCGTTCAGAAATTCGGAATAAGTTGTATCAGCAAATTTGCTGACTTTGATAAAACCAACTCCCGGCTCAATCATATAAGCAATATCCACTGAATTAACAGGAATATCACCACGGGTAATGCTATAATAAAGAATTTCGTGTGTTCCATGCCGTTTGACCCCAAGTTTTACTTTAGTGCCTTCTTTTCCACGGAGTTTCTTCATCACTTTTTCATTGTTGATTTTTTTACCAACAAAAATGCTGTCATTCACCTTAACAATACGGTCACCGGCCAATAAACCTACTTTTTCAGATGGACCACCACTGATAACCGCAACAATCATTATTGTGTCGTTCTGAATATTAAACTGAACACCAATACCACTGAAACTTCCTTCCAGCTCACTATTTACCGCAGCTAAGTCTGCAGCAGGAATGTAAACAGTATGAGGATCAAGTTTCGAGGCAATATCGGTCATCACTTCTTCCGTGGTTTGTTTTACATTTACTGTGTCAACATATTGGGAGTTAATGATTGAAAGCAATTCATCAACTTTGCTGTGTGCCATCATCCCCGATAATCCTGATCCATTTGCTCTTTTCGAAAGCAAATTACCTAACAAAATACCGCAAAGTATGGATATTAAAACAATTAAAACTAATGCAAAATTCCTTTTATTCATATTTTTTTTTTAGTTAGTAAGGTAGTAAGTTTGTAAAGTTTAAACTAAATCAGACTTTTTCCAAATAGATTATTTCAATTCCAACACGTTCAAGTAATTCAACGCCATCCATAATGCGGTATTGTTCACCATAAACTACCCGTTTTATTCCAGCCTGAATGATTAATTTGGCACATTCAATACAAGGTGAAGCGGTGACGTATAAGGTTGCATTGTCACTGCTGTTGTGCGATCGTGCTACTTTACTTATGGCATTGGCCTCGGCGTGTAAAACGTATGGTTTGGAAACATTGTTTTCATCTTCACATTTATTTTCAAATCCCGAAGGTGTTCCGTTGTATCCGTCGGATATAATCATTTTGTTTTTTACAAGTAGTGCGCCGACTTTTCTGCGTTCACAATATGAATTTTCAGCCCAGATTCGAGCCATGCGCATATATCGATTGTCTAAAGATTGTTGTTTTGACATTCTATTCCTAATTTTTTGTTTTAGTATTTGCTATAAAAAAGTTGTTTGCATTCCGGTAAATTCTGAGATTACCGAGTAAAATTGTTCGTCAGTTACCCCTATTTGACGGCAAGCCATTCGTGCTGCATCAATATTTTGAAGATTATATTCTTCTGAAAATTTAACAGCGACATCACCATATCGAGTTAACAGGAAAGTATTTCCATTCAGAATTTTATGCGCAGGAGTGTGGTATGCAAACGGAACAATGTCGCGCCTAAGTTTAGTGGCTATTTCATTCAGATTTTTGTCTCCATCAAAATAAATCATTCGCCCTTGAACTTCCATTAAATCAACAAATTTGCGAAACTGTTCTACGTAATTCTCCAGGCTTAAATTTTCTTTAGTCTTTTCAGCTTCAATACCTGTAAGAACTGCAATATGAGGTTTATAATGATGATATTTGGGGCGAGAATCGATGGGCGAAGTGATATTTTCGTCGCCTTCAAATACGGCAATGCGTGATTCGTAAGTGAGTTTAATAAAATTATCTGAACTATTAGTTTGATTATCAATCATATAATCAGCATCGATTTTCAATTTTTTCAACACAAATAGAATTATAGAAGTGGTGGTTGTTTTCCCATAACTTCCGGCTACAACAATTCTTGTTTTGCTTCGCGTTTGCTCGAAAATATATTCAGGAAAGGAGTAGATCTTTAGTTTCAGTTCTTTTGCCCGGATTAGTTCCGGATTATCCTCTGTGACATCCATTCCAAGTATAACAGCAGACAATCCCTTGTGAATATGCTCAGGAAACCACCCCATTTTTTCTGGTAATAAGCCATTTTTTTGAAGTTTGCTACGTGCAGGTTCAAAAATTTCAATATCCGAACCGGTGAGCTCAAAACTTTGTTTTTTACTGATGGCAATGGCCAAACTGTACATAGCTGAACTACCAATAGCAATAAAATGTACTCGATGCATACGCTTGAGAGGTGAAAGTTTTTAGCTATTTTTGTGCAAAATATTTATTGAACGCAAATGTACGAAAAAGTTTAATAAGTTCATAAATTCTAAGGATTTACGAACTTTATACGCTACATACTTTACAAACTTTATAAACTTTACACTTTCGAACTCAAAAAATCATGCAATTATACAAAATAGAAGCCGGTACTTTTCATGTTGATGGTGGAGCAGCATTTGGTGTTGTTCCCAAAAAAGTATGGCAAAAACGCTATCCTAGCAGTGCTGATAATTATTGTACGGTTTCAATGCGCTGCTTACTTATCGATACCGGGGAAAAACGAATTTTGATAGATGCCGGAACTGGAGACAAACAACTGGAATATTTGAGATATTATGATTTTAAAAACATTATTAATTTTGATACCGAGTTGGCTAAAATTGGTTATTCCAGTTCTGATATTACGGATGTTATTTTTACACATTTACATTTCGATCATTGTGGTGGAGCGACCAGGTTTAATTCTGAAAAAAACAATGTAGAACTGGTTTTCCCGAATGCAATGCATTGGGTGGCAGAGTCGCAATGGCAAAACTTTCTGAGTCCGAATGTGCGTGAAGCTGATTCGTATTTCACTGAAAATATGATGCCAATTGATAAAGCGGGCAAACTAACACTGGTTGGTAAAAATCAATTTATATGCCCTGAAGTGGAAGTGCGAATTTACAATGGTCACACCGTTGGGCAGTTGGTGACTTATATTAATAGCGGAAATAATACATTCGTTTATGTGGGCGATGTGATTCCATTAGCAGCTAATGTGCCGTTGGCATGGATTTCGGCATACGACATAAATCCAATTGCCGCTATGGCCGAAAAGAAAATACTACTTGATGAAGCTGCTGAGATGAAACAGATAATAATCTTTGAACACGATACTTATACAGAATGCTGTACAGTTGTAGCACAGTACAATAAGCATAAAGTGGATAAAGTTATGACATTTGATATGGCGATAAAACAGTAAGTTTCTATACCGCAAAATACGATTCCAACTCTTTCAGGGTATCAGCATTCGTATTTAAGTCTTTCACTATTTTACCTTTTTCGAGCACAACGATGCGTTTGCATACTTCTGTAACATGATTCAAATCGTGACTGGAAATAAGCATAGTCATATTTAACCGTGTTTGTAAATCTGTGAGGAAGCGTTTCAACCGGATTTGTGAAGATGGGTCGAGTGCTGTGAATGGTTCATCGAGAATCAGAATCTTCGGGTCACCAATAAGTGCAGCAGCAATACCGATTTTCTTTTGATTCCCTTTCGAAAAATCGCGGATAAGTTTCTTTGATCCAAGTATTTCTTCGTTGAAAAAATCTTTCATCGATTCCAAGAAAAGAGTCATATCGCCTTCGGATTTATGGTACAGTTTCCCAACGAAACTAAAATATTCTTCGGTTGTCATAAAGTCAATTAGAAAGCCTTCATCCAAAAATGATCCGGTTATGGATTTCCATTCATCATTTCGTACTACCGGTTGATTTTCAATAAGCACTTCGCCGGTTGTCGGCTCAATCAAATCAAGAATCAAGCGGAAAAAAGTTGTTTTACCCGCTCCATTATTTCCAACCAATCCGAAACTTTCACCCTTCGAAACACTCAAATTGGAGATATTTAATACGCTAATGCCGTTGTATGTTTTCTGTAAATCAGTAACTTGTATCATTGGTTCGTTGATTAATTGAATTGTTGATTGGGTTAATTGGTTAAGTATCCTGGTTTTCTTGTATACTTGTTTACTTGTTCACTCTTAAGCACTTTCTCTGAATCCTTCTGCCAGTTTGTATTTTCGTCGATTAAACTGATTTACACAAGCATTAATCAAGGGTTTGCGAAGCAAAATTCCGGTTAATCCTATAATGGATAAAGTCCAGAGTGCAACTGCCAATGAAAAGAACGTAGAAAGTGTCCAAACAATAAGCATAGGTAAAAACATTATTGGGAAAACAATCAGAAAACTTTTATAAGTTGTTCCCTGATAGTTCATTGCTGAGGACTTTGACAGGTCAATCCGTTTATTATTGTAGGTTGATAAATACATAAGTAAATAGATATTTACGCCTACATTGAATAGAAAAGCCGAGAGGTGTAAATACACAATCTTCATTCCGAAATAAAAATAAGGCGTTGTGACTGCAAAGCAGATGATATTAAATGCAATCATAAGGTAATAATTAGCCAACATATAAGTCTTAATCGGGATATTGCGTGTCATCAGACTATCGAAATGTCGGCTGTCCCAACTGATTAACCACTGGCCAAACATTAACATTAAAATTCCAGTCATAAACATGGCCACAAAAAATAACATGCCATTGCTTTTTGCATAAACATCGTTAGTATAGAACATTAATCCATAGAAAACAAAAAAGCCGGAAACCATCAAGGTACTTTTCGGACGTTTATGTCTCAGTATCAGCTTTATTTCCATAGATATAAGTTCACCGATGACACCAAATCGTTTCAAAAAAGAAAGTTCGGTAGTTGAGGTTTTATTCCCTCTTATTTTACTGTTGAATTTTTCAGGATAATAGTTTTGGTGGAAGAACCATTTGTTCAGAAAAAAAGCTGCAATGACTAATCCTAAGGGAAACCATAAACCAAATGCCCTGAAGATAAAGAAGCTATATAGCATTTTTGAAAAACTGAAGAGAGAAAATATTTTGAAATATTCCAATGCAGCAACTCCGGTTAGAATTGCGAATAGAACAACGATTGACAATAAGTTAGATCCAAATTTCCGCTTTAAATAAGCCGCTGTGAGCGAATTAAACCATACCATTAAAATGAAACTCAGCACAAACCGCAAGGCCACTGAACCACTGTAATAGGTTGCCACACCTTTAATGGCAAAAGGAATAATCGTAAGCAGTAGAAAATAATTAGCCGGACTAAATAGTGGTTTTAGCAACAGAAAATTAATCAGCGTGGAGCGTTTTATAGGTAAAACCTGATAAGGCGGGAGGTCAAAGGTGTTCAGTTGTTGCATAACAAACCGCAAAGCAAGTCCAAAAAGCATCATATAAAGCATAGCACCTTCAAATAGTTCCAACGGAGTTAAAACATTATCTGCTTTTTCCAGCACTTTCGTAAGCGAAAAACCTATCACTAAAAGAATAGCCGCAATGTAAAGCGTAAAAAAACCCAACATGATTGATACAGCGAGATTTTTGTAAAACCCCTGCGACCGAAAGCTTTTTCTCCATTCCTGTTTTATCAGATCAACAACCAACATATTATTCGTATTATTAACTATAAACTGCTAACTATAAATTATTTTTCTTCTTTAAACCAACCTGCATACATAGCATATTGATGAGCTATTTTCCGATTCATTTCATTCGATTGTTCCGGTTCCACATTTTTGATAAATTTAGCCGGAACTCCCGCCCACAAGGTAAACGCTGGAATCTTTGTATTGCTCAAGACTAAAGCACCGGCAGCCACAATAGCGCCTTCGCCCACTTCGACATAATCAAGCAAGGTGGCGCCCATGCCAATCAAAGCGTAATTATTTATTTTAGCTCCATGTACTGTTACATTGTGACCAATAGAGACATAATCGCCAATTTCGACAACCGATTTTTCAAATAAAGTATGCAAAACCGAGCCATCCTGTATATTAACGTGATTGCCAATACGAATGGAATTTACATCCCCACGCAAAACTGCATTAAACCACACGCTGCAACCGTCACCCATAATAACATCGCCTACAACTGTAGCATTTTCAGCTAAGTAACAATCTTTTCCGAATTGCGGATCAAATCCCCGCACCGATTTTATTAATGCCATCTTTTAAAATTTACAAATGACAAAGATACACGAAATGGCAGAATTACAAAACCCGTAAGTAATATATTTTCCAATAAAAATAAATTTATTACTAACAGTATAAATGATTTTAAACTTTTGGGGATTTAAAACTGTTTCAATAATAATTTTCACATTACAATTAATTTAAAAAACAAAGAAAATGAAAGCACTTAAAATTATCGGAATTGTACTTGCTTCAATAATTGCACTTGTATTGCTTGTTGCACTTTTTGTACCTAAAGAATTTACTTACGAGAAAACGATTGCCATTAATGCCCCAATTGATTCAGTATGGACAAAAACGGGCAGTTTAACTGCAATGGATAAATGGAGTCCATGGAATGATCACGATCCCAACATGAAAAAAGGATTAACCGGCGTTGATGGTACAGTTGGTGCAAAACAAAGCTGGGATGGCAAAGTGGTTGGAATTGGCAGTCAGACTATTACTAATGTACAGAAACCTACTTTATTCGAAACCAGTCTCGATTTCATAACACCACGGGAGAGTCATGGGAAAGGTTATGTAAAGTTGCTTGCCGATGGAAATACGACCAAAGCGACCTGGGGAATGAGTGGCGGAATGCCTTATCCAGTTAATATCATGATTTTATTTATGAATTTGGAAAAAAATATGGGAAAAGACTGGGATTTAGGACTTTCGCGATTGAAAAAGATGAGTGAAAAATAATGAGTTATCTATACTTAAATCAACGTTTTTATGATTAACTTAACAGGGCGTATGCCTGTGCTGTTTGTCGGACACGGAAGCCCGATGTATGCCATTGAGGAAAACGAGTTTGTGCAGACCTGGAGAACCTTAGGGGAAGAACTTCCGAAACCAAAAGCCATTATTGCGGTTTCAGCACACTGGGAAACCTGTGGAACACAGGTAACAGCCATGCAACATCCGCAAACTATTCATGATTTTGGAGGATTTCCGCAAGAATTGTATGCTGTGCAATATCCGGCACAGGGAAATCCTGAGTTGGCAAAAGAAGCTATAGAAACTATTAAAGTAACAACAGTCTTGGCTGACGAAAAATGGGGACTGGACCACGGAACATGGAGTGTGATTCGCCGTATTTACCCGAAAGCTGATATTCCGGTTATTCAGTTGAGTTTGGATTATCACAAAACTCCACAGCAACATTACGAACTGGCCAAAGAACTGACCGCTTTTCGGGAAAAAGGTGTTTTGATAGTTGGCAGTGGAAATATCGTTCATAACCTTCGTCAGGTTGCCTGGGATAAACCCGATGATGAAGAATATGGCCACGACTGGGCTATTGAAGCCAATGAGTTGATAAAAAAACTGATTTTGGAGAATAACCATCAAGCTTTAATTAATTACAAATCGTTGGGAAGTGCTATGCAATTGGCAGCTCCAACGCCCGATCATTTTCTGCCATTGCTCTATGCTATTGCTTTGAAACGTGACGATGAAGAAGTTTCATTTTTTAACGATAAGGCTGTGATGGGTTCGTTGACTATGACTTCGGTCAGAATTGGATAAACGTTTATAATAGTTATCTAATCAGAACTTTACTACTATACTTATTCAGACAAAAAACATTTTTTTACGATTTTAGATGTGCAATTTATAATTAGGTTAAGTAAAATATCATACGATTCCAATCGTAAATTCAAAATCGTATTTCTAAAATTAATTGCCCCAAAGTTCCCCAATAACTCTCGGGAAATGTTCATATTCAAGTGCATGCACTTTATCCGCAATCATGTCAGGTGTGTCGGTTGGCAATACAGGACATTTAGCTTGAAAAATAATGTTTCCTTCGTCGTAACAAGCATTTACATAGTGAATTGTAATTCCTGATTCAGTATCACCTGAAGCAGCTACAGTTTCGTGAACATGATGCCCGTACATTCCTTTTCCTCCATATTTCGGGAGTAAAGCCGGATGGATATTGATAATTTTAGCAGGAAACGCATTAATTAAAACCTCCGGGACTTTGAGTAGAAACCCGGCAAGAACGATACAATCGATTTCATATTTCTTTAAAAAAGTAAGAATTGGTTCCCCTTTTACAAAGTCTTCACGTGAAAAAGTGAACGATGGTATGTTAATTTTTTTAGCGCGTTCGTGAATAAAGGCATCTTCTTTGTTAGAAATGATGATAGGAAATTCAAATTTAGAATCATTCAAAAAAGAGCGAACGATATTTTCAGCGTTTGAGCCGGAACCGGAAGCAAAAATGGCTATTTTTAAGGTCATTTAGGTATGTTTAAATCTGCACAATTGTAAGATGTTTGTGCAAAAATAACAATTTTTATCATCAAAAACGAGGTTATTTCGATAAATTTTGTTTCCTTTGCACCGCAAAATTATAAAACAATTTCTATTTATCAACTTAAAAACAAAAATTATGTCAGAAGTAGAAGCTAAAGTAAAAGCAATTATCGTAGACAAATTAGGCGTAGAAGAATCAGATGTAGTAGCAGCTGCTAGTTTCACAAATGATCTTGGTGCTGATTCATTAGACACTGTAGAATTGATTATGGAATTCGAAAAAGAATTCGGTATTTCTATTCCAGACGAACAAGCTGAAAAAATTGGTACAGTAGGCGACGCTATCGCTCATATCGAAGCTTTACAAAAATAATTTATTCCACAATTTGATTATGGAATTGAAAAGAGTTGTAGTAACAGGTTTAGGTACAGTTTCTCCTCTTGGTTTGTCCGTTTCTGAAACATGGGCAAACGTACTTGAGGGTAAGAGTGGTGCCGGACCTATTACTCATTTCGATGCTTCTAAGTTTAAAACGCAGTTTGCTTGCGAGGTGAAAGGTTTTGATCCGTCAATATACTTTGATCGTAAAGAAGCCCGCAAATTGGATCTTTATGCCCAATATGCAATTGCTGCAGCTAAAGAAGCTATCGAAAACTGTGGAGTGGATTTAGAATCTGTAGATAAAGACGAGATTGGAGTTATTTTCGCTGCCGGAATTGGTGGTATTCAAACTTTTGAACAAGAGATTGGATATTACTATTCGCACGAGGAGCAAGGACCAAAGTTTAATCCGTTCTTTATTCCCAAGATGATTTCGGATATTGCTGCGGGACAAATTTCTATTATGTATGGCTTTCGCGGACCAAATTTCTCAACAACTTCCGCTTGTGCTTCGTCAACGAATGCACTTGTAGATGCGTTTAATTACATTCGCTTAGGTAAAGCAAACATGTTTGTTGCCGGAGGAGCTGAAGCAACAATCACTCCTGGTGGTGTTGGTGGCTTTAATGCAATGACAGCTTTGTCAACCCGTAACGATGAACCAACTGCAGCATCTCGTCCTTTCAGTAAAAGCCGTGATGGTTTTGTAATGGGCGAAGGATCTGCCTGTATCATTCTTGAAGAACTTGAACATGCCCTTGCGCGTGGTGCGAATATTCTTTGCGAAGTAGTAGGTGGTGGAATGTCGGCTGATGCATATCATCTTACAGCAACCCATCCAGATGGACTAGGTGCTAAATTAGTTATGAAGAGAGCATTGAAAGATGCTGGAATGAATCCTGAAGATATTGATTATATTAATGTTCACGGAACATCAACACCGGTTGGAGACATCTCCGAATCGAAAGCCATTAAGGAAGTGTTTGGTGACCATGCATACAAACTCAATATTAGTTCGACGAAATCCATGACCGGTCACCTGTTGGGTGCTGCGGGTGCTATCGAAGCTATATTTACTATTTTATCGGTTGTGAATGATATTGTTCCTCCAACCATTAACTTCACTGAAGGTGATGAAGATGAGGACATAGATTACAATCTCAATTTTACTTTCAATAAGGCACAAAAACGTACAGTTAATGCAGCTTTATCCAACACTTTTGGATTTGGAGGCCATAATGCAAGCGTGATTGTAAAAAAATACGTAAAATAACTTGTGATTAAATATCTTATTAGAAAAATAAGGCTCCTTTCGAATGCTCGAAACGAGCCTTATTTTTTATTTAGGCAAGTGTTGGGTTTTTATCCTGACAAAATTGAATACTACCAACTGGCAGTTCGCCACAAATCGGTTTCCATTCCTACCGAAAAGGGTCATAATCTGAGTAACGAACGTCTGGAATTTCTGGGCGATGCAGTGCTTAATTCTGTAGTTACCGACATCTTATATCATCGCTTTGAAATAGAACAAGAAGGTTTTCTAACGAATACACGATCTAAAATTGTCAAAAGGGATTCACTGAATCAGCTTGCTGTAAAAATCGGATTGGATAAATTGGTAAAAGTAACCAAATACGTAAACGCCAATACGAACAATAATATTTACGGAAATGCATTGGAGGCACTAATGGGTGCCATTTATCTGGATTTTGGATACAAAAAATGCAAGGAATTTATTGAAAACCGTTTGTTTAGTTCGTTCATAAACTTGAATGAAATTACCGGTATAGAAGTAAATTTTAAATCGAAACTGATAGAATGGTGCCAGAAAAACCGTGTTGAACCAGATTTTATTTTGATTCAGGATACGCTACAAAATGCTAACAAGCATGAATTTCTAACACGACTTGAAATAGCCGGTAACACTGTTTGTGAAGCCACTGGTAGCAGTAAAAAGGAATCTCAGCAGAATGTATCCCGTATAGCATATCAGTTGATTACTTCAAATACTGATTTTTTGAAAGAACTTAGCCTGCTTGAAACTGAAAAGTCAACTACTTCTGTAATTGAAAACCAACCGGAAGAAATTCCTTTGTAACCCGATTTATTCTATACTAATATCTCCTCATTGCACATTTTTAAGTAATTTGTGTTCAATTCTCGTGTATTTTTGTACCTTTGTAATCAAGTTAATCTTTTCAACTACTAAAAAATGAAACGTATATGAAAAATCTTCATTTTTCACAATCAGTTTTTGCACAGGCAAAAAAATACGGGAAGAAACCGGCTATGTATTATCGTGAAAATGTCACGGATGAATGGAGTCATATTTCATGGGCGGGTTTTGGACATCAGGTTTCAGCAATTGCAAAGGCATTACTCGAATTAGGTGTTGTTGAACAACAACGAATTGCCCAGTTTTCGCAGAATAAAATGGAAAATCTGATTGTCGATTTTGCCCTTTACAATATACGCGCAGCAATGGTACCTATTTATGCTACTTCAACAACTCCTCAGGTTGAGTATATTGTGAACGATGCCGAAATTGAACTGATTTTCGTCGGAAATCAGGAACAATACAATATTGCTTACGACGTTCTACAAGATTCCAAATACCTTAAAAAGATTATTGTATTCGACAAAACAGTTGTATTTGCTGAAAAAGAAAACACAATGTATTTTGCGGATTTTCTTCTTTTAGGCTTAGAATCATCCAAACATTTTGAAGTTCAACAACGTCAAAGTGAGTTATTAGAAAGTGATTTAGCCTGTATATTATATACTTCCGGCACAACCGGAAATCCGAAAGGAGCTATGTTGCTCCATTCAAATTTCGATGAAGCCATGACTTCCAATACATCGCGTCTGACGAGTATAACCGACAAAGATATTTCAATAGCCTTTCTGCCCCTATCGCATGTTTTTGAACGAACATGGTGCTATTTGTGCATTTTTAAAGGTGTTACAATTTATATAAACCTGAATCCTACTGAAATTCAACAAACTATCAAAGATGTACATCCAACTTTGATGTGCGCTGTTCCACGTTTTTGGGAAAAAGTATATTCCGGCGTTCAGGAAAATATATCAAAGTTTTCTCCATTAATGAAAGGAATTGTGACCTGGGCTATCGCCATAGGATATAAGCATAATCTTGATTATCTTAGGATTGGCAAAAAACCGGACTTGTATTTACAACTGAGATATGCTTTTGCAGATAAATTGATATTTTCAAAAGTAAAACGTACCTTAGGAATTGAAAATGCAAATTTACTTCCTACCGCAGGAGCAAAATTATCTGACGAAATTTTAGTATTTTTCCGTAGCATAGGTGTTCCAATTACTTATGGTTATGGGCTAACTGAAACTACAGCTACTGTATCATGTTTTGAGTACACAGGATTTGAAGTTGGCACAGTAGGTACAATTATGCCTGAATTGGAAATCAGAATTGGTGAGGATAGCGAAATTCAATTAAAGGGAAAAACGATTTTCCCCGGTTATTTCAATAAACCTGATGCCAACGCAGCTTCATTCACGGAAGATGGATGGTTTAAAACCGGTGATGCAGGATATTTAAAAGGTAGTGCAATAGTAATGACTGAACGAATAAAAGATTTATTCAAAACATCGAATGGAAAATATATTGCACCTCAGGAAATTGAAACCCGCCTTGGTGTGGATAAGTACATTGAACAAGTAGCAGTAATTGGTGATGAACGCAACTATGTGACTGCAATAATTGCCCCGGCCATTCCAGCACTTGAGGAGTATGCTAAAAAGAATAAGATTGAGTATCAAAACGTAGATGAGCTACTAAAATCTCCTGAAATTCACGACATGCTTCACAATCGAATTGTTATTTTGCAAAAGGGAATGGCCAATTATGAACTAATCAAACGGTTCAGTTTAATAAAGAAAGGCTTCAGTATGGAGTCCGGAGAATTAACGAATACACTTAAAATGCGTCGCGCTGTAATCATGCAAAAATACAAAACTTTGATTGACGAAATGTATGCTAAACAGTAAGTACAAATAGAGTATCATTTTGTATCAAACGTAAAATAGGCTGCCTTAATTAAGGCAGCCTATTTTACGTATATAATATTATACTAAATTAAATTCCAGAACCTGTAAGTGAAATCACTCTATCAGGATTTAATCCACCACCCGAAATGGTCAGAGTTGCACTATGAATACCTGAAACTGTTGGTTTATAACTTACTGTGATATTAATTCCATTGCTGGCATTCGCGGCATCTTTTGTAACTGAACTTACTGAAACGGTAAACATCGCAGCATCAGTTCCTGCAATTGCAACATTCAGATTAGCATTTACATCAGTTGACTTAATGTTTATTGTTTTAGCATCTGTAGCATTCACTTTTGTTGCTGTAAATGAAATACTATTTGCAATTTTACCGGTGGTGATAAGTGGTGAATTAGCACCATTTGCAGTCGTACCAGTCAGATTTAAGTTTACAGTTGTTGCGCCAGTGCTTGTCAAAACAAGATTGTCGGATTGAGTTCCTACTGAAGTTGGACTGTAACGGACCTGTATTGACTGACTAACAGCACCCGAAGCTTGTGTCAGAGTTAAGCTTTTACCCCAAACACTTCCCGATGCAAGCTTGATATCGAAACTTGAATTTGCTGACAAATTTAGTTGGATATCATTTGTTAAAGTGGAACCGGTAATTGTTATTGTCTGAGTGGCAGTAGGTGTTCCTACTGTCATTGCAAATGCATTCAATGACCCAGCTGTAATAGTTGGACCAGCAGCACCACCCATAAACTTGAAAGTCATATTGTTGGCAGTCATTGCAATATTGGTAAGCGGCTTATTTAGATTCGTTCCAGACCAGGTTGTAGGAGTGAACGAACCAGTTGTAAACGTCATTCCAGGGGTTACCGTTTGTCCACTGAGTGGTTGAAGATAAACACGCATGTGACTAGAAGCTGTTTGCGTACTACTGTTTGCATTGTTAGGACCGTTATTATCCCAGGCAGATTGCAAATAATCGATATGCCAGATACACATTCCATCAGAAGGTATAGTTGTCAGATTACCACTTGCATCAACTACTTGTCCTAAATAGGTATCCCATCCTGTATGTTTACGATATTCAACCAGAAAGAATTCTGCAGGACTTGGAGCAGCTCCATTCAAATTATGAGTACTTGCAGCAATCAGATAAGCCTGATTGCTTGTATTTGCAGGTGCAGTAGTTCCCAAATAAAGAGGAAGAAGTGTAATGTCAGAAGCAGTATTTATTTGTTGAGGTGTAAGATACCCTAAATAGAATCTGTCCCAGGCTGAATATGTTGGTGGTGTACAACCTCCATTCAGATATGGTCCGTAATCCATAACTTCCCAAGTTTCTGTAGTAGAAATATATGTGGTACTTCCGGATGTATTATAATAATCGGGCAAACCCAGTACATGACCAAATTCATGACAGAAAGTACCTACACCGCACATACTTGAACCGGAAGTGCTTTTAAGCTCAGAAGTACATGAGTAATCTTCTACTGTCTTTCCACTATACGATCCACTGGTTAATCCAGCACTTGAAATACTCCAGCGGTGAGGCCAAATTGTGTTAGCAGCTCCACCTTCAGCTTCGTTAAATCCTGCATAATAAATAAACACGTTATCTATAACACCATTATTATCAGTATCGTAAGGAGCAAAATCAAATCCGGTTGTAGATAACGCTTTACAAGCATCTAAAACCATCTGAGCAGGATTTTTATCACTTCCACTTGTATCATTTCCGCCATAATATGCCATATTTTGAGGCAAGGTTACCGGACCTGCAACTACAAAGTCAGGTGCAAATTTCCCATAACTAGCAGACATGAAATAATCTTTTGCTGAACCAGTTCCTCCATTGGCACTATATCCGGATTGTGTTACTAGATTTTGAAAAGAACTTAATGGGGTTGGTACCACAAATGCCTTATCTGTAAAATTAACCAGAATAACAAGCGCTTTAGGAGCACCTATAAGTGGATAAGCTTTCCGTGGTTTATCAGCTCCGCTTAAAAGCATTTTGCTTTTTTTAGACAGATTTTGAATTGATTGCTGTACAGCATTTTGGTCAACTGTTTTTAGAAACTGAACCTCAGACAATGTCCGCTTATTAATATTCTGTGCGATAACAGGACTTTCAACCAATTCACCCGCAGAATTTACCGTAGCATATGTCAAAAAACCTTTGGTATCAGCTTTTAATACATAACCATCTTCGGATGTCTGAAAATGATTAAACTCGCTTCCATGCAAGCGTATGGTCAACAGGGTACCATCAGGTTGAGTAATTTTAATTGGAAATGGTGTTGCTTTAACAGCGAATACAGGCGTTAAAGCCATTTCACAAAAAAAGGCAACTAGTGCCAATAGTAAAACTTTTTTGGTCATTTTAGATTTTTTAAATTCAACTTACAATTTGTTTTTGACAAATATACTGAATAAATTTTATTTATACATTTTTGGAACATTTTTTCTTAGAATTTTAATAATATTGTGATAATTTTCTTGTTGTAATGATTACATATATTACAAAATGGCGTTTTTTAGAAATTATCATGTATGACAATAATATAAAAAAATTAGTTAGTACAATTGCGGCAGATTTCAAATTGTTTTCGATTTTGGAGTATGCTTTTTCTGAATTCGGAGGCTTTTTCATTATTTCTACAAGCTGAATATGATGCTGACACATTACCAAAAGAATAATTAGATTCTTTATCAAAACAACATGGCAATACTTCACCGTGTGCATTAACCACTCCCCCACTCCACAAGCGCAGACAGCGATTAGGTTGCTTGCCTTTCAGTACATATTTTCCGATCTGATTTTTTTTGTAACGAGAATATCGTGTTTTTGAAGTCATCAAAGCATTTCCATTCTCAAAATCATAGAGTTGAGCGGTTTTAAAACTCATTCTGTTTGCCTTGAGACGCTTAGCTAACAGTCGCATTTCGTCCATTTGATGTTCATTTGTTTTCAATACTAAAAACTGAATTTCAACCATAGGCGTGATAGATTTCAATTCATTTTTCCAAAAAACAAGGTGTTTTATTCCGTCAATAGCTTTATCAAGTCTTCCTCCAATCCGGTATTTCTGGTAAGTTTCCTGCGTACTCCCATCAACTGAGATAATAATTTTATCCAATCCCGACAAAACTAAAAGTTTGGCATTATCTTTGGTTAGAAATTGTGCATTAGTAGAAGTGGAAGTGAAAATCCTGGCTTTATGAGCATATTGAATAAAATCAGGCAACTGTTTGTTTAGCAATGGTTCTCCTTGAAAATAAAGAATCAAATGCTGAAGTGTGGGCTTCATTTCATTGATTAATTTGATATAAAGCTCATAATCAATTACTTTAGCAATAAGCTTAGTATTTTTTTTTGTTCCCACCGGACATTCAGGGCATTGCAAATTACAGTAATTAGCTACTTCTACCGACAAAAAAAAGGGCATGCAGGGTTTGTATCTTTCTAATTTAAGGAAAGATAAAAAGTAGGAAAATGCCAGAACACTTAAATTTACTATCTTTCTTATTGTAAGGTAATTTGCAATATGGAAACTGAATCTTATTATCCAAAATATATTTCGCATTATGTCTGTAATTTATTGATAAGTTTAAATTATACTTCATTTTAATCCTACTTTGAATTATTCCGTGTATGTATTAAGAAAAAATGTCAAAATCGAAGTGCAAAGTAATGTAAATTCATCGAAAGATTGTATCTTTGTTCGCAAATTGACAAAAATAAATATTCAACTAATTTATAACAAAAATTTAAGTTTATGAGAAAGCAATTATTATTCGCACTTTCATTAGTTTTTGCGCTATTCCTGAGTTCTTGCGCCAAGGATCTTACCGCTTTAGATCCAAGCCTGTTTAAATGCAATCCAAATCCACTTGAAGTAAAAGCTGGTAAAGTGAATGCAACAGTTACCGGAACCTTTCCGGTAAAGTATTTCAACAAAAAAGCAGTAGTTACCGTTACTCCTGTTTTGAAATATGAAGGCAAAGAGACAAAAGGGAAATCAGTCAATTTCCAGGGTGAAAAAGTAAAAGGAAATGACAAGACTATTGAATTTAATGCAGGCGGAACTTATTCATTGGATGTAACATTTGATTATGCTCCTGAAATGGCAAAATCTGAACTTTACCTTGAGTTTAATATCGTTCAGGGTAAAAAAACATATCAGATTCCAAGCGTAAAAGTAGCCGATGGAGTTGTTGCAACGTCACAATTGGTTTCAGTCAATTCTTCAGAAATGACAGCGGTTCTTTTAAATGACAAATTTCAACGTATTATTCAGGAGAAACAAGATGCCGACATTATGTTCCTGATTCAAAAATCTGAACTTCGCAAAACTGAAAAAAATTCGGCCGATGTACTTGCATTAACTAAGAAAATCAAGGCTGTAAGTGAATCGCCAAACCAAAAAGTAGCATCTTTCGAAGTTTCGGGTTATGCATCTCCTGATGGAGGAGTGAAATTGAATACTAATCTGGCTGAAAAACGGGAAGAAGTAACTGTTGATTTCTTAAACAAAGAATTCAAAAAATTGAAAGCTGGTCTAAAAATCGATTCTAAATTTACGGCTGAAGATTGGGAAGGTTTCCAAAAACTAATGGAAAGTTCAAATATTCAAGACAAACAGGTTATTTTACGTGTTTTATCAATGGTAACAGACCCGGAACAACGTGAACGTGAAATTAAAAATCTTTCGGTTGCTTTCAAAGCAATTGCTGAAGAAATTCTACCTCAATTACGTCGCTCACGTCTGAAATTGACTGTTGACATTACGGGTAAATCAGATGCTGAAATTTCTAAATTGGCAAAAGAGGATGCTTCAAAACTTTCAGTTGAAGAATTGATTTATGCAGGTACTTTAACCAATGATTTAGGCGAAAAGGCTGCTATCTATCAAAAGGCGACTGACCTTTATCCAACTGACGTACGTGGTTTCAATAATTTAGGCGCAGTGAAATACCAACAGGGAAATGTGGCTGATGCTTCTCGTTATCTGACCAAAGCACTTGAAATTGATTCAAAATCTACTGATGTAAATTTCAATGCCGGTATCACCTCGTTGGCAAAAGGCGACTTGGATAAATCAGAACAATATCTTGGAAAATCTGCCGGAACTAGAGGTAATGTAGGGCAAGGCTTAGGAGCTATCTATACAATCAAAGGAGATTATGCCAAATCAAAAACTTATTTTGGTTCAACAGCTTCGAACAATGCTGCATTAGTTCAAATATTAAATGCAGATTATAGTTCAGCGCGCAAAACCTTATCGGCTGTTCAACGTCCGAATGCAATGACTTCTTACCTTGGAGCAGTAATAGGAGCACGTACAAACGACCGTGATGCAGTTTACAGCAACCTTAAAAGTGCAGTTAAACAAGATGGTTCTCTCGCTGCAAAAGCTCAAAAAGATATTGAATTCTCGAAATTTGCAACTGATGCAGATTTCCTTGCGATTGTAAAATAATTGACTTTAAAGTTTGTAAAAAATCCGGTGCATTTTTGTATCGGATTTTTTATGCTTTTATTTAAAGTAATTCACTCCTGCTTTCGTCTTAATGAATGTAATATCATTTTTAATGAAGATTATAAGATTTTCATTGAAACAACATTTTCATTATCGGGCATTTAACTGTATCTTTGTATCCATTTTCAGACTAAAAAAATAAATGCTCATGATAATTGCAGAAAACGAACAAATTGTAAATAAAATTGTTGAAGGTATACAGGAACGTAAAGGAAAAAACATTGTTATTGTCAATCTGAATAAACTTAAAGAGGCTCCCTGCAGCTACTTTGTGATTTGTGAAGGCGATTCCAGCGTTCACGTAAATTCAATTGCAACATCTATTAAAGATTGGGTTCGTGAGCAGATTAAGCTAAAACCTTATGCTACGGATGGATTTGAAAATAGTGAATGGATAGCAATGGATTATGGACAGATTATCGTTCATGTATTTCAACGTGTAACCCGTGCTTTCTACGACATCGAACATTTATGGTCGGATGCCGACTTGAAAAAATTGGAGGATATCCTTTAATTTCTTCAGTTATATATTGCTAAATAAAAAAATCAAGACAATTTAATGGAAAATAAAACTCCCAATCAAAAGCCTATCAAACCGGCAGGTAAAATGCCAAGATTCAACATTTCGTGGATTTATGGAATTATCATTCTCTTTCTGTTAGGATCCTATTTCTTCAAGGAAAATGTACCGACTAAAGAAGTTCCATTTACAACCTTCAAGGAATATGTAAAACTCGGAATGGTTTCGAAAGTAGACGTATATAGCTCCAAAAGCGGGATTGAAGCTCAACTTATCAATTACAACCTGATAGGGAATGATACCAATGCCCTCAGAAGAGCCTTTGGAAGCAACTACAAATCATTCGCATCCAACCCGAAAGCGCTGAAAGACTCATTAACGAAGAAAGACAATCATATATTAAAAACCGTTTTCGGTGATAAATATGAATTGTATACCAAAGATCGTATGGTAACTGTGAGCGTACCTTCAGAAGAATTTTCACGATTTATTCAGTCGGCCGAGGACAAATATGGTATCAAAGTGGGTGTAGAATATAAAGATAGCCGTAATTACATGGATATTTTTATTTCAGTTATTCTACCTGTTATTTTAATGGTTTTCTTGTTTGTATTCCTAACACGTCGTATGGGTGGAGGTGTTGGCGGAGGTGGCGGAGGTGGCATTTTCAATGTTGGCAAATCCAAAGCTCAATTGTTTGACAAAGGCGACACAACCAATAAAATTACCTTTAAAGATGTGGCCGGATTAGCTGAGGCAAAACAAGAAATTGAAGAAATTGTTTCATTCCTCAAAAACCCTGGAAAATACACCGAATTAGGAGGAAAAATACCCAAAGGCGCATTGCTGGTTGGCCCTCCGGGAACAGGAAAAACATTGTTGGCAAAAGCTGTTGCAGGTGAGGCAGATGTTCCGTTTTTCTCTATGTCGGGATCTGATTTTGTTGAAATGTTTGTAGGTGTGGGTGCATCACGGGTTCGTGATTTATTCCGTCAGGCAAAGGAGAAATCGCCTTGTATTATATTTATTGACGAAATTGATGCAGTAGGTCGTGCACGTGGAAAAAACCCGAATATGGGAAGTAACGACGAACGCGAAAACACATTGAATCAGTTGTTGACCGAAATGGATGGTTTCGGTTCAAATAGTGGTGTAATTATACTTGCTGCGACAAACCGTGCTGATATACTTGACAAAGCATTGCTTCGTGCCGGACGTTTTGACCGTCAGATTCACGTTGATTTGCCTGATGTTCATGAACGCAAACAAATTTTCAACGTTCACCTTCGCCCTATAAAAATAAATGACACGGTCGATGTAAACTTCCTTGCCCGTCAGACTCCCGGTTTCTCTGGTGCTGACATTGCAAATGTTTGTAATGAAGCAGCTTTAATTGCTGCACGAAAAGATAAATCATTTGTTGAAAAACAAGACTTTTTGGATGCCGTTGACCGTATTGTGGGTGGGTTGGAAAAGAAAACCAAAATTACGACCATTGCCGAAAAGAAGTCAATAGCTTATCATGAAGCCGGTCACGCCACCATAAGTTGGATGACAGAACATGCCAATCCACTGGTAAAAGTAACGATTGTACCACGTGGAGAAGCCTTGGGCGCAGCCTGGTATTTGCCTGAAGAACGTCAGTTGACCAATCGGGAACATATGCTCGATGAAATGTGCTCCACCCTGGGAGGACGAGCTGCTGAAGAGATTTTCTTAAACCAAATGTCGACAGGAGCAATTAACGATCTTGAACGTGTAACAAAACGAGCTTATGCTATGGTGGCATATTTTGGAATGAGTCCTGAGTTAGCCAACATGAGTTATTACGACTCGTCAGGAAATTCCGATTATGGGTTTACTAAACCATATAGTGAAAAAACAGCTGAACTGATTGACTCTGAAGCAAAAAATATTGTGGCAGTTGAATATAAACGTGCAAAGAAAATCTTAACTGATAATGCAAAAAAACACAATGAACTGGCCGAATTACTAATTGAAAAAGAAGTAATTTTCGCTGAAGATTTGGAAAAGATTTTTGGTAAACGTCCATGGACTTCACGTAACGATGAACTAATGGCACAAAACGGAAATTCAGACAAACTGGAAGAAGTGCTTATTGAACCTGAGGAAATTGCTATACCTGAAGTTACGGCATCAGCAGAAAATAGTACTTTAGATAAAATTCCCGAAAAAGAAAAAACCGAGAAAAAACCGAGAAAAAATGCAAAGTAATTCTCGTGACGAGATATTGAAAAGAATAGCAGCAGTTCGCCCCAAACGAATTGCTGCTGTTGATATTCTGGCAAACGATGCGGAAGAAATATACAAACCAATTCTGCCAGATCTTGTTAGTTGTTTCAAATACGAATTGGAAGCGATCAACGGTCAATGCATTCTTTGCGAAAATGAATCCGATCAGTTCCTGAAAATCAAGGAATATCTTAATTCGAATGGTTTTACAAGTATTTATTGCCGTGACTCCCAAATCACAAATGAACTCTCAAAATCAGGCATTTCAACCACCAATGATCCAGCTGATTTTGAAACAATGAAGGTTGGAATTACGGCTTGTGAATTATTGGTTGCCCGTACCGGGAGTGTGATTGTGACTTCAGCCGGCGAATCTGGTCGCCAAATGAATATTTTTCCACCGATTCATTTAGTACTAGCCCGCAAAGACCAAGTGGTTGATTTTCTGGCCAATGCACTGATTTCCCTGCAAAATAAATACGGAAATGAATTGCCCTCAACCCTGACTACCATCACCGGACCAAGCCGGACAGCGGATATTGAGAAAACCTTAGTTCTGGGAGCACATGGTCCAAAAGAATTTATAGTTTTTCTTTCGAAAATCTAAAGTTTTGCTATCTTTGTAGCAGAAATCAGATACGTTTTGTGTATCCCAATTGCTTACTGTAAACTTCTATCAAGCTATGAATAATTTTGTAAAACGAACCTTGAGCGGAGCTGTATTTGTCACACTCGTTGTCGGCTCTATTTTACTCAGCCAGTTTACTTTCCTGGCATTTTTCGCTCTGGTTTGTGGATGGGCTGTCTTCGAATTTCACAAAATAACGAATCAACAAACTGAGATAAAAATTAATGTACTTTTGGCCATATCTTGTGCCGTTTTATTATTTACCAGCTCGTTTTTTAAAGCTTCTGGAATAGTCGATTTCCCGGTTTTCAGCCTATATGGTTTATTTTTTATACTGACGATAATTTCCGAATTGTATGTGCGGAAAATGAATCCGATTCATAACTGGGCTTATTTTATTCTGGGACAAGTATTTATTGCACTTCCTTTTTCTCTTCTCAACTATATTATTTTCATTAAAGGTTTCCAACCACTTATACTTCTAGCCGTTTTTGCAACTATTTGGGTGAACGACACCGGGGCTTATGTAGTCGGAGTGACATTCGGGAAACATCGTTTATTCGAACGCATTTCTCCTAAAAAATCATGGGAAGGTTTTTTCGGAGGTGCTTTTTTTGCATTGATTTCAGGATATGTTTTCTCGTTGATAATTAAAGATATAAGCCTGATAAACTGGCTAATTTTCTCTGAAATAATTGTTATTTTCGGCACTTTTGGCGATTTAATTGAATCCCTGCTAAAAAGAACACTCGACGTAAAAGATTCAGGCAATGTAATTCCGGGTCATGGTGGACTACTCGACCGCTTTGACAGTATGTTACTTGCCGCACCTGCTATTTATTTATTTTTGACTGTACTGTTTGGATAGCAGACAAGGAAATGAGGAAACAAGGAAACAAGAAGATAACCTAAAATATACGAAGATGAATTACGATTTTGAAGAAATCCGATGCTACCACAATGAGGAAGTGCACGAAGTGTTGAGTAGATTAATTGAAGAAAAACAGTTTATAAAGGTATTGAGCACAGTGTATCCATTGATGCCAAAAGATGTTCTGAAGCAACGTTTATTATCTTTCAACGACAAATACAGCTTTCAAAAAGAGATGGTTTATCCATTCCTACAGTATTTGGAAGCGAATATGACAAAAGGAATTAAGCTTTGGGGCTTAGAAAAGATTGACAAGACAAAACCATATTTATACATCTCCAATCACCGTGATATTATTCTGGATTCTGCTTTCTTGTGTGGAAAGTTAATTGAGGATAATATGAATACCGTTGAAATTGCCATAGGCGACAATCTGCTTATTTTTCCCTGGATTGAAGATCTGGTGCGGGTAAACAAGAGCTTTATTGTAAAACGTGGCTTGAGTGCCCGTCAGGTACTAGAAAGTTCCCAACGGCTTTCGGCTTATATCAACTATACAATAAACGAAAAACAGCAATCTATTTGGATTGCACAACGTGAAGGACGTGCAAAAGATTCGAATGACCGCACACAGGAAAGTTTGCTTAAGATGTTTAATATGTATGGAACAGCTAGTTTTACGGAGAATTTAGCACAATTGAATATCTGTCCTCTTAGCATTTCATACGAATATGACCCCTGCGACTTCCTGAAAGCAAAGGAGTTACAACAACGCCAACTTGATCCTGACTTTAAAAAACATCCAATGGACGACTTGCTAAACATGCAAACCGGGGTGATGGGCTATAAAGGACAAGTGATTTATCAACTTACAGGTGATATTCAGCAAGAACTAAAAGAAATTGGAGCACAAACATCAATTCGAAATGAACAAATATCACTTACGGCGGAGTTAATTGACAAACGAATTCATTCAGGTTATAGCATTTTTGCCATCAATAAAATTGCTTACGACCTATTGAGAAATGAAAATCGGTTCGAAAAAGAATACAGTACTATGGAAAAACTGGATTTTGAGCGCTATTTGTCATTGCAAATTGCCAAAATTGATTTGCCTGAAAAGAATGAAGATTTCCTAATGAAACGCTTACTTGAAATGTATGCCAATCCTCTGATTAATTACCTGAGCACAAAAGAATAAAAACAGGAGGAGTAAGACACATCTATTTTAGATTGTTGGATTAGTAAATAAGTTTATATCGTCCACAAAATCCCGATATACGAGCTTGTATAGTTTTCATTGAGTAAACTATGACCGACAGAAAAGATTATATGCGTTTTTTCGGAAAGATTTAGAGATCCTCCTACATTGAATCCTCCTACAGATTGCGTATTAATGGCATCAGCTGTATGAAAATAAAGCTCGCCACCTAAGGTCAATAACGGAGAAATATCGTATTGTGCTTCAAATCCTGTAAAAAACCAATTTTTGGCATCAACTCCGGGATTAATCCAATACCCTGCACCACCATACATAGTGAGTTTAGCCCAGGATTTTTGTGCCCAAAGCGGAAGAAATAGTTGAACTTGTCCGTTCCCAAAAGCCGGGTTTTTAAGCGTTGGTATTTGAAGAATAGGAAATACGCCGATTTGAGGCATATTATCAGTTTCCTGCACAAAGCGGTATTTCACCCCAAATTCAGTATTGGCATATCCCATAGCAAAACCATCAGTTTTTGAAGAAGAATAATTAACCGGTACGAGCAAGTGAACCTGTACATTGGGGACTAACCCATAATTCACTTCAAAATGCGGCAATGTTCCGGTAGAACCATCCGGTTGAAAAGTATTGACAGAAGAAATATAATACTCCCAATGTTTGAAATCAACTGTTTGCGGATCGTCGGTAAAAAATGGTGGTCCTGCAAATGTTGATTGAACTGCAAAAAGCGACAGGATAATTAGAAAAGAGTGTTTTAGGAAATATTTTTTCATATTTAAAGAAAAGTAAGTTTTACAATTTATATATCTCTTTTAAATTTCAATAAAGTATAAACCAAACAACAATTCCAATTGCGCTACTAAACGACGAAAGAAGAATTATCAATGTGAGAGTATTTGTTTTAAGCTTAAGATTTGACTTTGACAAAATAAGTCCAAGTAAAAAGAAAACTATTACCACAAACAGTCCATGCGAAATCCAGTGATGAGATGTTAGTGCTTTCATCCATGCCGAAAGTGCAGGGGATGTCTCTTTTGCCCAAACCAACAAGGTATTAGAGACAATAGCAATGGCTGCTGACACAACAAAACCGGCTATATTTTTATCTAGATATTGAATCGTATCTTTCTTCATAATCTATTATTTTACAAGCGTTTGTAATAAACCCATTTTAACTCCCATGGCAATAACCGAACCTGCTCCTTCGAGCGCCAAACTGCTCAATACGATTAATCCTGCTATGGATACAATCAGGGTTCGTGTTTGTTTGCTGCTAACTATATCTTTAGCACTTGCCACAACAGGCAACAGAAATGAAAGAATTAGCGTCATAAAAAACAAATGTTCTTTGCTTTCCATAATCAGGTTATGGGCAAACTTCCAGGAACCTTTCAGGATAATTGCTTTATCGGGCGCATAAAAGTTGACATAATAATATCCTGCTACGAGACATGTCAGAAACATAAGAATTGCGACTAGCTTTGCTGCATTTTTTAAACGGTTTAAATTTGCGGGCGATGCGTTGAGCGTTTCTACTATAACCCAAATTGCTGAAATCACACTCAGCATAGCAAGTGTCGGATGCAAAAGGAGAATGGCTTCTCTCATGTTTATTATTTGAAAGTATGTATTATAATTGTGTCCTTTGACTTTAAATAACGGCAGTAGTTTAATTTTGTTCAATTAAAAACCCCATCGAAACTTCAATAAAAGTTCTTAATTCCCCCCTTTGTAGTAAGTGCTAATTATTTTATACATGCTAAACAACAAACCTTCTGGACAATTGCCTGACTTTCAGCCAAAAATACGAAAATAATTCATTACTTTAGGTTCTTTCCCTGATTTAAGACAGTTCTCATAAATTTGTAACAGCGTTTACATAAATTTGTAATATCAGAATTCTAATTTTGTTTTCTATTTAATAGCAAACCGAATAATGAACGAATACCGCATTTTGATTATTGACCCCGATAAAGATTTCAGTGGTTATTTACAGTCAAATCTTAAAAATGAGGGCTATCATGTTGAAACTTGCCAGAGTTCAAAGGACACATTAGGCTTGAAACTTTTTCAATACGATTTGCTTATCCTCGAAACTCAGCTAAGTGATGGTTCGGGGTTTAAACTGGTTCACGACATACGTAACAATCCTGAGGCTATTTCTCTTCCCATTATTTTTATGTCGTCGAAACCCGGCGAAAATGAAATGATGACCGCTTTCAGTGTGGGTGCCGACGATTTTCTTTTAAAACCATTCTTCATTAGAGAACTTGCAGCACGGATTAAAGTAATTATCCGACGTTCAGAAGAACAGAAAAACGTTAATGTTGAAATGTTGGTGTATGATCAGTTAATACTCAATTTGTCGAAAATGCAGGTGAAAGTTGAAGGTGAAACAGTTCCATTTACCAAAAAGGAATTTGAAATTATGAAACTTTTCCTCGAAAACAAGAATCGAATATTTAGTCGTGATGACTTACTCAAATTAATTTGGTCGGAAGAGGCATTTATTCTGGGTAGAACTATTGATGTGAATATTACCCGAATCAGACATAAAATAGGAAATTATAGTAACCATATTGTCACTAAAATTGGTTTAGGCTATAGTTTCGAAGGATAAGATTATTTACAATTTATTCATTTACAATTTACGATTGACATTTGAAGTATTATATTTTCATTATTGTTTTTTTTTTACTTTTAGTACAACAGGTAGATGCACAAAAAGTTGGGTTGGTATTGAGTGGTGGCGGTGCGCCCGGTATAGCGCATATAGGCATGATAAAGGCCATGGAAGAAAACAGTATTCCGATTGATTATATCACAGGAACGTCGATTGGAGCTTTTATTGGAGCTTTGTATGCTTCCGGATATTCGCCTGACGAAATGATTAGGTTTTTCAAATCTTCTGACTTTAGAAAAATGAAAAGCTTTGAGATAAGATTTCCTAAGAAGTACTTTCTACCAACTCATATTATTCAACCCCAAAAAGTTCAACAAGGTTTAGAAAAACTAACCCGCAAAGCTTCTGAGTGTTCTGGTGGAAATTTCGATAGTCTCTTTGTTCCTTTCAGGTGTGTAGCTTCAGATGTGTATCACAAAGAATCTTTCGTATTTTGCCGTGGCGATTTGGCTACGGCCATACGTGCATCCATGACATTTCCTTTTGTTTTTGAAGCAACGAAAGTAAATAACCGGCTGCTTTTCGATGGCGGTATTTATAATAATTTTCCGGTAGATATCATGCAGCATTCATTTCATCCCGATTTTATAATCGGGAGTGTAGTAGCTTACAATCCTCCCCCAGCCGACCCGAATGACATTTTAATGCAAGTTCAAAACATGATTATCAGCAATACAAATTATAATATTCCGGATTCATTGGGGATAGTACTGAATTATGATTTGAAAAAGAAGTCTATGTTTGATTTTTCCAGCATTGACAGCCTGGTGAATATTGGGTATAGGGAAACTGAGAAACAGATGGAAAGAATCAAAATGAAAGTCCGTGGTCGCATCTCCATTAATGAAATCAATCAAAAGAGAGTGTTGTTTCATCCAAATCAGTTATATGGAAAATAATTTACAAGTTTATCAAGATTTTTTTTTGAATAATTCAGAAGAAAAGCCACCTTCACAGGCAGCTTTTTTCACAAAAACGCAATATACAAAATTAAAGAAGTATTTTTATAAAGCCACTTGAAATTCGGAATTTTGAGGATAAATTTTGGTGAGTTCGTATACAAATAAAACTTCAGCAGTGTTTACCCAATACCTGAATTCATTTGTTTTGCTGTAAGTTGGAATAAAATCAAGTAATGCGTCCAACTTAAATTCTGAAGCCCTTACTCCTACTCCGGAACGCAACGCATCTATCACATTACATTCTTGCTCTATGTGTACAGGTACCATAAGAACAGGTTTTTGAAGATATATAGCTTCGCACACCGATTCAAATCCTCCGGTAGTAGCGTATGCCTTGCAACCAGCCATATAATCAAGAAATAAGCTATCGCTGAGTTGGTGCATGCTCAGAGTTGGAATCAAAATCTCATCATCCTCATTTGTATTATCCCAAAAAAAGTGAAGTTGTTCATTCGGATGATCCAGGCTCCAGTCAATCAGTTCATCTACATAGCCGTTATTGAGCAAATAGCCATGAATATAATTACCCTGAGTCGGTTTTTTATTCATCACTTCATTTCTGAGAAGTGGTGGTACTAAGACTATTTTTCCATAATGCATATTGGATTCTTCTCTGAATGATAGAGCCATTATTTTTGTTGTATTCAAAGCAGTTAGTCTTGAATAGAAGTTCAACAACTTAAATTGCAAGGGATTATGACCCTTGTAATTGAAAGCGGGTGTCAGAAAATAGTATTGATGTGCCACATTTATCATGGGAGTTTCAAAATTAAATACGCCATAGCTTATTCCGCATAACAGTTCATAGAAATTGACCACTACATCGGGTTCAGTTTCACGGATAGTCTGTCGGATTTTAAACAGACTCTGTATATAAACCGGCAATAACAGTAAATTATAAAAAATACTGATAAGCAAGGGAGAACCTTTGCCTTTAGGTGAAGGCATAAAATTCGGACTTTGAAATCGGATTAGTTCCGTATTTATTTTTTGAGTAAAAAACCCTGGTAAAGTACGTCTTGGACTACAGCCAACCATTACTGCGACCACTTCGTGACCGTTCCGTTCAAGCATAGCTTTCATACTGAGGGTTTGTGTAAAATGCCCGCGACCTTCGCCCTGAACTACAAATAAGTATTTCATACTCTTTTAGAAAAAAGGGTTAAAAAAATTATTTGAAAAAGCTACTTTTAAACCTCCTGATTCAACCGCTTGCTTAAGTCTAATAATTTGTATGGGTTCAGGCTGAGTAATAATATTGTTAGTATGCATATACACTTCCCAGGTACCATCTTCATGTTCGAGTAAGGCCGACATGGTTTCAACCCAATCGCCCGAATTCAGGTAATGAATGCCGTCAATCATTTTATCAGCCGGCTGATGAATGTGTCCGCAAATAATACCATCGGCATGTTTTACCCGTGCCAGTGCTACCAACTCATTTTCATAATTGGAAACATAGGATACAGCGGATTTAACTTTTTGTTTAACGGCTTGTGAGAGCGAGAAATACGGCAATCCTTTTTTAGAACGATAAATATTATACAAGCGATTTACCCAGAGTAGGAAAGTATAGCCCACATCGCCTAATTTCGCCAACCAAACCATATTAGAAGTAACATTATCGAAAATATCACCGTGTGTGATATAGTAACGTTTGCCATTTCGCTCATGAACATAATCTTTTTCGATAGAGATATTGGCAAATTCAAAGGGAGCTATATGATCAATGAAATCATCGTGATTGCCACGGATATAAATTACCCGGGTGTTATGGTTTTCCATCATTTTCATGATGATTTTGAAGAAATCGGTATGTTCTTTTTTCCATTTCCCCTTACCTCCTTTTTGTAAATGCCAGCCATCAATAATGTCGCCGTTCAGAATAAGGGTATTACAATTCACTGTTTTCAGAAAGTCAGCCAGTTCGCGGGTTTTGGAGTGTTCGGTGCCTAAATGAACATCAGATATAACAATGGTAGGATAAAATTTCTGTTTGTACATCGTAGTGTTTTTGTTTGCAAAGTAACTGCAACAATATTGCGACATTAAAACAGAACTGTGAATAAACTATTACAAATCAGGCACAAACAAAAAACCGCCTTCGAAAATTCGACAGCGGTTTTAAGTTTTCTTCCCCTTAGGAGGTTAGGTGGCAAATTATTTTGCCAATGGCACATAACCTACTTTGTCAACAATTGCCTGACCTTCGGCTGAAAGTACGAAGTTTACAAGAGGCAAATAATTTTTTTCCTTTGATTTTTCGTAGTAGAAGAACAATGGACGAACAATAGGATAGGTTTTATTCATTGCTGTTTTCAATGATGGTTCAACAAAGTTTTTACCATCAAATGAAACATGTACAGCTTTTACAGAACTATTCAGATAAGCCAATCCTACATAACCAATAGCACCTTTTGTCTGACTAACAGACTGTATGATAGCTCCGGTAGCCGGCATACTTAGGATGGAGCTCATATAATTTTTGTTTTTCAACACGTGTTCTTTGAAGAATTCATACGTTCCTGAACTTGTTTCGCGTGAATATGGAGTGATTTTCAAATCAGCGCCACCCACCTGTTTCCAGTTAGTAACTTTACCGGTGAAAATATCTTCTAATTGTTGACGGGTTAATTTTACAACTCCATTTGAAGGGTTAATAACCACTGCCAATGCATCGTAAGCAATAATTTTTTCAACGATTGATTTACCGGCTTCCTGGCATTTGGCTTTTTCGTCAAATTTCATACTACGTGATGCCATAGCGATTTCCGTTGTACCTTCGAGCAATGCAGCAATACCTACACCACTACCACCACCAATTACGGTTACCGATTTACCTGTTTTCTTTCCAAAAGCTTCTGCTTCTTTCTGAGCCAAAGGCAATACTGTGTCACTACCTTTAATTTTTTGAGCATAGAATGATGGAGCAATTGTGCAAACCATCATAAGGGATAAAATTAGTTTTTTCATTTTTTTATTCTTTTAAAATTTTGTTTTTATTTGCTTTTATTTTTTAATATGAACTACCTACTATAAACTATTTTTTTAGAATTTATATTGCATACGAACTGTCAACACATTGTCAGTTAAGTCTGCCATATATTTTTTAAGCATAGTTTTACCGTTGCTTACCATATCATAGTAAACCGTCAACTTAACATTGTTGTTCATGCGGTATATATATCCAATTCCAATAGTAGAATAAGACATATCTGTTTTGCTTGCTGCCATATAAGGCTTTGATGTATTTGGTGTTTTGGCGTTTGCAGCAATTTGATCAGCGGTTAGTGCAGTTCCAATAGCACTTGAATTGATGTCAGTATTTGGATTGTACCAGTCATATTTTACAGTAATACTGTGTTTGGTATCAGCAATATCTTGAACAAAATGTACATAACCACCATTAAAATTACGGATATAAGTGTCAGCACCTGCGGTAATTGTTGTAGGTTCATATCCATTAGGACTTGCAGAACTTCCCGCTGTACCTGGTTGTGTTCCAAAAATATATTCAGCACGAATTTGAGTTAAACCAGCAACAGATGCCAATGAAAATTGACCATCAAAGCCATAGTATGTACGGTTAGCAAAATTATTTGTATTCAAATTTAAATTTGCTTTAGGAGTAGTAGTACTTGCTGGGTCAACAACTAATGCGCTACTATCACGGGCAAATGCTCCGTTATTCATTTTGTACACATATCTTGAAGTTTGATAGTTGAAACCTGCATACATTGAAGCACCTAAACCCCATTTCATTGTAGAAGTACCTTCTGAATAGCTAAGGTGTCCGATGAAGTCTTTTTGAGATTTATAATCTTGTCTGATTGAATTACCTGCAAACAAACCTCCGTCTAATTTAAGTACATTCCAAGGATTACCTTTAGGTGCTTGAAGTGAAAACATTACACCTAAGTCATTCTCATCAGGAAACAAAGTTTGAATAATGCGTGAGCGTTCCGGAGATTCCAATCTTGATGAAGAATATCCAATTTCATATCCGAAAGGACGATCAAACACTCCACCAGTTAAAGTCAACATATTTAACCATGGATCCAATGCACTTACAGATGCAGTCTTAACTGAAACACCAGTAGTTCCATTGGCAGTTCCACCGGCACTAGTACCAATAGGGGTTTCAAGAATGTTTAATTCCAATACGCCGGTACAGCCAAAATCAGAATATGTGGCTTTTAAACGACCACGACGAATACCAAAACGATTGTAGTTTCCACCAATCACTTTTTCAGGACCAAACATAGCACTACCAACTTTCATGTCATTTGTTTTGCTAAAAGAAGAGTCAATCTGAGAAGATTGCATTTGTGCCTGTACATAACCAGATATTTTCAGTTTTTTTAACTGAATTACCCCATCTTCCAGGTTTGAGATACGCTGTTCATGAACATCCAATGAGTCCACTTTTTCTTGAGAGAAAGCAACGGTCGAACAAATCAGACCCAATGCGATAATTGCTAAACTTTTTAATTTCATTTTGTTTTAATTTAATTATTGAATTTGAATTAGTTTTTAGTTTTGTTTCATTTTCACGATGCAAAGAAACTTCTATAAGATTACAGTATCTTGTCAAATCTGTTACATTTTCGTTACAAAAAATTAAGTGTTTAAAAAGCCTGTATTTCTGAATATTTTATACAGTATATATAGGAGAAAATCAGAACAATCGAGGATATTTCTATTGTAACATCTTTGTAACATCTTCGTAATGCAGATTTAATACGATTGCCGTTTCTTTGCATTGAATTTAAAACAAAAAAGAGTGAAACGTTTTTTTGAAAAGTTTGTTGAAAGTGCATTGCTGATAAGCGGAAGCATTACCAGCATTACTATATTATTGATTATCATATTTTTATTCAAAGAAGCCTCCGGCTTATTTACCACTCCGGTAATTGAAGAAGGGTATGAGCTGGCATTAAACAAAACTAATCCGGTTAAGCATCTAACGTCTTATGAAATCAAGGAAATTTTTGATGGTAAAATCAGTAATTGGAACGAAGTAGGTGGAAAAAACGAGGCAATTGAGTTGGTTCGGTTGAGCGACCTGACAAAATATTATACAGAAGCGGAACTCGGATCAAATTTTGAAAACATTCCTGCTAAATCCAGTGAACTGACATCAAAACATCCCGGGATTATTCTGTTTCTTCCAACATCTTATATTAAAAAGGACTTTAACGGTACATTATTAAAGCACGAAACCCTTCACCCGGGTGACTTTTTTGGTGGTAAAGAATGGTATCCTACTGCTTCACCTTCACCTCAATATGGTTTACTTCCACTTTTACTCGGAACATTATGGGTAAGTTTGGGAGCTATCCTGCTTTCATTGCCTTTTGGAATTTCTGTGGCAGTGTATCTGGCAGAGATTGCCTCCATGCGTGTTCGTAATATTCTGAAACCGGTTATCGAACTCCTTGCCGGAATTCCATCAGTGGTTTATGGATTCTTCGGACTGGTGGTGATTGTACCATTTCTCCAGAAATTATTCCAATTGCCTGTTGGTGAAACTGCCTTAGCAGGTAGTGTAGTATTGGGAATCATGGCCTTGCCAACAATTATCACCGTTGCTGAAGATGCTATGCGTACCGTGCCACGTGCTATGAAAGAAGCCAGTCTGGCACTCGGAGCAACTCACTGGCAAACTATTTATAAAGTAATTATTCCATATTCAAAATCAGGAATAACTTCGGCTGCTGTACTTGGTATCGGGCGAGCTATTGGCGAGACCATGGCTGTACTGATGGTAACAGGTAATGCAGCCGTTATACCACACACCTTGCTCGAACCGGTTCGAACCATTCCGGCTACGATTGCTGCTGAATTGGGCGAAACTGCTGCAGGTGGTGGACATTATCAGGCGCTGTTTATGTTGGGAGTAATTCTATTCGTTATCACCATGATAATCAGTATAAGTATTGAATTTATAGGTAAAAAGAAGTATAGCAACTAAATGGCCCCTAACCCCTAAAGGGGGATAAGGAAGAATACTACCATTGTTTACAATTATGAAAGCTAATAATAAATCAGAAAATAATACTAATATCAATTCCCCTTCAGGGGTTAGGGGTTCTGAGAGTATTGATAGGTCTAAGCGCAGATCGCAAGCTATAGCGTTCACTATTTTCAAACTGATGAGTTATTCGGTAGTGGCTATTTTATTTGTAATTCTAGGGTTTATCATTATACGCGGAATTGGCGTAATCAGTTGGGATTTTCTTACCAAAGCTCCTGAAGAAGGAATGACCAAGGGGGGGATTTTCCCAGCCATAGTAGGTACCTTGTGTTTAGTTGCCGGAAGTAGTATCTTTAGTTTTCCTATTGGTATCATGTCCGGTATTTACATGAACGAATATGCAGGAGGCAGTAAACTAGCCACTTTTATACGCATTATGACCAATAACCTGAGCGGTGTTCCTTCGGTTGTTTTTGGCCTTTTCGGAATGGCCTTGTTTGTAAACACCATGAAATTTGGCGATTCTATTCTCGCAGGTTCTTTGACCTTAGGATTACTTTCCTTACCTTTGGTCATTCGTACTACCGAGGAATCATTAAAAGCGATTGAAAATTCCTACCGTGAAGGCAGTCTGGCATTGGGAGCAACTAAATTGCAAACTATTCGAAAAGTTGTTTTACCCATGGCATTCCCGAATATAATAACCGGATTGATTTTGTCAATTGGTCGTGTTTCAGGCGAAACTGCTCCTATTCTCTTTACCGTGGCAGCTTACTTTTTACCCAAACTGCCAACGAGCATTTTCAATCAGGTTATGGCCTTACCGTATCACCTGTATGTAATTTCTACCAGTGGTACAAATGTCGAAACTTCACGTGGTATAGCTTATGGTACTGCTTTGGTGTTAATTGTGATTGTATTGATGGTTAATTTATTAGCCAATGGACTTAGAAACTACTTTTCAAAGAAGGTGAAAACTAATTAAACCCCTAGCCCCTAAAGGAAGAACCCCTAGCCCCTAAAGGGGAATAAGAAATATTACAACTGATAATTTAAAGACTAAATATGACGAATACAAGAAATATAGAAACCAACACTAACCTAAGTTCCCCTTTAGGGGCTAGGGGTTCTTTAGATGTTAGGGGTCTAACTATTGATGCAAAAAACGTTGATTTTTATTACAGTGAATTCCATGCACTGAAAAACATCAACTTCGAAGTGAGTAAAAACGAAGTAGTGGCACTGATCGGACCGTCCGGTTGCGGAAAATCAACTTTCCTCCGTCTGCTAAACCGCATGAACGATCTGATTCCTGGAACCCGTATGACTGGCTCAGTACTGATTGATGGCGAAGATATTTATGCTCCTAACATACATGTGGACGAACTGCGCAAAGAAGTAGGAATGGTATTTCAGAAACCAAATCCATTTCCAAAATCCATTTTCGAAAATGTAGCTTATGGTCTTCGGGTGAATGGAATTAAGGATAAAACCTTTATCGAAGAGCGAGTGATTGAATCTATAAAATCGGCTGCCTTGTGGGATGAAGTAAAAGACAAATTAAATAAATCGGCTTTTGCGCTTTCAGGCGGTCAGCAACAACGACTTTGTATAGCACGGGCATTGGCTATTTCGCCTAAAGTGGTGCTGATGGACGAACCAGCATCGGCACTTGACCCGATTTCAACCGCTAAGATTGAAGATCTGATTCACGAGTTGAAGAAAGATTATACAATAATTATTGTAACACACAACATGCAGCAGGCATCACGTGTAAGTGATAAAACGGCTTATTTTTATTTGGGCGAGTTGATAGAGTTTGATAAAACAACAACTATCTTTACAAATCCAAAAGAACATTCAACTCAAAATTATGTTACAGGAAGGTTTGGTTAATGAGCCTCTAAATCCTCTACAAGGGTACATACTTCATATGAGATTGAAAATGGAAAAGTGTTTTTGAGTAGGGGTAGAAAAGCTACATTTGGATTATTTATCTTAAAATAATATTAACCATTTAAAATTAAATACCATGCAAACGAACTGGATTATTTTAATTATTGTTTTGGTTAGCACAACTACTTTAGTGCTTTATCTGATTAGACGAAATATGAAAGATAAAGAAGATGTTGTTAAGTTTATGAATGAATCAGAAATTGAAGAAGATATAAAACTTAAAGATAAAGATGATAACTTGCTAAAATAAATTAAGACTTATATATATGATACATTTAGAACAAGAATTAGTAGCTCTTAAACAAGATGTTACTGAAATGTGGAAATTGGTAATTTCTCAGGTTTCAAATGCAGGAGAAGCTATTTTGACCTTTGATAAAGAGTTGGCAAAGAAAGTTTCGTTGCGTGAGAAAAAAGTGGATGCTTATGAACTTAAAATTGATCGGTTGTGCGAAAATATTATAGCTCTTTATCAGCCGGTAGCAGTAGATTTGCGTTTCGTTCTTGCAGTTTTGAAGATAAATTCGAATCTGGAACGTATTGCCGACTTTGCTTATGGAATATCAGGTGTTTTAATTGCCAATCCGTCAGTAATTCTAGATGCTGAAATCATAACAGAAACGAACTTACGTCTCATGATTGATCAGGTAACTAAAATGCTTACTCAAGGGCTTGAAGCTTTTGAAAATGAGAAATCTGACATTGCATCTGCCATTTTTAGTGAAGATTATCAGGTGGATGAAATTAATAAGAGTGCAGCCAGAATTGTGGCTGATTACATACAGAAAAATCCGGATAGAGCTTTTGAATGTCTGCATCTATTCAGCACGTTCAGAAGATTAGAACGTATTGGCGACCATTGTGCCAATATTGCTGAAGAAATTTTCTTCTTTATTGACGCTAAAGTATTGAAACATTCTCCGAGAGATTAAATAATTTATACCCTAATCACAAAAGAGGCACATCGATGATTTGCCTCTTTTGTGATTTTATTGTTGATTTACAACAGATTTCAAAAATTGTCATATCTTTGTAACAGTTATTACACGTCACCGAAATAAGAGATTTGTAACTTTGTATAAGTTTTCAAACTATAAACTGTCAACTAATAACTATCAACTATTATGAGTTCGTATCGTATTTTGGTCGTCGACGACGAAGAAGATTTGTGTGAAATTTTGCAGTTCAATCTTGAGACAGAGGGTTATCAGGTGGATGTGGCTTATTCGGCTGAAGAAGCGATGAAAAAAGACCTAACCGTGTATAACTTAATGCTGCTCGATGTAATGATGGGTGAAATATCCGGCTTTCGGATGGCACGTACACTGAGTGAAAACCCCAAAACAGCTTGCATTCCGGTTATTTTCCTCACTGCCAAAGATTCTGAAACCGATCGCCTGACCGGATTCAATATAGGTGCAGATGATTATATTTCCAAGCCATTTTCAATTCGTGAAGTATTGGCACGGGTAAAGGCAGTAATTCGACGGGTGGATAATAAAAAAACGACTGAAACAGCAGCTCAAAAACTGACTTACGAATCACTTGAAATGGATTTGGGAAACAAAAAAGTATTGCTGGATGGCGTTGAAGTTCCGTTTACTAAAAAGGAGTTCGAAATACTCAAACTTTTTATGGAAAACAAAAACAGGGTTTTTTCCCGCGACGAAATGCTTTCACGGGTGTGGAGTGACGAGGTAATTGTTCTCGATCGTACCATTGATGTAAATATAACCCGTATGCGAAAAAAAATTGGGCAGTATGGTAAAAATATCGTTACCCGCTTAGGATATGGATATTGTTTTGAAGAATAAAAACAAATTTTCAATGATTCAGATTCCAATTGGTTGATTGAATTGGAAATTGGAAATTAATTAATTTGAAATTAGACATTATGACTTTCAATCGCCGCATTTTTCTCTATTTCTTTGGCATCTTCTTTTTGATGTTTGCCATTATAAGCTTCTTTCAGTACGAACGTGAAAAAGAATTTCGTACCGACCAACTTGACCAACAATTATCGACCTATAACTTCAGTATCAACCGATTTATTGAAGAACGTAATCCAAGCTGGGATATGCTCGAAGAATATGTCAAACTTTTCCCGGACAGTACTTTACGCGTAACAGTTATTGATTCAATTGGCAATGTAACATTTGATTCGTTCGTAAAAAACGGAACGAAACTTGAGAATCATGCCGACCGCCCGGAAATTCAGTTAGCCAATTATAATACTAACGGGAAAGCAATCCGCCATTCAGTTTCAACCGGAAAAGAGTATTACTATCTTGCGCACCGTTTTCACAAGGGCTATGTACGAAGTGCATTACCCTACAATGTAAGTCTTATTAATACATTGAAAGCCAATACCTTCTTCCTGTATTTCATGCTTTTGGTGTTGATTGCTGCCGGTATTGTTTTATACTTTATTTCCCGAAATTTCAGCAAATCGATTGACCGATTGCGTATTTTCATTCAAAAAGCTGAAAAAGAAGAGTATTTCAATACGGATATTGAATTTCCGAACGACGAGCTTGGTGATATCAGCAAAAATATTGTGAAGTTGTATAAATTACAGTTGGAAACCAAGGAACAACTGAACAAAGAGCGTGAAAAACTGATTAAACACTTGCAGATTTCACAGGAAGGGCTGGCTATTTTCTCCGCTGAGAAAAAGGAAATCCTTGCAAACAGCCACTTTGTTCAATACAGTAATATCCTTTCCGACCAACAGAATGAAAGTTCCAACCAGATTTTCAGCTTACCTGAATTTTCGGAAATCAATCAGTTCATTGACCAGAGTCTGCAAAACAATGAAATGAAGCGAAAAAAACTGACCATTGAAAAAGGGGGTCGTGTTTTTGCGGTACAATGCATTGTTTTTCAGGATAAAACATTTGAAATTTCAATAAATGATATTTCGGTTCAGGAGCATGAAAAGGAACTGAAACGGCATCTGACTGAGAATATTTCACATGAACTAAAAACGCCGGTAAGTAGTATTCTGGGCTATATGGAAAGTATTCTGGAAAATCCCGAAATGGATGCAACACGTCAACGTTTCTTTGTTGAGCGGTCTTTCCAGCAGGCTCAACGTTTACGCGATTTACTTCAGGACATTACTACACTGAACAAAATGGACGAAGCCAAACGCTTGTTTGATAAAGAACCCTGTAATATTCCCGAACTGATTCAAGATGTTTTAAACGATATTCATTTGCAAATTGAACAAAAAGGATGTACTGTATTGACTAATTTCGAATCTGAAGTTAACATACAGGGAAATCGTTCTTTGGTTTATTCCATTTTCAGAAATCTATTGGATAATGCACTAAATTATGCCGGCGATAATATAACAATAGATATAAACTGTTACCGCGAAGATGAAGAATTTGTTTATTTTTCCTTTAGCGATAACGGTGTAGGAGTTTCGGAAGAACATTTGAACCGTTTATTTGAACGTTTCTATCGTGTAGATAAAGGTCGTGCGCGTAAAGCTGGTGGCACGGGTTTAGGATTAGCTATAGTGAAAAATGCCATTATTTTCCACAAAGGAACTATTTCGGCCAAAACCGTTCCGGGTGGCGGATTGAGTTTTATTTTTTCGCTGAGAAAGCATTAAGCCCCCTAAATCCCCCTAAAAGGGGACTTTTTGGTACAGTCCGATTATCAAACAGAATTTAAATATATTAAATTTTCCCCTTTAGGGGGTTAGGGGGCAAATTACTATGTTTCGAAACAAATGGACTCCTCTGTTTCTCAGTAATTTCTTAGGTGTATTTAACGATAATTTCCTGAAAAACTGCATCATCTTTATTGCAGTGGCGTGGTCAAAACCGGCATGGCTATCGCAATCACAGTTGATTTCGCTTGTTTCGGCTTCGTTGATTATACCCTATCTGTTTCTTTCGCCAGTTGGTGGTCATTTAGCCGTCATCTATTCCAAAAAAACCGTTTTCCGCATTTGTAAGCTACTCGAAATTCCGGTTTTGGTCTTAGCCTGTGTGACATTTTACTATCAGTGGGTTATGCTGACTGTTATCACCGTCCTGATTATGGGAATTCTGAGCTGCTTGTATTCACCCTCCAAATACAGCCTGATTCGCGACATTGGTGGTACTGAGGGAGTTTCGTTTGGCAGCGGCATATTCGAAATGATGGCTTTTTTGGGCATTCTGATTGGTACCGTTTGTGCTTCGTTTGTTTCCGATACTTACAATCAATGGGTAGTTTTTGGAATTTTAATAGGATTAGCGGTGCTGGGTTATTTTGTAACCCGCAGCATTCGTGCAACCGAACTTCCCGAAAATACCGAAGAAGCCGGAACGCTCAATCCAATACTGTTTCTTATAAATTCATACCGCTTTGCACGGCAGCATCCCAATGTAAACAATGCTGTGCTGGGAGCGTCAGCTTTCTGGCTTATAGGTGGCATGCTGCAAATGAATCTGGTCATTCACACCGAACATTTTTATCATGCTTCAAATACCACCACTGGCATGGTTATGGCTTGCGCTGCGGTGGGAATTGCACTCGGCACCTGGTCGGCAGGTAAAATTTCAGGTAAAGAAGTCAAAAAAGGGCTTATTTTAATCGGAATTTTGGGTATGAGCCTGTTATTTGCACTACTAACTTTTGTAAAGCTTAGTTTTGGTATGTATGTATTTACGGTCTTTGCGACGGCATTTATGGGCGGCATGTTTCAGATTCCCTGCCTGTCAATGCTTCAAAATGCAAATCTCGGTCGCAAACTAGGCGATATGATTGCCTATCTGAATCTGGTTACTTTCGTTTTTGTGCTGCTCGGCACTCTTCTATTTTCTCTCACAGCACATTTCACTTCCGAAAACAGTTTTGCCATATTTGGCGTAATGCTTGTAATATGCTTGATGGTAAGCGCCTATTTCTTCAAAATATCTGAGGAGTTTTGGAGAGAAACGAAAACACTTTTCCGGAAGTCGAATGTTTAAGCCACAAAAAATATCAAAAACAAATATAATTACAAACTGTTAATGTATTTTTTGCTTTAATACAAAATTTTGACGGATTGAGTGTTTAATATCTATTTAAAGCCTACTGATTATTCAGTAGGCATTATTATATTCATTAAGTCATTTTTAATTTCCTTTATATGCATTCAACATCCAATTACTTCAATTTTCATGAACTTATTCTAGTCTTTGAAAGGTAATTCCTTACTTTTCACACTATACATTAACTCTACAAATAAGTATTTTTTTGATTTCTTTATAATTATCACCTCTCACATATTATTGTAACAATCTATTATTCATATTTATATATAATTATATTAACTCTACAAATATTCCTTCATCCAGCTTAATATAACAAAAGAACTATAACATTTATTGAAATAAATGTAGTAATATTGCAAAGCATTTATAAAACTAAAATTATGTTGTTTGCAAAAGCTAATAAATCCATTGAGCTGATTGATACTTTTCTCAATTGTATTGATCAAAGCTTGTTTTTGTTCAAAGAAGGCGTAAAAAATTATTTATATAACAACACTGAAAATTTCAACAACAACTTGTTGTCATTGGCAAATGCTGAAATTGAATCGGATAAGTTACGAAAGGAAATTGAGAGAGCACTTTTTACACAATCTTTGATGCCTCAAATGCGCGGTGATATTATGCGATTGTTGGAGGAAATGGACAATATTATTGATCAGGCAAAAAAAAGCTTGTTTCAATTTGATGTCGAAACTCCTCATATCCCACCAGAATTAATACCTGATTTTGAACGCCTCACACAGATATCAGTGTCTGCAGCCGAATCGGCAATGCCGGCAGCAAAAGCCTATTTCACTGAACCTATCAATGTGAACGAAAAATTACACCGTGTTTATTTCTACGAAAAAGAAACCGATGTACTGGCAGACATTATACGCAGGAAAATTTTCAGAGAAATGCCAGATCTAAAGTTAAGCGAGAAGTTCCATTTAAGGTATTTCACACTTCACATTGAGAATATTTCTGACATTGCTGAAAAAGTAGCTGATTTACTATCTATTATGGCCATTAAAAGAATCGAATAAAAATGTTAATTTGGGTTTTCATTTCGAGTGGATTATTTCTGGGCTGGAAGCTTGGAGCAAATAGTGCAGCCAATATTTTTGGTACTGCAGTTGGGGCTCGAATGATAAAATTCAAAATAGCAGCCATTATTGCAAGTGTTTTTATTGTCTTAGGAGCAGTTTTTCAGGGATATGGTGCAGCTGATACACTTTCACAACTCGGTTCAATTGATGCATTGGGTGCTGCATTTACGGTTTCACTTTGTTCAGCATTGGTGATAATCATTATGACAAGAAACAAACTTTCGGTTTCTACTAGTCAAGCCATAGTCGGAGCCATTATTGGATGGTGCTATTTCACTTCAAAACATATTGATTATCTAATACTTACAAAAATTGTAAGTTCGTGGATAAGTGCTCCTTTATTAGGAGGACTTTTTTCAGCTCTGCTATTTTTGATGTTGCGGAAATTTCATTTAAAATCGAAAATACATTTAATTAAGCAAGAAGCATTAACTCGCATTGCCCTAATTATTACCGGAGCTTTTGGAGCTTACAGTTTGGGTGCAAATAACATTGCCAATGTAATGGGGGTATTTATTAACGCTGTATCATTCACAATAAAACTGGGTTCAGTTACATTTCAGTCAACTCAAGTACTTTTTTTTCTGGGTAGCCTTGCTATAGCTTTAGGTATAATTACTTACGGTAAGAAAGCAATGGAAAACATTAAAGGAGAATTTATTAATCTAACACCCGAATCGGCAATAGTAGTTGTATTATCACAAGCAATTGTGTTGTTTCTTTTCTCATCTTCCACGGTTTCAAAAAATTTAATTAATTTAGGTTTGCCAACTATTCCGCTTGTACCGGTATCAAGTACGCAAGTTTTGGCAGGTTCGGTCATCGGTATTGGTTTGGCAAAGGGTTTACAGGAAGTGAAACTTAAGATAGTAGGAAACATTTTGATTGGTTGGATACTCACACCAATATTTTCAGGGTTTTTGACTTTCTTCAGCTTGTTTTTTGTAAATAGTATTTTTGGAGTTGCCATTACCCATAAAGTTCCAATAGTAACAAATAATTTATCTTCAAATGCAATATTATTTAACATATCCCTGGAATATTCACCGCTTACTTTCCTGTTTTTTCTCTCAATAGTGCTAATATTCTGCACTTGGGTGTTTTTTACTTATAAAAAAAGCAAAGCCAAACTTCAGGAGAATGAACGACGATGGGCAGAACAATTACATTTTTCGGAATTTCAAAAAGCACTCAACGATATTGAAGTTAACACTATTCATCTAGAAAACGATACTCTGGCAACACAACTGGAAGAAAGAAAAAAAGAATTGATAACCTACTCACTCAACATTGGACAGCAACGCGAATTACTCGATTCTATTTGTAAATCAATTGAAAAAGCTGTAAATGTGAAAAATAGTGATGAAAAAAATCTTATTTTGACAAATGAATTGATTCGTATCAAGCAAAAAAAGAGCTTTACTACCGAAGCAGAAAAAATTTATCAAAATGCAGAGCAAGCACATACTGAATTTTTAAGCAGGTTATTATCAAAATATCCAAACTTAACAAATCAGGAAAAGCGTTTATTAGTCTTACTTAGAATTGGTTTGTCAACAAAGGAAATTGCACCGGTACTAAATATCTCAACAAAAAGTGTCGAAATTGGGCGACATAGATTACGAAAAAAAATAAACTTAAATAAAGATGAGAACTTAATACAATTTGTAAAATCAATGTAAAACAAAAAACTATTAGACATGAAAAAAACATTATTAACCATCGTGGTTTTACTTGCATTCACAAGTATAACTGCACAAGAAAAGCAAAATGACAGTATTCGGCTCAATGCATATGGTCAGTTAGTAAACCGAGTTCCATTGGTTGCAGAAAACAGAAACGGTATTCTTGTTTTTGAATCGAAAGACCAAAGCATGAAAACCTGGTTCGACTTACGTGTAAATTTTGACGCAGCTCATTATTTCGATGAAAATGCTTACAATGCAATTGGTGATGGTACTACAATTCGTCGTTTACGTTTTGCTATGAAAACAATTCTTTACAAACACTGGACTGGTGAAGTAGACTTAAATTTTGCCGGAGGCCAGCTCGATGTAAAAGATGCATTTTTGGGCTACAGATCTGACGAGACTAAATATTATGTGAAAGCAGGTTATTTCAAAGAACCAATTTCGATGGAAACAACTACCACTTCGCGTTATCAGACATTTATCGAAGAACCATTTATGACCGAATTTGCTCCGGCACGTCAAATGGGTATAAATTTTTCGAAATGGGATGACAAATATTTAGGTGTTATTGGCGTACACTTTAATGATGTTGAAAATCTTGAAGTTACTACTTGGTCGCAAGACTTAAATAAAGCACAAGGCACCGATGAAGGTTATTCAATCACAGGTAAAGCGGTATTTAGACCTATTAACATTGACCATAAAGTAATTCACATAGGTGTATCCGGTTCGTATCGTACGCCAAAAACAAGTTGGGAATTTCCTAATACCTATAGAATTTCAATGCGAGATATGACAAATATTAGCCGAAAAAAATTCCTTGATTCTGACAATATACCAAATGTCAAATCATACATTTTACTTGGAGGTGAATTAGCAGCTTGTTATAACAATTTAAAATTTTCCAGCGAATGTATTTATACCGATATAACACGCGAAACGGGATTTGAAAGTTACCATGCAAGTGGATGTTTTGCGTCTTTGTCTTATCTTATTTTTGGAGGAAAATACTCTTACAATGATGAGGAAGGTGAATTTACACAAGTTTCGAGAGGAAAAAAATGGGGCGATGTAGAACTTGCTCTACGTTACGACTATATTAATCTGAACGATACAAAAGCTGCAGTTATGGGTGGTAGTGCCAATGGTTACACAGCAGGTATTACATACCACGTTAATCCAAATGTAAAATTCATGATCAATTATTCATATATTAACCACGACCGTTATGCGAACGGTAAAGGATCACTTTACGTAGGTCACGATGTGGAAGGAAATTTAACGCGTATTCCTTCGCTAGTAGCAGAAAGTGCAGGTAAAGGTGGAGATGATTACGGTTTTATTCAAGCCAGAGCTGAAATTGATTTTTAATACTAACAATTTAATACTATATATATGAAAATTAAAATTTTTCAAACAAGCATATTGCTAATTGCAATGTTTTTGGGCGTATCGTGTATTAACGATGCCGTTTATGTGGGATCTGCTTCAATTTCAAATATAAGTGCCTCACCCGAAATTCCCAAAGCTTCCGACTCTGTGGTTATTTCTGCAAAAATTACCGATTTAAAAGGTGTTCAATCAGCAAAATTATATTTTAAATCATTAGGTTCTACTGCTTTTACAACTGTAGGAATGACCGAAGGTGAGAATCATATTTTCAGTGGTGAAATTTCTGAATATCCTTTAGACACTGTTGTTCAGTATTATATTGAAGTAATCAATATAGACAATATGACTACTAAATTTCCGTCTGCAGCACCGGCATCACTTGCTTTGTACACGGTAGGCGTAAACACTTCAAGTAAAATATTTGTGAACGAAGTATTTCCAGATGGAACAAAAGATGCAACCGATCCTGATTGGGTAGAATTCTACAACGATTATGATGTTGAAGTTGATCTAAGCGGATACTATTTTTATGATAATGGTATTTTAAGTTCCAATGGTACAAAACCCAAACGGGTGATTGAAAATGGTGTAAAAATTCCGGCAAAAGGATTTTTAGTAATTAAAACTGAAACTTATACCAGCCAATACACAGTTGAATTTGGATTAAGTACAGGGGGAGATGGAATTTACCTAGAAAATAAAGAAGGTATATTAGTTGCGAAATTGGATTTTTCAGCAATAATCACTACCGGAAAAAAATCCTATGGTTGTAAACCGGATGGTTCTTCAAATTTGGTTTTGTTCAACGTTGCAACCAAAGGAGCATCTAACAATAACGCAAATTAACAGACGTGTAAATCATTAAAAACAAATCTGAATTGCTGCCATTCATGGTGACGGCAATGAAGAAAATTAAATGTCTGAAAGAACTTTTTTTGAATGAATAAAAGAATCATTTTTCTTTCACTGACTGCGATGATCACTTGCTGTTCTTGCATTATCGATGATATGGCTCCGCCCGATGATATAAGTAATGGCAGCTCAAAAGACAGTATATTTAATCTTAGCATCATCGAACCATCTGATTTAACTTTTACTGTAGGGAAAAATACATTTCTAACGGTAAGCGATAATACCGGAAAAGTGTATGAAATTTCGAGAAGTGGCGATTTGATTTCCACTCTTGATTTTACCGGTATCGATTTAGAGGGTATTTGTGTGGATACGTTGACAGGCGATGTGTACGTTGCACAGGAAAGATTGAGTCAGATTGTTCATTTATCTCCTACAGGTGTAATAAAAGAAACACTTACACTCACCGGCTATATAACAGCTGATGCAAATAGCAATTTCGAAGGTGTATCGAAAAACGGTGATACGCTGTACATTGTGAAAGAAAAAAATCCGGGCTTATTAATAAAATACAATTTAGCAACAAAAAACTGGACATCTACTACACTTACATTTGCGCTCGATTATTCGGCAATAACGTATGATGCCGTGGATAAAACATTGTGGATTATGAGCGACGAATCACATACATTATTTCACTGCAATTTGAATGGAAAAGCCCTAACAAAACAATCAATAAGTGTTTTGCAACCTGAAGGCATAGTGATTGATCACAAGGCAAATTGTGCATGGGTAGTTGGCGACAGCGACAAAAAACTTTTCAAAATAATTTTAAAACAACTAACTTTATAAATTCACTCATCATGGCAAAAGAAGAATTAAAAATCGGTGAAATTTCGAAACCACGTTTCGAATTCCGTTCATTTGGGCAAAATTTCGACACAGCTGCAAAACGCATGGCTCGCCTGTCAATGCCAATTCCCGAAAAAGTATGGGAACGCTATTCGGATGAAATTTACATCCTTTCGCGTACCAACGATATAAACAATACCAAAGTTCGTGATGGTAAAATGGACATTAAAACCTACATTCAAACTGTAGATGGCATGGAACAATGGAACCCACTGATGAAAGGTGAATTTCCGATTCTTGCTTCAGTGCTGAAGAGCGAAGTATTTCCTGCATTTAATGTTGTGATGCCCGCATTGACAAAAGATGTTTATACTTTCGATGAATTTATGGACATGATTAATTCAAATCCTGATTTGGCAGCTGTAAAAGTTCACAAACAACGGTTTGGATATCTAGTGAATAATACCTTATGCGAATACGGCGAAGTACTTATTAATGGTGCACGGATTGTTACCATCAACTCCGAATCGACAGAGGTGGAAGACATTGTAAAAACAGTAAAGGAAATTGGGCTTGAAGGTGTAGAAAACATCAACTATCTGCAGGCAATCAAACGCGTTATTGGGATGATTGACAAACCATTAGCAAACTAAATGCCCCTAACCCCTAAAGGGAAAATTAAGAAGTATGTAGTGTTCAAACAGCAAACTTCGGGTTTCAACTGTAAATTATAAATTAACATATTTTTAAAATTATAAAAAAATGGCACAAGAAATTGAAAAAAAATTTTTGGTAAGCACCGACGCTTTTAAAGCTGAAGCCTCAAAACAAACCCGTATCACTCAGGGTTACCTGTCATCTATTCCCGAACGGACTGTCAGGGTACGAGTCAAAGGTTCGAAAGGTTTCATTACCATTAAAGGTATAGGCAATGAATCGGGTGCTTCACGCTACGAGTGGGAAAAAGAAATTCCGGTGGAAGAAGTACAAGAATTGTTAATAATATGCGAGCCGGGTGTTATTGACAAAACACGCTACGAAGTGAAAGTTGGAAAATACACGTATGAAATTGATGAGTTTTATGGCGAAAACCAAGGCTTGACAGTTGCAGAAATTGAACTCTCGAACGAATACGACAGCTTTGAAAAACCATCGTGGTTAGGCCAGGAAGTTACAGGAGATGTAAAATACTATAACTCTATGTTGATGAAAAATCCATACACTAAATGGTAATTTTCATTAACAATTTAATCATTGACTATTTACAATTTTGAAAATAACACTGACAGGGTTTGAAAAGACTTATCGGTAAATTGCAATAACCTAAGTTTTCTAAATAGGAAGATTTAGGTGATGGCACTTAGTATTTTTGCATTATTAAAAAACAATAAATTTCAACAAATGAGCGAAGAATTAAAAAAAGTCACACCAACCGCTAATATTGAAATAGAAAATACCGTTCCATTCGATCCGCTCGATATGAATAATTACCGGATTGAGAAATTACCTAAAATGGTAAAATCCGGATTCGAAAAATGGATGGCATTAGCCGGCGGACCTTTGGCAATATTGCTTTTCATTTATTTCTATTGGTTTGCTAAAATTCCTTTTCTCGAACAATTTGACGCTTCCTCTTTAGGAAAAGAAGCTGCTAAACGATTTGGGGAAATAGGTGCAATAGGTTTTACGAGAATTAATTATGCCATGCTCGCAATTTTTGTAGGGGCAATAGTGCTCTGGATTACAGAAGCGATTCCAAATTATCTCACATCGCTGATATTGATTTTGGGTATGGTACTGACAGGAGTTACTACCGATAAAGTGGCATATGCACAACTTGGTCACCCTGTTATGTGGCTAAATATCTTGTCGTTTGTTCTGGCAAGTATGTTGGTAAAAACACGTGTTGCCAAACGTTTTGCACTATGGTTCGTAATCCGGTTCGGAAAAAATGCAACCATGGTTATTTTCAGTTTTATAGTAATCAATATCGTTTTATCCGCTTTTATTTCGGCAACAACCGCCAAAGCAACTATTTTGTTACCCATTTTCATGGTTGTGGCTGCCATTTATGGTGCAAGCAAAGACGATCGGAATAATTTCGGGCGTAATTTGGTACTGCAAAATCTTTTTCAGATTAATATGGGAGCTACGGGATTTCTCACGGGTTCTGGGGCAAACCTTTTGGCTGCAGCCATGATTGCTGGTGCAATGGGTTGGAGTTCATTTAGCTATCAGGATTGGTTTGTGGCTGCATTTCCCTTGTGTTTGATTTTAATGTTGATTGGGTGGTTTGTAGGACTTAAGATTATTTTTCCATTAAAAAAATGTGAAAATCAACCGCAAATAGAAGGTGGAATGGATCGACTACAATTGGAACTTTCCAAAATGGGTAAAATGACTTTTGAGGAATTTAAAGCTATTGCTATTTTTGTATGTGTGCTGGCATTGTGGGCAACCGACAAACAACACGGCATCAATCAAACAGCAGTGGCATTTATCGGAGCTGTAGTGGCATTATTACCCGGAATTGGTATTGTAAAATGGAACGATGTGGATATTCCCTGGCATTTATTGCTTTTCTCTGCGGGAGCTTATACCTTAGGTGCAGGATTAGAAGCTACGGATTTACCTGCTACTTTAATCGAGACATTATTCAATGCTATTGGAGTAAACTCACACACACCTTTTATTCTGATTTACGCAATGCTTACCGGTGGCATGTTATTCTCCGCACTGTTGTTCGAAAGTAAAACCATGCGCGCCCTGATTTTCATTCCTATTGCAATAGGTGTCGCACATAAATTTGGATATTCGGTTTTAAGTCTAGCTTTTCCGGTTGCACTGTTGGTCGAACATGTTTACGTATTGCCCTTCAACAGTAAACCCGCTGCATTGCTTTACACAACAAACCATTATAGCTGGAGCGACACACTGAAATATGGATTAACCATGATGGTGATAAGTTGGTTTATGATTATGCTTTGGGGCGAAACGGTATTAAAATGGTTGGGTTATACAAACGGATTGCTTTAATTAATTTAGTAGAATTGGTAAAATGGTAGTCAAGGTTTACAACGATATCGTTAATTTTATGAGTTTTTCAACAAAGCTCAGAAAACTGCGTACACAAATAAACCAAAGCATTGATCTGCCTGAAATTATCTCTGAACTTCCCAATTCACATCCACGAGGATTTATTAAAGTATTTAAAAAACGAAGGACAACCATTGTCGAAAACTATTTACGAATTACAAATAGTCTCGAATCTGCTATTTATAAAGAAAGAGTTCATGCATTAAGTCTGCTGGCCGAACATATAATTTATTCACGTTCGGTAACGATGCCACTCAATGCTGCAAGGGTACAGTTGGCACTAATGAAAGAAGTGGTGAAAAATCGCGACGACAAACGCGTACAACTGGAATTAATGCGCGATTTTACAGTTTCATCTTTTGGTCACCCCAGAACAATCAGAAATTTTCTCAGAAAACTCGATATTATTGAAGTTCCCGAAACAGGCGAAGAACTGAAAGACCTTAAAATGGGTTGGGATTTTCATGTCCATGATAGCACTTCCTATGGTGTAAAACGTCCAATTCAACTTATTATTGATGCATTTATTAAAGGAATTTCCGAATTAACAATTGTTTATAACAATCTCGACCGCGAAGAAGCTGTAAAAGAAGTACTTGAAGCGGGGAGAATATTAGGAATAAAAGTAAATATCGCCCTGGAATTTAGTGCATTAACCAATGGTAAGCGTTTCCATTATTTATATATTTTGCCCAACTTTTCTAGTGAAAAAGAAAGATTTAAAACATTTCTGAGACAAAAAACAACCAATTTTAAAGACTTCCTGCACGAGTTGGAAGAGAATAAAAACAAACGTCAAAAAGATATTGAACGGCTCATACAAAATTTTAACAACGAACATCTCTCAAAAATAAACGAAGGGTATGCATCTGATTCGATTTACTTTTTACAACCTATATCAATTCAAGACAAGGAAAATATATTTGGGCATGAAATTTATTCGCAGCGGCAACTGGGAGAGCTTTTATTTCCAAAACTAAAAAAAATACTTGAAAAAAGAGCGATACAGATTTCAGCATTAAAAATACAGACCGAAAAAACACACGAACAATTTACAAAACACGAAAGAGAAATAATTCAACAACGTTTCCGTGAAATACGCATGCAATACCGAAATTTGGAACCCGAGAAAATAAGATTAGAATATTTTGGCAGTGACGAATCCTTGATGGTCGAAACGGCTGTTAGCAGCCTAGAAGACATTTATTTACTGGCAAAAAAAGCGGGTGGCGAAATTAAATTTATTCAGCCACTTGAGCATGGATTGCAAGCAGCTGTAGAAATTATTCTTGAAAACTACAAGATGCTTTCATACACCGAAATTTACAATATGTATGGCACAGTAGAAGCGAAAGAATCGGAATTTGTGACATTTGCACATTATATTAAACTCCTGAATGAAGGTGATTTATATAATTCAACAAAATTCCTAAAAGACAACAATCTTAACTTTGACCCGAAAAAATTAGAAAATGCACTGACATATTTTCAGCAGAATAACCTAATTCCGGCTATAGGAAGTGATGCTGCCGGACGCTCCACACTAGCACCGGGTATGGGATTTGCATTGGAAAGCAGGTTGGCAAAACATCAAAAAAAGTATTTCAGAAAGCATCATCATATTTTACCGACCGAAATTTCCGAACTGATTTTTAAATTAGCCAAGATACCCAAAACGCCTTTAACAAAAGACGAAAAACCTACTATTATTTGTTTGGGAAGGCAAAATAGTTGGAAACAAAATCTGCTGGGAGATGAAAAAATTGAGAAAACCATACAACTTTTGCGAGGGTGGCGATACCTCAATCCGGGTATAAAAAACACGATATTTATACTCATTGGATTTATTCCGGCTTATTTTACAGTCGGTATTGAATATGCACTTTTATGGCTTGGCATTACCGGTTCACGCAATATTTTCGTAGATTTGATTTCGGAAAACGGATTTAGTCCGAACGAATGGCACACTAACGATGTGAACTGGACAAATGTTGCTCATTCATTATTTTGGACAGGTTTCTCAGTTCCTATTCTTGGATTAGTAAAAGCGCATTTCGATATAAGCTGGACAGGAGAACATCAGGGTGCACTTTTTGAAACAGTAAAATTTTTCTGTATTAATATTAGCAATGGCATTTATCTCGCAACTCATAATACCTTGCGCGGCTTCGATAAACAAACCATTCGTGCCAATTTTTTCAGGAGTATTCTGGCATGGCCACTTTCTGTCACTTTCTCTCCAATTGGAAATGCATTATTAATTCCAAGCATCGTTCAAGCTAAGTTTTGGTCCGATTTTGTAGCAGCCATTATCGAAGGAAGCGGCAAATACCGTAACATTATTAAGGTGAAAGACCGAATTATGAAAAAGTTAATTCCTGCGCTAACGGGTGATAATGAAGAAGCCGAAAAATTAGCTCTGATGGATTTGATATTTTTCGTGAATGAAAGTCGAAGAGCTAAAACTGCACTGATAAAGCAATTAGTACCACAAAAAAGCAGAATTACCGAACTAAAAGAACTAATTTTTAGAAAAAAAATCAAATCCGTTCCTAACGAAAGTTACTATGAACTCAAAAAACGGATGGATTCACCTAACCAGTTCAACGAATTAATCGATTATATTATTGAGCATTATTATCGTGAGCAAAGTTTGTATTTAGTCAGAATGGTGTCGGAAAATTATAATAAAATCAACAAATGGTTGGATCGGTTATCATCCAACTAATATATCATCCGAAATTGAACAGAGACAGGTTGACAAAACAAATAAGTAAATAAACAATTTAAACTAAGCCTTATATGACAATTATTCTTTTTGGCCCTCCGGGCTGCGGAAAAGGCACTCAAAGTGAACTAATTGCTGAAAAATACAAACTAAAACATATTTCTACCGGTGACATACTTCGTACCGAAATGGAAATGGGAACAGACCTTGGTTTGTCGGCAAAAAAGTATGTAACCGAAGGAAAATTAATGCCCGACGATGTAATAATCGGTATGCTAATGAAGTTTATTCAATCCAATGATGCAAGTATGAAAGGCGTTTTACTCGACGGTTTTCCACGTACAACAGCGCAAGCCGAAGCATTGGAAGAAAAATTAACTTTATCGAATAAACAAACAAATGTATTGATAGATTTACGTGTAAATGAAGAAGAATTGATTTCGCGCATGATACTTCGGGGAAAAGCTACCGAAAGAATAGATGACAATCCTGAAACCATAAAAAAAAGACTTCAGGTTTATGCCGAACAAACTTATCAGGTAAAATCATTTTATCAAAAATTAAACAAATATGTTGCTGTGAACGGTTTAGGAAAAATCGAAGATATCTTTGGTAATATTTGTATTGAAATAGAAAAAGCTATCTGATTGCATGGGAAATATCTGTAAGAATGAAAATTCCGACAAATAATATTAAATATTCATCTTCATGTATCATACATTCAAAATTATAGTGTTGACATTAATTTTTTCTGTGAATTCAGTTTTGCATAGTGCTCAATCCGTTTGGCCGGCTGTGCAATGGGCTTCGTCAGTGAATCTTTCAGCCTGTTTTCCTTCGGATGCTATCGGATTAAGCGGGATGTATTGGAATAGTTACAGTAACCGGCTTTATACCATCGGCGATAAAGGCTATGTTTACATCCATCAATACAACAAAGCAACAAATCTTTTCACGCTTATTGCTACAAATACAAACATGGGCGGACCTGAGGGAGTAACGATGGTGAACGATTCGTTAAACGAATTTTATACGATCGACGAAAATAGCTACCAGATATGTAAATACACACATACTGCCGATATATCAAACATTACTTTGTCTAAATATTGGTACTTATTGCAATCACCTTCACCCATGGCTGATACAGGAAATACCGGTCCTGAAGGAATTTGCTTTGTTCCAGATAAATACCTGAAAAGAGTAGGATTTATTAGCACTGTAACAACTAAAACCTATACTTCGACCAAAGGAATGGGCGGTTTACTGTTTATAGCCAATCAGGATGGAGGTTATGTATGGGTATTTGATGTGAACCCAAATCTTTCAAACGATTTTGCTTATGTAGGAAAGTATAAAACCAACCGAACTGAAAGTTGCGATGCAGCCTTCGATCGGTCCACAGGACTGCTCTATATTTTGCACAATACCGGAGATAACTATCTGGAAATAAACGATATGACAACTAATTTAATTTCGGGAGAATATAAATTTGTTACGGAAAAGGAATTTTTTATTCCCAATCCCAGCGGTTCTGTCAATGTAGAAGGTTTTGCGCTTTCTCCCAAATTTCCAACCGCAAGCAATTTGGGGGCATGGCTGTGCCGCGATGTGAAATTAGCCGATAATACCGATGCAATTCGCTGGTTTAATCCATTTGTAGCCGAAGGAACAGATATCCAAACCTACGTACCGGATATACAAAAACAAACCGTAACATTCAATATTTCCCTAAATCAAGTAGTGAATGAACTAACAATAAGCAACATGAACACTGAGGGAAAAGAATACTCTGTTCAGGTATATTCATGCAACGGTCAACTTATGGCAAAAAAAAATCTACTGAGTTTTCCCACAACTCTTAATGTTAGCAATCTCAGAAGTGGAATTTATTTCGTCAAAATATTATCAAAATATGAAACCGAAGCATTAAAAACAATTATTAAAATCTGATAATTTAATCGAAGTTTAACAACGGCATCAATTAAAGAATTTTTTCTTCATTAAATCGAAAAAAAACGAAATATATGATACTTTATTAAAATTTAATTTCATATATTTGTGGATATTTTACATAAATATATTTATATGTTTTTCTTACATGTTAGTATTCAAGGAATTCATTTATTATTAATAACAATTTAAAAATTACGATCATGAAAAAAATTACAATTAATTATTTTTTTAAATTAAACTTGAAGGGCATTTTTTTAAAATCCTTTTTTGTCTCTTTATTATTAATTGTTGGAGTTTTAAATTCCTTTGGTCAATTTACGGCAGGAAACCTTGTTGTTGAACAAGTTGGAGATGGAACAACTGCATTAACAAGTGCAGCAATTACAGTCAAATTATTACAATTTACACCCTCAGGCACTCCAGCTACGGGAACAGCTTTTTTTGGATCTACCGGAACTCCAACAACATCACCCTATAATATTGTAGAAAGTGGAACAGCTACAAGCAATGGTTATATAAGTTTATCTACTGACAAATCTTTCATACTTATACCCGGCTATAATGCACCTAATGGGACAGCTAGTATTGCTGGGAGTGCTTCTGCAACTTATGGAAGAACAATTGGCAAATTAACATCCAACGGTGCGTTGCAAACAAATGGAACATTTAATGCAATCGGAGGTAATAATTATCGCTCTGTGGTATCAAATGGTACTGGATACTGGATGTCAGGCGGAGCCGGTATTGCTTATACTGCAACAGATGCAACATCGAATATTACAACAACTGGTACAAGTATATTTGGCACAAACACCAGACTTTTAACTATTTTTAATAATACGTTATTTGCAAGTAGTTCGTCTACCACATTCAATGGAACAGGTTCTAGTCCTGGAATTTATCAGATAGGTTCTTTTAATTCGCCACCTACTGCAACGGTAACAGCAGGAACTGCAGTCATTATTATTAATGCAACTAGTACTGGTAGTCCCTATGGATTTACTTTTAGTCCTGATGGGTTAACTTGTTATGTGGCTGATGACAGAGCTACTGTTGCAGGTGGTGTACAAAAATGGACTTATTCAGGCACATTCTCTACGTCAACCGGCTGGTCAGTAGGTGGCACATGGACATTAGCATACACGTTGGGTACCGGTGTAGCAAGTATAGGAGCAAGAGGATTAACCGTAGATTTTTCGGGGACAAATTCTATTATTTATGGAATAAGTGCTGAAACGGCGCTTAACCGTATGTTTACAGTAACTGACACCGGATCAGGTTCAACAGCAACAACTTTAGCAACATCCACTACAAATTACATTTTCAGAGGAATAAGTTTCGCTCCTATAACACCTCCAACAATTTCAGTAATTGAATCTTCAGTTCCAGCCATGACACCAAGTGATGCAACTAAATCAATTACCGTTAGTGGTTCAAATCTGACTGCTAATATTACTCTTGCTCTTAGTGGAACAAATCCTACTCAGTTCTCTGTTTTGCCAACATCACTTACACAAACATTAGGAGCAGTTGCCAGTACTTCAGTAGCAATAAATTATTTAGCTACAGATAACAGTGCCAACTCAGCTATACTAACCATTTCAAGCCCGGGTGCAACTTCGAAGACTTTTAATTTGTCAGGTGGTCCTGTAACCGGATTGTCAATGCTGAATTCAAATCTTAAGGCTTACGTTTCCAATGGAAACGTAAGCCTTAATGCCTTGGCAGGTCAAACAATTGAACTTTTCAATTCAGTTGGTCAAAAATTAAAGAGTCAACTGGCAGTAAACGGTTTGAATACCATTCAATTATCAGCCAAAGGAATCGTTTTAGTTAAAGTTGGCAATCAAATTAGTAAAGTAGTTTTGTAGATAACTTATCTATCCGTCCGACCGCTTTAAGTGGCAGGACGGATAGGAGAATCATCTTTATAATACTTTAATTATTCATTTAAAAAAACTTTTGAAAGGAGAACAAATTATGAAACAGAAATTACAATTTTATTTTGTGTCCGTATTTTTCTTAATGTCAACAGTATTTGTAAGCGGACAAGTGAGAATTACTGAAGCTATGTCGAGTGCTGGCGGCACCGGAGTTGCAGCAATTGACTGGTTTGAAGTTACTAATTTAGGTGCCACCGACGTGGATATTACAGGTTGGAAAGTGGATGACAGTAGTTATGCATTTGCCACATCCCTTGCATTGAGTGGTGTTACTGCAATTCCTGCCCGAAAAAGCGTTATTTTTATGGAAACTGCAGATCCAACTACAATTATTCCTACATTTAAAACTTTCTGGGGTGCAAGTTTAGATGCTGTATCAGTAGGCTCATATTCAGGTTCTGGAATCGGACTTTCGTCAAGTGGTGACGGGTTGGTTTTATTTCAAGCTGATGGTACTGAAGTAACTAGGGTTAGTTTCGGCGCTGCCACAACTGGTAAATCATTTTATTGGAGTTATAGTTCTGATGGTTCAGTTGTTGCAACTGCTGTTGTAAGTTCTTTAGGAACAATTAATGGCACTATATCTAATCAGGTTACAATTACTTCTGCCGATGTTCTTGGTAATACTGGTTCTCCCGGAACAGCTATTGTAGTTCCATTAAGTTCGGGCTTAAACATCCCTAACTACAAAAATTGGTCGTTAACAAGTAATATTTTGAATTTTAGCGTTTTGCCAACAACTCAGGTTGAAATATTTGCACTTACAGGTAGCAGAGTGGCTATTTTTGATGCTACCACCAGCATCGTACTGAATCTTCAGAAAGGAATTTATATTCTGAAAGCAAATAATACTACTGCTAAAATCTCATTGAAATAACGCTACATTTTTTCAAAATTAAGAATTATACATTTAAAGTTATAAATTGAACCGCATGAAATAAAATTTTTTTCATGCGGTTTTTGATACTTCGTATTTCATGTTGTAAAACATACAAAACTGAAATACAAATTTCACACAAATTTCATACATTGCCATTCAATTTTTAAATTAAAAAACAGGTTATTTTTTAGTATCAATCCTTTATATTTTAATACAATATGAAAGTATATCAATCGAATGAAATTAAAAACATTTCATTGCTGGGTAGTTCCGGCTCGGGGAAAACCACTCTTGTGGAAGCTATGCTTTACGAGAGTGGAGTTATAAAACGTAGAGGCACTGTTGCCGCTCAAAACACTGTATCAGATTACTTTCCGGTTGAAAAAGAGTACGGCTATTCCGTATTTTCAACCATTATCCAGACTGAATGGCTGGAGAAAAAACTCAATTTTATCGATTGTCCCGGTTCTGACGATTTTATCGGTGGTGTAGTAACCTCACTAAACGTTACCGATACTGCTTTAATCCTCCTCAATACGCAATATGGCGTAGAAGTTGGAACCAACAACCACTTCCGTTATACCGAAAAATTTAAAAAACCGGTTATTTTTGTTACCAATCATCTCGATCAGGAAAAAGCTGATTTTGACAAGACCTTGGAGCAACTGAAAGAAAATTTTGGCAGCAAAATTGTTCAGATTCAATATCCTGTGAATGTTGGTCCGCAATTTAATGCAGTAGTCGACGTTCTGAAAATGAAATTATACCGATGGAAACCTGAAGGCGGCGTGCCTGATGTATTGGAAATTCCTGCCGACCAGATTGAAAAAGCACAAAACCTGCACAATGTATTGGTGGAAGCAGCTGCCGAGCACGATGAAGAACTGATGGAAAAATTCTTCGATCAGGGTTCGCTTTCCGAAGATGAATTGCGTATCGGTATCCGTAAAGGACTGATTCACCGCGATATGTTCCCCGTTTTCTGCGTTTGTGCCGGAAAAGATATGTGCGTACGTCGTTTGATGGAATTTGTCGGAAATGTTTCGCCAAGTGTGAATCAGACCGAAAAACCACAAACTGCCGATGGCAAACAAATTGCGCCTGACGCCGCTGGTCCAACCAGTATTTATGTATTCAAAACTAGTGTTGAACCACATATCGGTGAAGTTTCCTACTTCAAGGTAATGAGTGGAAAACTGAAAGAAGGCGACGATTTGGTAAATGTTGACCGCAGTTCGAAAGAGCGTGTCAGTCAAATTTTCTCTGTTGCCGGACAAATCCGCACCAAAGTGGACGAAATTGTAGCCGGTGATATTGGTGCAACCGTAAAACTTAAAGACACCCGAACGGGTAATACCCTAAATGTGAAGGGTTGTGATTACGATTTTAAAGAAATAAAATATCCCGAACCAAAATATCGCCGTGCAATTAGAGCAGTTTCGGAAGCCGATGAAGAAAAATTAAGTGAAGTTCTGACCCGTATGCACGAGGAAGATCCAACCTGGGTAATCGAACAATCTAAAGAGCTGAAACAAACCATTTTATACGGTCAGGGAGAATTTCACCTGCGCACGCTGAAATGGCGTGTTGAGCATAACGATAAAATTCCGATTGAATATAAAGAACCAAAAATTCCCTACCGCGAAACCATTACCAAGAATGCACGTGCCGATTATCGCCACAAAAAACAATCGGGTGGTTCAGGTCAGTTTGGCGAAGTTCACATGATTATTGAGCCTTATTTCGATGGCATGCCTGCACCTGAAATGTTCCGTTTTAATGGTCAGGAATTCAAAATAAGCAACCGCGATACACAGGTTATCGATCTGGATTGGGGTGGCAAACTGGTTCTTATCAACAGTATTGTGGGTGGTTCTATCGATGCACGTTTTGTTCCGGCCATTCTGAAAGGAATTATGGATCGTATTGAACAGGGACCATTAACCGGTTCGTATGCCCGCGATGTACGTGTAATTGTGTACGACGGAAAAATGCACCCGGTTGATTCCAATGAAATTTCGTTCCGTCTTGCCGGTCGTCATGCATTCTCTGCTGCATTTAAAGATGCCGGACCAAAATTGCTCGAACCGGTTTACGATGTGGTTGTTCAAACACCATCCGACCGATTGGGTGATATAATGAGCGATTTACAAGGCCGCCGTGCCATTATTATGGGTATGGAAAGTGAAAAAGGGTACGAAAAACTGTCGGCAAAAATTCCATTGAAAGAATTGGGTAGTTATTCCACCACACTAAGTTCACTTACCGGAGGGCGTGCTTCATTCAGCATGAAGTTTGCAAGCTATGAGTTGGTACCAATGGATATTCAGGATAAATTGCTCAAAGAATACGAAGCAACCAAAAAAGAAGAGGAATAAAACACACGATTTTTTGTCTTTCAAAATCAATAAAAGCAGTTGCACGGAAACGGGTAACTGCTTTTTTAATTACTTTTTGCTGACAGCAATAACTGCGTAATAACTACTATATTGAAAAGTATTATTTACAGAAGGGTAGGGCAGAAGATTAATTAATTTGTATCTGATTTCTCCGATAATCGTATCACTCCCGAATGCAGTATTTGTATTTAGGGTAAATTGATGATTATTACCCGCTTCTGTGAGATTGAATTTTGCTCTTGCATTACCAGCCCATATACATTCACCACCTAGAGGACATCTTGACTCTTCGGTAATTGAATCGAGTTGAAGAACAAACTTGTATTTATCGTTCAACACCTTTTGATTGACATATATAAACATGGTGTCATTGGATGATATCATGACATTCACCCGATTTTCAAGACTACAACTGCAGAACAACAAACAGAAAAAGAATGTTAATGTACTAAGTAATGTTGATTTCATTCTCGGAAGTTTTTTATTATAGATGAATAAAAAACGGAAAACGTTGCATCAAGTTCTGAAACACAACTGAGGGAATGACTTTGAAGTAACTTGTTTTTAAGATTATATTTGTAGTGTTTATTTACTTTGCTTAAATAACCGAATAGCATATAATAGCAACAAAAGACCTATTATAAATAAAGCTACTCCACCAAATAACACACCTTTTCCATAGTTTGATAATGAACCAAAAACAGCAATGCATCTAAAAATGGCATAAATAGGATAAATTATCAATACAACTGATAACAGTAACAAGGAGATTTTCTTCATAATTTTAAAAAAACATGGCATGAATTTTTCCATGCCATGTTTGAAAATTTTACTTAGTAATAGTTACTGTTGTAGGTGTGTAAATTCCACCGGTAATCATTGCCAACAAACCATCAATAAATGAATGAGAAACGGTAATTGAATAATCTTTCGCATCTCCAACTAGTTCTTTTGAATTTGCAGTAGCAATTGGAGCCAAACCAGCAATTACATAATGATTGTGTGCTACAATTTTTTCTCCTGTTTTTGGTCCATTACCTACGGTTGCAGTAAACGTGTAGCATGATGTCATCATGACAGAAATTCCAACAACAAAAGCTAATTTTAATAAACTTTTTTTCATAAATCCTTGATTTTGTTTTTTTGCCTACTCATAAGCTTTTCAGCATCCGCTCCTTACTATTTTAAGGATGTTCAGGTCTTTTCCTTAGATTTTTTGCATAAAAAAAGCGTGGTACTTTAACAGTAACACGTTTCCAAGGTACGACCAGCACCTACAAAATAATGTATAAGTTAAAGCCCACGCCAGAGGCGCAGGCGTTTACTAACTTATTCTTTATTTTGCTTCTGTAAAATTGGTCGTTTTTGGAAACAAGAATAAAAGCTAACGCTTTTGATAATATGTAATGCAATTGTCGCTACAATTGACGATTTAATTAAATGAATTGCAAATATAAATATAATTTTTGAATTGTGAACAACTTAAAATAAATTTTTGGTGTATTTCTATAAACAACTGACGGAGTGACTCAAAGTCACCGCGTCAGTAAATTTAGCAAATGTATTTTAAAGGTTCAACGCCATTCTCAAGGCTTTATAACCTGCCGGACTTGTTTTAATTTGTTGTCCATTTTTTAGTGTAAGTAACTGGTTTTGTTTCTCGTACAATTCAATTCGCGAAATCATTTCAACATTTACAATTACCGAGCGATGCACCCTTACAAATTGATTTTCGGGCAAATGTTCTTCAAAATACTTCATGGTTTGCTCTTTCAGGTATTTTCCATCGCGGGTATAAATCTGAACATAGTCGCCATCGGCCTGCAGATAAAGTATGTCAGATACTAACACAACATGAATTTTAGTCCCTGATTTTACGGCTATGCGCTCAAGCAATTCAGATTCCTGATTTTTTTTTGGTTTTAATTCTGCTGGAACTATGGGGACTTCCTGAATTTCATTAAGGGAAATTGAATCGGACATATTATTTTTAAAATGCTTAATAATAATTACATAAATCAATAACCCAATAAAAGCCCTGAGAGCTAACACAGGAATAAAAAGCATTGCTAACTCATTTCCGAAAATGAGAAAAAACAGACCGTAACCGACACCCAACCAAATTATCAGACTCAGTAAAGCCAAAGCTATCTGATTCACCAATCGTTGATAAAGCGTGAGTGCCGAGAAATTTCCAAATTTCAGCAGATTCCACAATATCAACCCAATACCGGCAAAAATGACCGCATGAATCAGTCCATCAACCAACAATACCCAGATGGGTAATGTTAACACCGAAACCAAAACGACAGCTTGCAGAACAGCATATACCATCCAAAGCAGGAAGTATTGCGTAGTTTTAGCCGTATTTTCTAAAAATGGATGCATGTTATCAGTTGACAGTTATCAGTAAACAAATTTTCTCATTAACCTAACCGAAAAGGCGAGCAATTCATTAATCATTAACCATTTATAATTGACCATTAATTTCTAAGTTCTCCTCCACCAAATACACACGAGCCGGTAATAATAAGCTTACGCGTTTTGTCTGTTGGTTCTTTAGGCATGCGGTTGTCCTGAAATCCTCCAAATACGGCATCTAAATGTGTTTCAACATACCAATCGGCAGGTACATAAATGGTAATTCCACCAAATACGGCATTTATCTCCACCACCGTATCACCAACTGCTAAATTCGTTCTGCGCAAATCAAGAGTAATTCCGCCAAAAACAGCATTCATGTCACCACCTTTAAATTCCGGATCAAGAACAATATGGTCACCGCTACCGAAAACACTATTTTTAGAGAAGCCATCGGGGTTCGTGTTCCAGTTTGAATAATCGCGATGATGGCGACCATGATGATGGTACTGTTTATGATTGTGAATCCGATTTTGCCATTTGTTCTCAATTGATCCAAAGCCCCATTGAGGAAAGATAAAACGTTGCAGAATAATTAAAATCCCGGCCAAAATAAATAACAAAGGCCAATAAATATGAGCAAAGTTAGAAGTTAATCCTGGAAATACATTCGGGTAAACCTCAATGATTCTTGGAATAAGAAAGAACTTACCAACTACAATCAAAATAATCCCTGAAATCCAATGCCTTTTGAACAGATTGACAATGCCTATGAATACCAGTAGCATTGGCCATGAGATAATTACACTTTCAAGTTGTCCGGGAATTAATCCTGTTTTCAATCCAAGAAATACAGAACCCAATAGAATTAACAGTAGGCCAAAACCAACTCCTTTTGAGTAGCCCGAACGAAACGAATTTTTTACTTCATTTTCCATAATTTTTTGTTTTTAAAATTTATGCTGCAAAGATACGAGCATAAAAACCTTTGTTCCAACGTAAAATCGATGAAAAAGCTATTTTTCCCCGACGAACGACCTGAATAAACATGTTGAGTCGCTGATGCAAAGGTAGAAATTTAACTGAGACAAACAATCATTTAATACTTGAATTAAACCTCTTTTAAATTCAAAAAGTTAAGCAGCTATTATCGAATAAAACGAACTAATAATATAAAGAAATTTTTCTTTAATATGTGACAAAAAATTACTACTTTTGCGGTCAAATTATCAAACACTTAAAATACTCACAAAATGGTCAGTTACAAAGAACTTGGATTGGTGAATACCAACGACTTATTTAAAAAAGCAATTGAAGGCAAGTATGCCATTCCGGCTTTTAATTTCAACAACATGGAACAAATGCAGGCAATTATTGCTGCTTGTGTTGAAACAAAATCTCCTGTTATTTTGCAGGTTTCGAGCGGTGCACGTAAATATGCTAACCAAACGTTACTTCGTTACATGGCTCAGGGAGCTGTTGAATATGCTAAAGAACTGGGACTAAATATCCCTGTAGTATTGCACCTGGATCATGGTGATACTTTTGAATTATGTAAAAGTTGTATTGACTCAGGGTTTTCTTCAGTAATGATTGATGGTTCACACCACTCATACGAAGAAAATATTGCTTTGACAAAACAAGTTGTTGAATATGCACACGCTCATGGCGTAAGTGTTGAAGGCGAATTAGGCGTTTTGGCAGGTGTTGAAGACGATGTTGTTGCTGAACACCATACTTACACTCAACCGGAAGAAGTGGTTGACTTTGTAACCCGCACTGGTGTGGATTCATTGGCTATCTCAATCGGAACTTCACACGGAGCTAACAAATTTACTCCAGCTCAATGTACCCGCGACGAAAACGGTGTATTAATCCCACCACCATTGCGTTTCGATATTTTGGAAGAAATTGAAAAACAAATTCCCGGTTTTCCTATTGTATTACATGGTGCTTCTTCAGTTCCACAGGAATATGTTGAAACTATCAACAAATACGGTGGAGCATTGAAAGATTCAATCGGTATACCTGAAGAACAATTGCGTAAAGCAGCTGCTTCAGCAGTATGTAAAATCAATATCGACTCTGATGGTCGTTTGGCTATGACTGCTTCTATCCGTGAATCATTTGTAAAAAATCCGGGCGAATTTGACCCACGCAAATACTTAGGACCTGCACGCGATGAACTGAAAAAACTATATGCTCACAAAACTGTGAATGTATTGGGAAGTGCCGGAAAAGCCTGATAACAAACTTTATACTGTACAAAAAGAGCTGCAATATTTTGCAGCTCTTTTTGTACAGTATAAAGAAACAAAAGTAAATTCGACTGTACTGAAAATAAATTTAGAAAATCTTATAACCGATTGTTATGGATAAATTAGCCAAAATATCATTAAATTTTGAACTTGAAGGAGGATCATAACCATCTAAGTAATCAGAAATAGCATAACGTATACATGCTTCAGCTCCTAGTGTTAGTCTATTTCTAAATTCATATTTATAGCCAATACCTACAGGAAGAATTACGCCAGATGAATTTGTAATACCCGGATTTAAGACTTTAGAAAAATTATTATTAATGATAGCACTGTCAGGATGTGTAACATTTGCAGTAAAGCAACCGATTCCTACAAATGCATAAACAGAACTGGGAGCTTGGAATCTGAATCTTTGACCAAATTTAACACAATATTCAGCTCTTACTGTGAGTTCTAAAATATTGGAGGAATATGAATACGGAATACCATGTGGGTCTTTAGCATTGTTATCATCTCCAACATAATTTCCATACATTAGATTTACGCTATAACCAAAATTTAGAGGAAGTCTTTGATTAAAACCTAATGAAGTACTCCAATTATTTACATTGAGCAATGATTTCTCTAATATTGGACCCTTTGTATCACCATAAAGGTATGAAGGTCCCGCAGAAAGAAAGAAATAACCTCCAAGATCCTGCCTTTGACTGCTTATCAGACCCCTTCTTTGAGCATTTACTCCAGAAAAGAATAAAGCTAAAAGAATAAATATTGGTATAGATTTTTTCATCTACTTTTCATAAGTTGCTTAATATTTAAAAATCAAACGCAAAAATACAAACAATAGTTTAAATTTTAAGTATAAACTGGAAAAAATACTACAACAAGTCAATTTTAATTTCAATACCTGAAACTACTTCCCCCCAAAAACTCTCTTAACAAAGAAGTGGGTGGAATTTCCCGATCATGAATTGGCACAAAATAATTTAAGAATTTTATAAGTCGATGAGCTTCAGTATATTCATCACAGTATTTTGGCACTTCAGCTAAAATAGGTTCAGCATGTTTCTTAAGAACAGCTAATTCAAATAAAAGAGCTGAATTAAACATCACATCTGCTTTCTCCTGAAACGGGAATATCCATTTTTCCTCCCCTCGACGTACACTTGGCCAGCGGGCGATTGTCTCTCTGGCTGAATAATTTCGGAAACGATAATCCCGAATAATTCGCCTTAGCAAGCGTGTATCGGTTGTTGGAATCCAGTTATGATTATCAATAGAAATAGTCGTTAGTGCTGAAACATAAATTTTAAATGTGGTATCGGCCGGAATATCAGGGATCAAATCAGGGTTTAAAGCATGTATTCCTTCCATTATCAGAATACTGTCTTCCTCTAGTTTTAATTTTTGGCCTTTAAAGTACCTTTTGCCATCTTCAAAATTAAAAAATGGTATTTCAATCTCTTCACCATTGAGTAATTGTTTCAGATTTTGATTAAATAGACCCAAGTCGAGTGCATGCAAATGCTCAAAATCCCATTCTCCATGTTCATCTAAAGGAGTTTCATCTCTGTTTACAAAATAATTATCAAGGGACAATACAACCGGTTTTAACCCACTTACAATCAATTGTATTGAAAGGCGTTTACTAAAAGTAGTTTTACCAGAAGAAGATGGTCCGGAAACTAGTACAAATCGCACCTTTTCTGCACTTTGAGAAATCATATCGGCTATAGAAGCCACTTTCTTTTCGTGTAAGGCTTCAGACACTTTTATCAGATTAAACGATTGATTATTTTGACAAGCAATATTGAAGTCCCCTACATTTGTGAGGTTCATAATCTTATTTGAACCAACATATTCCTTAAAAATATCGAACATCTTCGGTGACAATAATACTTCTTCCAACTCTGTGGCATTTTCTCTGTTTGGAATCCGAAGTAATAGTCCATCATAATATTCAATTAAGTCAAATAGTCCTAAATAATCGGTTGAAGGTAATAATACTCCGTTATAATAATCAATAAAATCATCAATCCGAAAAAAACGAAAATAGGGATTTCCCAGTGTCTCAAATAAACTGATTTTATCTTTTTGATTTGCCTGATTTACAAACAGATCTTTTACAACTTTGGTTTGCTTTTCCTCACAAACAATGCGTTTCCCCTGCGAAATTATCAATTTGACTCTATCTTTAATTTGACTTATTATATCAGGACTTATATCTTGTCCAAGATTATCTAATTGACAATAATAACCTTTTGAAATCGGATGTTCTATTCGAAGTGTAGCGTGTGGGAAAAGCTCTGAAATTGCTTTAGCAAGGACCATACTCAAGGTACGAACATAAACCCGCATGCCTGAAGGTGTCATCATGTCGATAAATTCAATATCCTTGGGTTTGTAAACCATAAAGTTCAAATCTTCAACTTTATAATTTACGCGAGCTGCCATTACAGGAAATTTTAGCTCAATTTTCAGATCTTCATAAATTTCAATCAAAGAAATACCCAATGGATATATATGATATGATTTCGTGTTTTTACAATAAATCGTGACTTGTTTCTCCATGCAGGTGGAACTATTTATGGGTTTTCGTATTATTTTGGCGTAAAATTACATTATTTTTTTTAAATGTTTTTATTTCAGTGTGTCTAAATTTTGAATTACATTTGCATTTCTTTTTTCAACAATGCAAAAATTTATATTTAACATGAACTTATTTAATGTTTATCCACTTTTCGATATAGAAATAACCAAAGGAATTGGTTGCAGAATTACTGACATACAAGGAATTGAATATCTTGATCTCTACGGTGGTCATGCTGTAATCTCTATCGGGCATTCACATCCATATTACGTTCAAAGATTAACTCAACAGCTTGAAAATCTGGTATTTTATTCTAATTCCGTTCAAAATAAACTACAAGTCGAACTGGCTAAAAAATTGGGCCAAGTAGCAGGATACGAAGATTATTCGCTGTTTTTAGTTAACTCTGGAGCAGAAGCAAACGAAAATGCTCTTAAATTAGCCTCGTTTCATACTGGTCGCCGAAAAGTACTTTCTTTTAGTAAGAGTTTTCACGGCAGGACTTCAGCAGCTGTGCGTGTGACTGATAATCCAAAAATAGTTGCTCCTATTAATGAAGGATTTGATGTTGAATTTACGGAATTAAACGACATAGAATCTGTTCGTAAAATCCTAATAAAAGAGGATGTTTGTGCAGTTATCATTGAGGGGATTCAGGGAGTTGGTGGAATTCGTGTTCCTGAGCTAGAATTTCTGAAAGAGCTTAGTGCCGAATGTAAAGCAACCGGAACAATTTTAATTCTCGATGAAGTACAATCAGGTTACGGCCGCAGTGGGAAGTTTTTTGCACATCAACATGCTGGTATTCGTCCGGATTTAATCACAGTAGCCAAAGGTATGGGGAATGGATTTCCGGTTGGTGCTGTGTTGATTAGCCCTATATTTGAAGCATCACACGGATTATTGGGAACAACATTCGGTGGAAGTCATTTGGCTTGTACCGCTGCCATTTCAGTTCTTGACATTATCAAGGCAGAACAATTAATTATCAATGCCGAAAAGATTGGACAATATCTGATTAATGAGCTGAATAAAATTCCGCAAATAAAAGAAGTCAGAGGAATGGGTCTCATGATTGGGATAGAATTTGAAAAACCGGTAAAAGAAATTCGGAACAAACTACTTTTTGAGAAAAAAATATTTACAGGTGCAAGTGGAACAAATACAATTCGTTTACTTCCGCCCTTGTGTTTGTCGAAACAAGATGCCAATTTATTCCTGACAAGCTTTAAAGAAATCATTCAATCAACTTTAGCAGACTGAAATTCAATTACTTTAACATGAAACAACTCTGTCTACTTGTTCTATATTTGATTATTTCCACACAACTATGGGGACAAGAATCTGTTATTCAAAATAAAATTACGCTCAATTCCGGAGAAGTTTACGTTGGTGAAATTTTAGTGAAGACAAATGAAATGATTATGATAAAGACTGCCAATGGCAAACGATATCAATTTCAACTTTCTGAAGTCAAAATGATTGAACAAGTTAGGTTGTCCGGTTCTTTAATTCAATCTGTAACGGATCAAATTGAGAAAACAGATAATACTGCAGTTTTTTGTGGTGACGTTGAACTTTCAGGAGCAATAGCAAACACTTCGAATTCGTTTAAATCAGCCCCAAACACGGAAATTTCAATGATTTTTGGAAATAAAAATGTATCAGGAAAAGATTTTTATGTCGGATTTGGTGCAGGTTATAATATGATATTTTTAGTAAATTCAACTGACCCGATTAGCTATTTGCCTGTATTTATTCGGTTACAAAGTATGTTGAATAAAGCCAGAACAGCCCCATTTATCGGTATAGATGCCGGTTATAGTTTTGGTTTAAATTCTGGTTTTGGTGGTGGTCCTGCCGTCAAAGTTTCTGTAGGCCTGAATCATAAAACAGGCTATAAATCTGATATCTACGCCGGAGTATTTGGCAGTCTGACATCCATTTCTACAAGAATAACTGAAACAAATGATTTGGGAACTTTTAGTTACAATGGATTTACTTCCATGACAAATTTCGGGCTAAAATTCGGGCTTCATTTCTGAAAATCACACACTTCTTTTATGCATTTTTCAATCGGATTGAATTTAAATCCCAATGCTTGTTCAATTTTCTGACTTGAATAAAAGTCTCTGTTTAGAGCTGACTTTGCGGTCCCAACATCAATAATTGGACTAAAATGGAATAATTTTCCGATAATTTCCGATAAATATCCAATACTCAACATCATTCTTTTACCAATACAAATAAATGGTCGACGCTTGCCATAACCGTCGGCCATCCAGCTCAAGACATCTTTATTTGACGAATTTTTACCAACCAATACAAAACGTTCAGCTGATATTTTTGATTTGACTAATTGTATCATTGCCTTCGCAACATCCTGAACATCAACGTAACCACTTCCTCCGTTGGTATAAAATATCAGGCCTTTTTGTACCTGAAAAAATAATTGGGAACTGCCTGTATCTTGTCCTGAAACTCCTAAAATTACTCCCGGATTCACTATCACTGCATTCAGTCCATTTTTTATTCCTTTCCAGACTTCCTGTTCTGAATAATATTTGCTTTTAGAATACAATGAATGATCATTAGAATCAGTCCAAACAGCATTTTCATCAATTAATTCTGAATATTTAGTTTTACCACAAGCAGCAATGGAACTTACAAAACAGAACTTCTTAATATTATTTTCAACTGCTGCCTGAACTACATTACGCGTTCCGGTTACATTGGTATCAAGCAAAATATTCTCTGAATTTCCGAGCGAAACCACCGCTGCGCAATGATAAACGAAATCGACAGCCTTCATTGCTTCAATAAGTGAATAGAAATCAAGCACATCGGCAGTTTTCCAGTCAATTCGGCTTAAAAAATCGTCAGGATTAGAGCTATAGTAGCTGAATATCGTTCGAAGCGATATAAGATTACTCGTTGGACGACGAATGGCCGAAACTCGTTCATTTCCTTGCAACAAATGCCACAATAAATGACCTCCAACTAATCCGGTGGCTCCTGTTACCAATATCATTTTCTCATTTTTTTAATTTAAGCTCAAAAATACGGAAAGAAAACTGTATTTTTGCACAAATTTTGGTCAAAAAAGATAAATCTCCTTGATTCCAATGCAAACCATTTGTGTTTATTGTGCTGCAAGCACCCAGATAAAACCTGAATACTTTGAAGCAACCGCCCGACTGGGTGAAATTTTTGCCGATGCAAATATTTCCGTTGTATTCGGAGGTGGATCGTCAGGTCTCATGGGAATGTTAGCCGATAGCATGCTGGCTGCAAACGGAAAAATTACCGGAGTAATCCCTAGGTTTATGTGTGACGAAGACTGGCATCATAGCGAACTTAGCGAATTAATTGTGGTCGAAACCATGCACGAACGAAAAGCATTAATGGCGCAAATGGCAGATGCAATTGTGGCGTTGCCGGGCGGTTGTGGAACGTTAGAAGAATTGTTGGAAGCAATCACATGGAAACAACTTGGTATTATTTCAAAACCTATCGTTATCGTGAATATGAATGGCTATTATGATGCTATGATTGAAATGCTTCAGCGGGCTGTGGAAGAAAAATTTATGCGCACTATTCATAAAAACATGTGGGAAGTTGTTGAAACTCCCGAAGAAGTGCTGAGTGCAATAGAGAATTCAGCTAGTTGGGATTCGAATGCACGAAGTTTTGCAGCAATATAAACAAAAATGGTTCAGCCGGATACACTACAATTTATAAATGACAGCTCGAAAGTTTTGTCGGATTCGTTGGCAAAAACAGATTCGATCATAGTGGCTGACTCCATCCATTTGGCTGATTCGTTGAAAGCAATTGTACAAATTCCGCATGGATTTATTGGAATATCGCATCCATCATTACCTCAAACCGAAAGTTGGGTGTTTATTATTTTGGTTTTTCTTTTTTCGGTATTTGTGTATTCATTAAGTCAATCTGTAGGTCTTATTTCGGATACAATAAGGTCATTTTTTCAAGCCAAAGAACGATCAAGTATATTTAGCAAGGCTACAGTCAACGACTCCAGATTCAGATTTTTCTTAATTATTTTTTCTATTGGAACTATAAGTCTTTATGCTTATTTCTTACTTCATACAAAAACAGATTCGTTTTCAATAAAAGAATTCAGTTTATTTTTGCTTGCAACGAGTCTTTTTTTTGCTTTAAAATCACTAATATTTGATTTGATAGGCTATGTTTTTTTAAACTCTAGCAGTTTAAAAATGGCGAAAGATGCCTATTTTAATATCATTTCATTTTTAGGAGTTTGCTTATTCCCAATCTTATTTCTACAAATTTATATACCAGACAATTTTATTGGTATTACACGAATCATTAGCCTGATTGTCTGTATTTGCATTGGCATTTTGATTATTATTAAACTATTTCAAATATTTTTCCAAAATATATTAGCTTCTTTTTATATATTGTTGTATCTTTGCACCCTTGAAATTTTACCCTTAATTATTTTGCTTAAGGTGTATAAATTAATAGTTTAGGTTATAAATAATTTAAGTTTAAAGCTTTGAAAATCAAAAAGATACTCGTATCGCAACCCCAACCAACAACGGAAAAATCACCCTATTTTGATATCAGTGAAAAATACAATGTCAAAATTGATTTTCGTCCGTTCATAAAGGTTGAACCGATTTTAGCTAAAGAGTTCAGAACTCAACGTATATCTATTTTAGATCACACAGCAATTATTTTTAACGCGCGTCATGGTATAGACCATTTTTTCAAATTGTGTGAAGAAATGCGGGTTACGATTCCCGAAACGATGAAGTATTTTTGTGTTTCTGAAAGTGTAGCATTGTATTTACAACGTTACATTCACTATCGAAAACGTAAAGTGTTTTATGGTGCATCTGGCAAATTAGCTGATCTTGTGACTATTATGAACAAACATGCTGAAGAGAAATATTTATTTATTACTTCGGATGTTCAAAATGAAGATACATTGGCAACGCTCGAAAAAGCGAAAATCACATACAACAAAGCCATAATGTACAAAACAGTTAGCAACGATTTTGGTCCCGATGAGGAGTTCAACTATGACATGCTGCTGTTTTTCAGTCCAATTGGGATTGCCTCTTTGTTGAAAAATTTTCCCGATTTCGTTCAGGATGAAATTCAAATTGGATGCTTTGGAGCAACAACAGCTCAGGCTGTTCGTGATGCCGGATTGCGCTTAGATTTGGAATGTCCGCTACCCGGTTTTCCCTCTATGACTATGGCTCTCGACAATTTTCTGAAAGAAGCCAATAAAAAAATTCGAAAATAGAACAATTAAGAAATTAATATTGCTATCCCAAAAGTATGGAAGAATTTCCGTACTTTTGGGATAGTTTATTTTTACCAGCAATGAAACATCCGAATGCATTCTCAAAAGCTGAACATTTATGCGGTGAAAAGCGAATCTCAAAGCTTTTTGTTGAAGGAGAAGCATTTATTTGTTATCCACTGCGTGTCCTTTTTCGTATTGAGCCAAAATTGGATGTTGAACCCGCAAGTATATTAGTTAGTGTACCAAAAAAGCGTTTCAAAAGAGCCAACAAAAGGAACCGTATAAAAAGACTTTTGCGCGAAACTTACAGGCTGAATAAACAGGAAATGATTGATTTGTTAAATGAAAAACAAGTCCAGATTCATGTAGCTTTTAATTATGTTTCTGACGAAGAACTTGATTTTCCATTTATCGAAAAGAAAATGAAAACAGCACTTCAAAAATTACAATCAAGAATTGAAACATATCAGGTTGAAATTTGTTGATGTATTAAATGCTCTGCCATGAAGAAAATCATTCGGATTATATTTTTACTCCCCGTATATTTATACCGTTACAGCATTTCACCTTTACTCCCTTCGAGTTGCCGTTACACACCTACTTGTTCGGAATATACAATTATTGCAGTAAAAAAGCATGGCATTATTAAAGGTTGTTGGCTATCTGCAAAACGTATTAGTAGTTGTCATCCATGGGGTGGTAGCGGATTCGATCCGGTACCCTAGCTGAAAACTCTTGCTTCATTTTATCTTAAATTTTTTAAATATTGGATTGTGTTTCTTAAATTAAATATATCTTTGTCCACTGCATAATTCCTGAATAGTTATAGATTTTGAAAACCATTATCAAATACATTGTGCTTTATCCTATTTCACTTATCTACGGAACAGTGATTATGCTTCGCAATTGGTTATTTGATCAGGGAATACTCCACTCTACAAGTTTTGATATCCCAATAATTAGTGTTGGTAATTTATCAGTTGGTGGTACCGGTAAAACTCCTCATACCGAGTTTATTTTAAGCTGCCTAAAAGGAGAATGGAAAATTGCCATGCTCAGTCGTGGTTATAAACGGGAAACTTCCGGTTTCTTTTTTGCTGAGGAAAATACGGATAGTCGAAAAATTGGTGACGAACCTTATCAAATTCACAGTAAATTCCCTGACATTTTGGTTGCAGTTCACGAAAAAAGAGTAGCCGGAGTTAAGAAATTACTCGAAATTGCACCTAAATTACAAATTATTGTACTTGACGATGCTTTACAACACCGATATATTCAGGCTGGATTATCGATTTTATTAACTGATTATTCGAATTTATATAGTCGTGATTTAGCTTTACCGGCTGGAAATTTGCGTGAATGGAAAATTGGAAGTAAGCGAGCAGATATAATTATTGTGACAAAATGTCCTGATGAGATCAAACCAATTGAAATGCGTTTGATTGAGACTGAATTGAAACCGGAAAATAATCAGTCACTCTATTTTTCCAGCTATGTATATAATGAAATTATTCCGGTTTTCCCTGATTCAGAACCTGAAAACTGGACATTTAAACATATAAAAGAAACCAGCGCTGGTGTTTTACTCATTGCCGGAATAGTTAAACCGGAGCCAATAATAGAACAGATTAAAAAGTTCACAACTGAAGTAACCTCCATTTTTTTTGATGACCATCACACTTTTCATACAAGAGATTACAATTTGATTATGAGTAGGTTTGATGCATTCAAAGCTGGTGAAAAGTTAATAATAGTAACCGAAAAAGATGCTGCTCGAATGGTATCTGACAGAAATTTTCCTGAGATATTAAAATCAAGAACTTTTGCTTTGCCAATTCGTGTAGAGATATTAAACAAACAAGAATCATTATTTATTCAAAAAATCAAAAATTATGTTGTTGAAAATTCAAGAAACTGCTGATTTCCTTCTTTCAAGAATTCCTTCAAATCCGAAAACGGCGATAATCCTGGGTACAGGATTGGGTAATCTGGTTACTCAGATTACCGACAAAACTGAAATACCGTATGAAATTATACCAAACTTTCCTGTTTCAACTGTCGAAGGTCACAGTGGAAAGCTCATTATTGGCAAACTCGGGAATGTGGATGTGTTGGCTATGCAAGGCCGGTTTCATTATTATGAAGGTTATGACATGAAAGCCGTGACCTTTCCCGTTCGGGTAATGAAAGCATTGGGCATAGATACCTTATTAGTTTCGAATGCCTCCGGGGGTGTAAATCCAAATTTCGAAATAGGTGATTTAATGATTATTACCGACCATATTAATCTATTCCCTGAACATCCACTCAGAGGTAAAAATTACGCTGAATTAGGACCTCGATTCCCCGATATGAGTGAAGCATATTCCAAAGAACTGATCGGAAAAGCAAAACAAATTGCCGCCAAACACAATATCAGAGTTGTTGAAGGTGTATATGTAGGCACAACCGGTCCAACATTTGAAACTCCCGCTGAGTATCGATATTTTAGAAATATCGGAGCAGATGCCGTTGGAATGAGTACTGTTCCGGAAGTAATTGTGGCTAATCATGCCGGAATCAGGTGTTTTGGAATTTCGATTGTTACCGACCTTGGAGTACCGGGGAAAATAATTGAAGTAACACACGAAGAAGTTCAGGAAATCGGGAATTCCGTACAACCACTTATGACTCTGATAATGAAAGAGTTAATTAATTAAATAGTTGTTGCATTCTACATACTAGAGTAAGGCCTGCTTGGATATTCCAAACAAGCCTTACTTTAGTAAAAAACTATTATTCTCACACAAAAATACATTCCCTAGCTACTTTTCCGATAGCTCAATACCGCTAATCCATTAAATGCCACTGCGAATCCTAACAAAGCGACCAGCTCTTGGGCCAACTGACTGAAATTACTGCCTTTCAGGTAAATGGAGCGCATTACAATCATCAGGTGTTTCAACGGATTAAAAGCTGCCAACCATTGAGCCCAGTTGGGCATACTGTCCACCGGTGTGTACAATCCGCTGAGCATAATAAACAGCAACATAAAGAAAAATACAATAAATACCGCCTGCTGAAGGGTCTGGGCAAAGTTGGAAATTACGATTCCCATGCCCGAAATGGCAAAAATATAAACTGCAACGAAAACATAGATTTCTAAAAAATGCCCCACCGGAATTAATCCGTAATCCAGCCAGGCAACCAAAAACCCAATTGTAATTGCAATAAACCCGATAATCCAGAATGGAATCAGTTTTCCTAATATAAAGATAATTTTGGGGACAGGACTTACGTTCATTTGCTCCATGGTACCGATTTCTTTTTCGAAAACAATAGACACAGCAGGTAAAAATCCGCAAAGCAAGGTTAGAATCATAACCATCAGTGCGGGAACCATAAATACCTGATAATTGAGTTCTTTGTTGAAACGGTATTGTGAATCAATCTGAATAATGGACGAACTATTTTTGGCCATCTCCGGATATAATTCTGAAATCAGTGTAGCATTGAATTCGCCAATAATGCTGGCCAAATAGGTCATTCCTACACCAGCTTTCATTCCGTTCACAGCATTAGGTGAAATCATTACCTTTACATTTTCGTGATTGATAATACTTTTCTCAAAATTCTTAGGGATTTGAAGAATGATATCCGCTTTGTTATTTTCAATGCTTTTGAGAGCATGGTTATAATCACTTGAAATATCGGTTAACCGGAAATAGTTTGACGAAACAATAGTCTGAGTTAATCGTTGCGAGTAAGGTGTATGGTCGCTGTCAATTACACTCAGGTTCAGGTTCTTAATTTCGTAGCTTGCCGCCCAAGGAAATACCAGCAACACCATCAGCGGAAACATAAAAATCATTTTCGGCAAAAACGGATTCCGAATGATTTGTTTAAACTCCTTTTTTAATAAGTATTTTATCATATAATATTTCTATTAACTATCAACTATTAACTGTCAACTATAAACTATAAACTATTCAAGTCGTACTTTAAACTTTTTCAAACTTATTGTTACCAAAACAGTTGCCATCAGTAGCAGAACACCCACATCTTTCAATACAGCACCCAGACCAAGTCCTTTTATCATGATGGTTTTAACTGCATCGATATACCAGCGTGCCGGTACAAAATTGGATATAAAGCGAAGAAAGGCGGGCATATTTTCTATGGGGAAAATCATTCCCGAAAGCAACATCACGGGTATCATTAAACCCATCCCTGAAATCATCATAGCAGCCAACTGTGAATTCGTAACGGTTGAAATAAGTAAGCCCAAAGCCAATGCAACAAAAATATAGAGTAACGAAACAATAAGTAAACTGATAAAACTACCGGCAATAGGGACTTTCAGTACAAAAACCGAAAGTAACATGATGGTGGCGAAATTGATGACAGAAAGCACAAAATAAGGTGATATTTTCGATAGAATAGTATACATCGGTTTCATCGGCGACACAAGGAGAATTTCCATTGTTCCCATTTCTTTTTCTCGTACTATCGCAATCGAAGTCATCATGGCGCAAATTAAAATCATAATCATACCAAGAACCCCTGGCACAAAATTGAAAGCGCTCAGCATTTGTGGGTTGTAAAGCATTTTTACTTCAGGTACAATCATACCTCCACCCGATTGTGGTTGCGAAATATCCTGCTGGTAATTGCTTATGATATTCGAAGCATAAAACATAAATGAATTAGCCGCATTGGGATCAGTGGCATCGGCAATCAACTGAATATGAGATTTTCCGGTATGTTTCAAATTTTCCGAAAAATGATCCTCGAAAATCATGGCCAATTTGGCTTTCCCGTCACGAAATGCAGCGTCAATTTCATCCGAATTATGGACTGTTCCAACTACATCGAAATACTCACTGGCATCGATACGATTAATTATACGACGTGTTGCTTCATCACTAGTTGTTGAAAGCACAACCACTTTGGTGTTTTTCACCTCCTGCGACAACGCAAAACCAAATAGAATAATCTGTATGATTGGCATCATCAACAAAATCATCACTGTGGCTTTGTCGCGGAAAATATGGTGAAATTCCTTTCGGATAAAAGAAAAAAGTTGTTTCATGTCGTTAGTTGACAGTTGATAGTTGAGAATTGATAGTTATTTGTTTTTTATATTGTCCTTTGAAGACTTTATAATGCTTATCAACATTTTGATTAATTCCTGACAGTCTGAAACAATTGAATTAAATGACTTGTCATCCAAATAGCCACTATCATGCAACAGCATTAACCAATACTCCGTTTCATTAGCTTCTTTAAGTGAAATACTTAGTTTGTGGATAAAATCAGCTTTTGATTCAGCATGTTCGGCCTCTCTAATTAACGCTCCAATTGCAGTACCACTTCTCAACAATTGTTTTGAAAGGACAAATTCTCGTTGCTCAGCACTTAAAAAATTATATGCTTTTATAATTCTCAATGCGAATGCATAAGATTTAAATTTTACAGTATTTTCTTCCATTTCTAAATTAATTATGTTTATTTTCTTCGCTGTCAACTGACAATTATCAACTGTCAACTCTTTTAGCTTTTCGGGCTAACTGCTGGAAAACTTCGTCCATATTTTTTGCATTGAATTGCTTTTTGAGATTATCGGGCGAATCAAGTGCTTCAATACGTCCGTCAACCATGATGGAAACGCGGTCGCAATACTCGGCTTCATCCATATAATGCGTTGTCACAAAAACGGTTATTCCCTGAGCAGTTGCATCGTAAATCATTTCCCAGAATCGGCGGCGCGTAATCGGGTCAACACCTCCGGTTGGCTCATCCAAAAATACTACCTGTGGCTGATGAAAAATAGAAACGGAGAAAGCAAGTTTCTGCTTAAAGCCTAATGGTAAAGACTTTACCAGCTTATCACGTTCATCTTCAAAGTTCAGTTTTATCATCAGCTCATCGGTTTTCTGTTTGATAACCTTGTCGTTCATACCGTAAATTCCGCCAAAAAGTTCCAGGTTTTCCCACACTTTCAGATCCTCGTACATCGAGAATTTCTGACTCATGTAACCAATACTTTTCTTAATCAGTTCGGGTTGTTTGAAAATGTCGTATCCGGCTACCGTTCCTTTGCCTTCAGTGGGAATGCTGAGTCCGCAAAGCATGCGCATGGCTGTGGTTTTTCCGGCACCGTTGGCACCCAGAAACCCGAAAATTTCACCCCGCTTCACTTCAAACGAAATATTATCGACTGCCGTGAAATTGCCAAACCGTTTGGTCAGATTTTCAACTTTTATTACTGTTTCCATTGCTCTGCGCATCAAATTTGTGTAGTGGATAATTCCATAAAACAGTCCTCAATGGTTGGTTCAATCGCCTCAATTTTAATATTTTTATGGCCTTTCTCAATCAAATACTTCTTCAAACTATCAACTGTCAACTGTCCATTGTCAACTGTAACGTGTATCGAATCTCCAAATGCAAAACTGCTTTTTACCTGTTCGTCTTTGCGCAGATCCTCCAGCAATTTGTGCATATTGTCGCTTTTGGCAGCCCAAAGCACATCGTCAAACTGACTGACAATATTCTCGGGTGTATCTATTTTCAAAAACTGTCCGTTTTGGATCAACGCAATTCGGTCGCACAGGCTGGCTTCGTCCATGTAAGGCGTGGAAACCAAAATTGTAATCCCCTGTTCCCGAAGCTTTTGAAGCATTCCCCAGAATTCCTTGCGCGAAACCGGGTCTACACCGGTAGTCGGTTCATCCAGAAAAAGTACCGAAGGTTTATGAATCAATGCGCAACTTAAGGCTAATTTTTGCTTCATTCCACCCGAAAGTTTTCCTGCCCTACGTTTTTTGAATGGCTCAATCTGAACATAAATGTCTTTTACCAGCTCGTAATTTTCTTCAATGGTGGTATTGAAAACAGTTGCAAAAAACTCGAGATTTTCTTCTACCGTCAAATCCTGATACAACGAGAAACGTCCCGGCATATATCCAACCCGTTTACGGATTTCCTTGTAATCTTTTAGCACGTCAAAGCCGTCGATTGCTGCGGTTCCGCTTTCGGCCAAAATCAGCGTGGTAAGTATGCGAAAGAGAGTAGTTTTTCCTGCTCCATCAGGGCCGATAATTCCGAAAATTTCTGCACGATTTACATCAAAATTGATGTTGGAGAGTGCCTGAATTTTTCCGTAATTCTTGCTCACGGATTCACAGTGGATGGCAATGTCTGGTAGGTTTTCTGAGGTATTCATCTAATTTATATAATATAACTATCAACTGTCAACTATCAATTGAACTTCACGTTTCCGTACATGCCTATTTTTAAAATGCCATCATTTTTTACGTTGATTTTCACAGCATATACCAGATTCGCACGTTCATCACGGGTTTCAATGGTTTTTGGAGTAAATTCTGCTTTGCTCGAAATCCAGGCAACTGTACCGCTATAATCTTTCATTTTTTCTGTTCCAAAATCACAAGCCACTTTGACTTTCTGACCTATTTTCAACTGGCTCAACTGGTCATTGGTAATATAAGCACGAAGAATCATATTTTCGGTGTCTGCAATTTTAAAAAGGGCTTTTCCGGGCATAACCAATTCGCCTTTTTCAACATATTTCACCAGCACAGTTCCGTTTATCGGACTACTGATATGACATTTCTTCAACTGGTCTTCAATTTGTGCAACCTGAAGTTTGACACCTTCGTTGTCTTCTGTAATTCCCTGATTAGCAGTTACAAGCGTTGTTTTTTGAGCATCGAGTTGTTTTTCCAACACAGCAATCTGAGCATTCACATCATCCAGTTGTTTTTGGTTGGTGGCATTGGCTTTCAGCAGATTTTCAATCCGCTTTTTCTCGGTTTTGGCAGTTGCAATCTGTTGGTCGATAGCTGCAATTTGTTTCTGAACATCCGGACGACGTACCTGAATTGATTTTCCTGTTGCCAGTAATTGTTTTTTGCGCAAAAAAAGTTGAATGCTGTCAATAGAACCAACAACCTCACCAACTTGCAATACCTGACCTTCAGTTATATCAAATGTAAGCAATTTTCCGGAACCTTCAGCCGAAACGGTTATTTCAGTGGTTTCAAAAGCTCCGGTTGCATCATAATCATTAGTAGACTTTTTACAGCTTGTGAATCCGGTCAGCAATGCAATTCCTAAAATTATCTGATATCTCATCTTAAAATTTATTGTTTTCATATCTTTTTTCTTTAAGCTCCGCAATTTATCCCGATTTATCGGGAGGTGCTTGAGGTTGATTTAGTTATTAATATTATTTTTTAATTGATATACATTCATAAGTAACTGAATTTCGTGCAGCGATTTGAGTTGACGTGCCTGGCTTTCAGCATTCACATCACGGATTAAATCACTTACAGATGCAGTTCCGTTTATTTGCTTGTTCTGTGTCGATTTTTTAATGCTTTCGCGTAAGCGTATAATTTCATCGTCATTGCTTAGGGTCGATTGCAGTTTTTCGATTTCATTTTGCTGCTGTTTAGTTGCCAGATTATTGTTGAACAAAAAGGTTTCATTCTGGATATCAACTGATTTTTTCCCAATATCGAGCTTGTTGAGATTATCTTTCTGTGTATACAATCCGCTTATATTCCACGAAAATCGTACACCGCCAACATAAAAAGGGGAAAAACCGGTGCTGAACATATTTATTCCGGGTTGACCGTATCCACCCTGAACAAAAGCTCCAATTTTAGGCAAGTTGGCCGATAATACGAGATTTTTTTGATTATCGTACAACTTATTTTGGGCATTAAATAAACTGATCTCCGGTCGATTATTTGTGTTGGCTTTCAATACACTCAAATTTAGCTCAGGTTTGATTAATTCCGTTTTTTCATTAATGTTCAGTCCGGTAAATGCCGTAAGCAGAATAGCATAGGTTTTGATAGATGACTTTAAATCAGATTCACGTTGAATGACATTTAACTGCTCCACTTTTATAGCATCTAAATCGGATTGCTGAGCTACACCATTTTTAATATAAGCATCCAATCGATTATAATTCGTTAGCAAATCATTTTTTAGGATTTCGGTTTGTTTGAGTTGTTCATTCAGCAATAAAATGCCGAAAAATAACTGATTCACCCGATCTTTCAAGGTGTATAAATCCACCTCCAGTTTTTGTTTTTCGACTTCAGTTCCAGCTTTAGTTATTTTATTTTGCGTGGAAATAACCCCTCCATCCCAGATTACCTGAGTAGCTTCCAACACAGCCTGATACTGATCTTTGGCCAATGAAGGGAATGAAAAAGGTTTACCTGTAAGTTTCGACAACACATCACCTAAACTTGAAGGAATCTGAGTTACATCCGACTGATAAGTTGCTTTAGCCGAAAGTGTAAGTTGCGGCAGATACCCACGGTTTGCATTATCAATATTGTAACGGGCAGTTTGCTCAATCAGTCCGTATTGCTTTACGAGCGGATAGTTGGCTTTTGCTTTTTCCTGGCAACTTTCAATTGTCAGACTTTGAGCAAAACCACCAACAGGAAGCAAAATCAATAGAAATTTTAAAATAATTTTGTTCATATAATTTTAATCTAAATAATTTATGGTTTAATTCCGTTTAATATAATCCGTATGTTTTCGTCGCGGCGATGATTAATAAAAATCTCCTTTTGTTGTTCGTCTAAGGAAAGAATTCCTGAAACCACAGGCAGGATTAAGAACAATGAGATGTTTGAAGAGATAACGCTGAAAATCAAATCAGTCATACTAATTTCCCGAATTCTTCCAGCTTTAATTTCGTTTTGTAGTTCTGTGTTTATTGTTGTTGTAATTTGACTTACGACTCCTGCCAGTTTGCTTTTTAAAGAACTTACCATGTCCGGATTTCTAGTAAATTCATTAAAAATCAGTATTGGTATTTTTGGATTTTTCCTCACCATATCAAAATGAGACCCGATAATATAGGTTAGCTTTTCAGTAAAATTCAGACCTTTTACATTTTCTAATTCAAAAATAGACCTGAAAAATTCACGGAACTTTGTCTCGAAAATCACATTGAACAAATTTTCTTTAGTTCGGTAATAATAATGAATAAGTGCCTGATTACAACCAACTTCCTTCGCAATTTCGGTAGTTGATGTCATGGAAAATCCTTTTTCAAGAAACAAGCGTTCAGCCGTTTCCAAAATAACTATTTCCATAGTTGGATTATTCTTAACTTCCATATTTAATAAGTATGTTTAATAGCTCTATTAATTTAATGCAAAGTAAAGTCTTTTTGTTCGGACTTTTATCCGGATACGATTCAAAAAAACATTTTTTTAGATTATTTAACTCAGGAGAAGCTGAAAGTCATGAATGCAGGTCCTAAATGTTCAATAACATCTCCTGCAATCAACGATTCTTTCGACTGACTTGCAAGGCACATATCACCAGCCAAGCCATGAATAAAAACTCCTGCTTTGGCAGCATTTTCAGGAGAATAACTTTGAGCCAGCAAGCTAACCAGCAGACCGGTAAGCACATCACCCGTACCCGCTGTAGCCATGCCTGAATTGCCCGAACTGTTGAAGGTTAGTTTTCCATCAGGTGTTGCTATAAGCGTGTAACGCCCTTTCAGTATAATAATCAGGTGGTGTTTCTGAGCCATTTCCTGAGCTTTCAGCATACGTTCGTAAGAGTTTTCCGAAGCTCCGAAAAGCCTTACAAATTCTTTTGGGTGGGGAGTAAGTATGCTTTTTTTGGGGATTATAGATAGAAGTTCCCTGTTTTTTCCAATCAGATTTAAGGCATCGGCATCAAGCACACAGGGCGAAATAAGTTTGCCCAGCGTTTCCTTTAAAAATGCAGCTGTCTCGTCAGATTGACCAATTCCAGGCCCGATTGCTACGGCATCGTAACTATCAACCAACTTCACTTCGGTAATGTGGTTATCTGATTTATCTGAATAATAAATAATTTCAGGCACGGTTGACTGAACAATTATCCGGTTAGACGCCGGACCGTGTACACTTACCAATCCTGTACCCGACCGAAGTGCAGCTTTTCCTGCAAGCACCGAAGCACCTGCCATACCTTTGCTTCCGGCAATTATCAGCGCATGACCAAATGTGCCTTTATGTGAGTAATCGGGGCGGGCTTTTATCAGTTGAGCAATGTCACTGTGTGTTTGAAAATAGAAATTACTTTTAGTTGAGGCAATTGCAATCGGATGAAGTCCAATGTCAAGCGTAATAAATTGTCCGACGAAGGAATCATTTTCAGGGAAAAGAAAAGCCAGTTTAGGAAATTGAAGCGAGAAAGTATAATCAGCTTTTACAATCGGAACGGATAAATCGGAGTTTTCTTCGCCCTGCAATCCTGACGGAATATCAATAGAAACAACTTTTTTCCCCGAAGAATTTATCCACTGGATAGCATCTGAAAAAATACCTTCAGCCGGCCTGCTCAATCCTGATCCGAAAATTCCTTCAATGATAACCGTATTCGCAGAAATCTCGGGGTCAATAAATTTTCGTTTAAGTTCACTGATTGAACGGGGAAACTGAATCTCCATTCGACGGTAATTTGCCTTGCAATCATTCGATAATGAATCCGATGACAGCAGAATGGATGTGACCTGATATCCTCTTTGGAGCAACAACCTCGCAACCGCAAGCGCATCGCCACCATTATTCCCGGGTCCGGCAAAGACACAAACAGGAAGATCGGCAGCAAATAACTCAATATATTTAGTTGTGATTGCATCGGCAGCACGTTCCATTAAGTCAATGGAAGCAATCGGTTCATTTTCAATCGTGAATTTGTCCAGTTCACGAATTTGTGAGGTGCTGAAAAATTTCATAATTCGGCAATATAAACTATAAATTATAAACTATAAACTATAAACTATAAACTAAAGCGCATTCCAACGGGTTTCCAACCACTTTTTCTGTTGTGTTGGAGTTAAGAAACTCCATGCCAGAATCCGGCTGATTTTCGTTCCCTGTCCCATTGCTATGGTTTTTATATCCACTGCTCCGGCCAATTTCAAAGCTTCAAGAAGTGGTGCAACATGCACCTGCTTGGCAATCAAGGTTGAAAACCAAAAACAATTCGTCGAAAATTGTTTGCTCTGACGAATCATATTGCGCACAAAACGTTCCTCACCACCATCGCACCACAATTCATTACTTTGTCCGCCAAAATTCAACACCGGAGTAGTTACTTTTTTGTGATTCAGACTGCTCAGTTTTCGAAGTGTACCTTTTTGCGCTTCTTCCAGCGACGAATGAAAAGGCGGATTGCAAATAGCTATATCAATTGGCTCGTTACGCTCCATCACTCCATGAAAAATATCATTCGGATTTTCCTGAAAACGCAGTTCAATATTTCTTTTTAGAAAAGCATTATTGCTAATAATTTTATTGGCCGATTCCAGTGCTGCTTTATCTATCTCAGTCCCGATAAACGACCAACCATATTCTTTATTGCCAACAACTGGATAGATACAACTGGCTCCCACACCGATATCCATGCATTTCACTTTATAGCCGGTGGGAATTTTGCCATGATTCGACTTGCCCAACAGTTCTGCTATATGGTGAAGATAATCGGCTCTTCCGGGAATGGGTGGACACAAATAACCACTCGGTACGTCCCAGTATTCAAGAGTGTAATACTGTTTAAGTAAAGCCTTGTTCAACCATTTTACCGCTTTCGGATTGGCAAAATCAATCGATTCGTCGCCATAGGGATTCAGTTTCACATACTTGCCCAGTTCAGGACAAGCTGACTTCAGCAAGTTGAAATCATAACGCTCCCGATGCTTATTTCGTGGGTGTAAAACGGACTTTTCGGCAGGATGTTCTTTTTTATTCTCAGACATGGGAGTTTTTTTATAAATATATCTTGCAAAGGTAATCAATGTCGGGCGTAGTTGTTCAATTTATACCGAACTTATACAGTATGAGGAGTTTGAATTTTCTGACACACGTTAAATTAATCTCAATTTATTGAATAAATGTTGTATAAACGTATAAATATTCTTCTAAATCAGTGTAAATCAAAACATTTAGACCACAGACTTGTTTCATAGATTACTACTTGTTCCAAATGGAACATGAATTAAATTAAAAAACAAAGAATATGCAACATTCTCAAAACACAACAAGCGCTAAATTGGAATCTTCCGTTGAAGAGGCTGAGTCCTTTTTATCCTTTGAACATTTCATTCAAAATTTTAAAAACACCCTGAAAAGAGTTTTTCATGAGGAAAATGACATTGATACAATGGGCATTACCCGTGGTATTTCGCCTGAAGTACTCGGACAAATCATGGATTGTAATCCTCTTTCAGTAGCCATCCCAACCGAATACGGTGGCCGTGGCGGAAAAGTACAGGAAAGCCTGCAACTGCTATCGGCTTCGGCTTACGAATCTCTCGCATTATCTCTGACCTTGGGGATTAACAACGCGCTTTTTCTGCAACCTTTTGCCAAATACGGACAGGAAGCTGCAAAACCCGAAGTATTTGGTCGTTTTTTGAACCAGCAGAATATGGGTGGGCTAATGATTACCGAACCGGGTTTCGGTAGCGATGCCTTGAATATGCAAACTTCCTTTACCGAACAATCCAATCATTATCACCTAAAAGGCACTAAACATTGGGCAGGATTGACGGGACAGGCTGATTATTGGTTGCTTACAGCGCGTAAACAAACCGAGCAAGGTGGTTTGCAGCGGGACATTGACTTTTTTGTTTGTGACAACACCCTTCCCGATCAACATATTTTTGTGGAAGAACGTTTTGAAAATCTGGGCTTATATCAAATTCCATACGGACGGAATATTCTGGACGTAAAGATTCCTAAAACACAACGACTTATTCCACAAACCAATGGCGTTCAAATGATGTTGGACTTATTGCACCGCAGCCGCCTGCATTTTCCGGGCATGGGTTTGGGTTTTGTAAAACGTATGCTCGATGAGGCTATTACGCATTGTCAGCAACGCTTGGTGGGTGGCCGCAGTTTGTTTACTTACGATCAGGTACAACAACATTTAGCCAAACTTCAGGCTAATTTTACCATTATATCTGCTTTCTGCAAACACAGTTCCGGAGTTGCCGGTATTGAAAATGATTTGACAGGTCTGGGTCTCGAAGCCAATATCATTAAAACCGTTACAACAGATTTAATGCAGGAATCGTCGCAAACTTTGCTCACCCTGGTAGGTGCAAAAGGATATAAGTTGAATCATATTGCCGGACGTGGCACGGTGGATAGTCGTCCATTTATCATTTTCGAAGGTTCTAACGATATTCTGTACGCTCAGATTGGTGAAGCCGTAGTGAAATTAATGAAAAATGCGAAAGAAACTGCTTTTCATACGTATCTGGAAGCACATCGCCTGACTGAAAATGCGGCCAAACATATCAAAGATTTGGTTAGTTTCGATATTGACCTGCAAATGCCACAGCGTAAGTTGGTGGAGTTAGGCCGGCTAATGAGTCGTGTAGCCTCAATGGATTTTGTACTCAAACTGGGTGATGCCGGATTCCGAAACGATTTGGTGGATGGCGCTGTTTCGTTACTTCGTCAGGAAATATCCACACTGGTTAGTCAATTCTCTTACCTTCAACCAACAAAAGTAATCGAAGACTATCAGGTTGATAGTAACTGGAATAATTTTCTGTTGGCATAAAAAATTATATGATTATCCGAAAAGTATACAGAGTAGTATTAAATGTTTGAATTTGAAAAAGAAGGGTGTATGCTACATTCCGACTTGACGGAAGCACTGAAACCTATTGTTTTTAGATGTAAGGGCTACGCCCCTAAATATCGCATCCAAAAAAATTGAAATATTGGAAATCATTTAAAAAATCTATTCATTGCAGATAATCTTAATAAATTTTATCTTTCAAGCAAAACCGCCCAAGCTGAATTTCAACTTGGGCGGTTTTTAATTAATAAATTAATCAGCTCAAATTAATCAGCAAGCCATTTCCCCTGCATTTTTCTTGGCCGAAAGCAAATTATACGCTCCTTTTACTACCACTTTTGCAGCTTTGAAATTGAAGTTGTCGGGAAACGTAATTTCGGTATATCCTTCGTCGGTCACACCTTTTTTTACCTGTATCAGTTGGTATTCTGTAAATGGTTTGCCACTTTCCTGTTTGTTCCGTTCAAAAACAAAAATATAGTCTTTGTCTTCGAAACTAACAATGGATTCAGAGGGTACTGACGTTACTTTATTAGTTGTAGCCTCAATAATCGCATTGACATACATACCCGGCAAAACATTCTTACAAGTCCCCTGAACACTTGCATACACCTTGTAGGTCTTATCGGAATCAACGGATTTAGCGGTTTGGTAAATCAATGCCATATGTTGTTCGGATTCATTGTTGATAAAGAAACGTATTTTTTGTCCGCTGGAAACCTTGTCGGCATCTTTTTCAAAAAGAGTCAATTGAAGGAAAAGTTTGCTGGTATTTACAATTTCGAATAACACATCGGTCGCCGAAACCGATTTCCCGATATTTACATTGACGGTTTTTACATATCCCGAAATGGGTGATACCAATGTAATGGATTTACTGATAGTATTTTCGTTCAGTTTATTCGGATTGATACCTATGATCGACAACTTTTGTTCTAATGATCTTAGCTGCACTTTCCGACTCTTGTACTCCGACGCAACTAACTGCATATTCTTTTGGGACGAAACATCATTTTTGTACAGTTCGTTTTGACGGTTGTAATCTGCCTCAGCATATTCAAGTTTGCTTTTTGCTTCAAGGTAGTTTTGTTGAATATCAATAAATTCGGAGTTCTCAATCACGGCAAGAGCTTGACCTTTAAAAACCGAATTGCCTGGCATTAGTGATGTGCTTTTTACAAAACCACCCAGGGGCATACTTACCATAGCCATATTTTGTGGTGCTGCGGCCACTACACCGCTTACTTTCAGGGTTCCGCTTAGCGAACGCAATTCAATCAGACCCGTTTTTATATCAGCAAGTTTTACCTGATCGCTGCTCATTTCTACAATATTATCCGGTAGCACTTCTTCCTTGATAGCAGTTTCTGACTTTTTCTGTTTTCCACACGATGCAAAAGCAACCAACAGTACTGAAAATAAGATGAATGATTTGAAATTATATGTTGTCATAATTTTATTTTTTTTAATTCATAAGCCCCTTTAGGGGTTTGGGGTTATTTAATAGGTTTTCCCTGTAATAAAGTCAATGGAAATAATGGTTTGATTGAAGCTATTTAGCGCATCGAGGTAGTTTTGTTTGATACTCAATGCCCGGTTCAGACTCAGCATATAATCCGAATAATCCATTGCACCGCCTTTGTAACTTTTCGAGGCTTGATTGATAATTAAATCAGCTTCCGGAATAGCTTGTTTTTCGTAATAATCCACACTGTTGCTGTTTTTGCTGAGCTCAAGTAATAATGAACGATAGCTACCCGAAATGGATTTGGAATAACTTTCTGCAACAGTTTGTGCTATTTTCTCCTTCAATTTTGCGGCTTTGGCTTTGGCGGAATATGGAACAAACCAGATCGGAACTGCTATGCCAGCTTGAATACCACTAAAACGGTTGCCAATGCCAAACACACGTGGCACTCCGTTTATTTCCTGAGTTCCCTGCATGGTTTGACTGAAATATCCGATACTCAAATCGGGTAAAGCACGACTACTTTCCAGTTTTTTCTCCAGTTGCGTAACTTCAACCTGTTGATTGATATAACCAATTAATGGGTTAGCAGCTATAACCGAGTTATCAGTTGCAGGCCTAAAGTCTATTCGTTGCAAAACGGTGTCGGCAGGTAAAAGAACCATTTCTGTATTTAAAACCGTCTTCAATTTCTGATTATAAATTATCAGATCGGCACTGATTTGTTGCAACTTATTTTTTATCTCAAGACATTCTGAGCGAGCCGAAATCATTTCAAGCCGATTGGTTTCGCCGGTTTTGGCACGGAGTTCAGCTGCTTTCTGAAAGCCTGAATACAAGCTATCCTGATATACAAACAGTTTTTGTTTTGAATACAGGTAAGCCAGTTGCCAGTATATTTGTTTTACCTGCGTGGCTGTCTCGAGTTGCGAACTTTTCAATTGCCATTCACTGCTTTTTACATTGGCGCTTGCCAGTTTATGTTGATTAGCATAAACCGTAGGAAACGCAAACGACTGTGAAACGCTAAAGCTATTATCTTTTGAATAGGAATTAAATTGCCCGTATTGTCCTTCAATATTTGTTTTTGGAATATCCCACGAAGCCCGTTTCAAGTTTTTTTGAACTTCAACGGAATAACCGGACGAACGTACCATTAAATTACTGTCCAATGCCAGCTGAATGGCTTGTTTGAGTTGAATTGTCTTGGGTTTCTGTGCATTTATGGTGTTAAAGCCCGAAGAACAAACTACAAGGAGGAATATAATGGCTAAAGTTTTCGTAGATTTCCGTTTCAACAGCGACCTGAAAGAAACGCTGGAAAAGAAAATGTAGAACACCGGTAGTACCAAAAGCGTCAGCAAGGTAGCTGTTATCAATCCTCCAATCACTACGGTTGCCAACGGTTTCTGAACTTCGGCACCTGCAGAACTTGATAATGCCATGGGCAGAAAACCAAGCGAAGCTACAGCAGCAGTCATAATTACCGGGCGCAAACGAGTTTTCAGTCCTTTAGTCACCCGCTCATAAATGTCGGCAACACCGTCTTTTTCAAGTCGGTTGAATTCGGCAATAAGCACAATACCATTCAGCACCGCAATACCAAACAAAGCAATAAAGCCAACTCCGGCAGAAATGGAGAAATTCATGCCCCGAATCCACAGAGCCAGAATACCACCAATCAGCGACATAGGCACTGCCGTATAGATTAATAAGGTTTGTTTTACCGAATGGAATGTGAAAAACAAGAGCACAAATATCAACAACAATGCCACCGGCACGGCAATAGCCAAACGTGCTTTTGCAGCCTGAAGGTTTTGAAACTGACCTCCATACGATACGGAATATCCCGTTGGAAGTTTAAGTTTGGTATCAAGTTGTTTGCTAACTTCGTCAATCACAGTTTGAACATCCCTGTTGCGTACATTAAAGCCAACAGTAATTCTGCGCTTTGTGTTCTCCCGTGACACCTGCGCCGGACCCGATTTAATTTCAATGCTGGCCAATTGGTCAAACGGAACCTGCCCACCCGAAGGCAAAGCAACAGAAAGATTTTTTACATCGACCATACTTTGGCGGTAATCTTTATCTAACCTCACCACCAATCCGAATCGTTTCTCTTCGTCGAATACAACCCCTGCCTGACTACCGGCAAAAGCAGCCCGCAGCACTTTGTTTACATCCTGAATAGACAAACCATATTGAGCCAACCGATCACGATTATATTCAATTTGCACCTGTGCCAGACCGGTTACTTTCTCCACATTAATATCTGCAACACCTGTTATAGTTCGTATTAGTTTTTCCACATCAACGGCTTTTTCGGCCAGGGTGTTGAGATTATCGCCATATATTTTTACGGCAATATCCTGTTTCGAACCGGACATCAGTTCGTTGAAACGCATTTGAATGGGTTGTTGAAACTCAAATTTTACTCCTGCCAAGGGTATCAACGCATCTTCCATTTTCGCAATAAGTTCTTCGCGTGTCTGTGCCGAAGTCCATTCGCTTTTTGGTTTCAAGGTAATAATATAATCACCTGTTTCCATGGGTGTGGGGTCGGTAGGGATTTCACCTGCTCCAATTTTACAAACAGCATGTTTGATTTCAGGAAAATTGGCGAGCAATATTTTATTCGCCTTTTCTACTTGCTCAATCGTATTACTCAGCGAACCGCCCTGCAGGGTAATCACTCCGGCAGCTAAGTCACCTTCTTCCAGTTGAGGAATAAATTCTCCACCCAGACTATTAAACACAAATAAGCTGGCAACAAAAACCATAATAACCGTAACCGAAACAAGCATTTTGTGCTGGATTGTATAGCGGATAATCGGATTAAAAATATGCTGAAACCCTTCCATCATTTTGTCCGATAGATTGGGTTTGTGTTCGGTACTTTTACTCAAAAACAGGGTTGAAATCATGGGCACATACGTCAGCGAAAGAATGGTAGCACCAATCAATGCAAAAGAAACTACCTGCGCCATGGGGCGAAACATTTTACCCTCGATACCCACCAACGCCATTATGGGTACATACACTATCAGAATAATGATTTGTCCGAATGTGGCAGAGCTCATCATTCGTTTGGCCGAATCAAAAACAGTTTCGTCCATTTGTTGTTGAGATAACCGCTTTATGCCTACATGGTGATGCTTACTCAAGGTGATTCGATGTACCACACTTTCAACAATGATGACCGCTCCATCCACAATCAACCCGAAGTCGATAGCTCCAAGACTCATTAAATTGCCCGAAATTCCAAAAAGTTGCATCATAGAAACGGCAAACAACATGGAGAGCGGAATAACCGAAGCGACTATCAGTCCGGCTCTTACATTGCCCAGAAACAATACCAGAATAAAGATAACAATTAAAGCACCCTCCAGAAGGTTGCGCGAAACGGTAGTAATTGCCCGTCCCACCAAATCGGAACGATTAAGAAACGGTTCTATTTTTACGCCTTTAGGTAATGACTTTTGTATAGATTCAATGCGTTTTTCCACACTGCCAATCACTTCGTGAGCGTTTGCTCCTTTAAGCATCATTACCACACCACCAACTGCCTCAGTACTATCTACCACCAACGCTCCATATCGTATGGCACTGCCATATTGTACAGTTGCCACGTCACGTATCAGCACCGGCATACCCAAAGCGGTAGATTTGACTACAATTTTTTCAATATCTTCCAATGTTTTTAGCAAACCAATTCCCCTGATAAAATAGGCAGTTGGTTTTTTGTCGATATAGGCACTACCGGTGTTTTCGTTGTTTTTTTCCAACGCTTCAAAAATATCAGTAAGTGTCAGGTTCAGGCTTTTGAGTCTTTCCGGATTTAGGGCTATTTCATATTGTTTTATGAATCCACCATAACTATTAATCTCGGCTACCCCCGCAGTGCCAAGCATCCCGCGCCGAACCGTCCAATCCTGCAAAGTGCGCAATTCCATTGCTGTATAGCGTTGTTCGTACCCTTTCTCCAGCGCTAAGCGATATTGGAAGATTTCACCCAAACCGGAGGATATCGGGGCAAGTTCAATTTTTGCCAGGCCTTCCGGAATAATATCTTCAGCTTCTTTTATCCGTTCGGAAAGTTGCTGCCGTGCCCAGTAAACATCTACTCCGTCTTTGAATACAACGGTTATAACCGATAATCCCAAACGGGATATGGATCGAAGTTCAGTAATATCGGGTATATTGGCAACTGCCACTTCTACAGGAGCGGTAATGGAACTTTCCACCTCCTGCACAGCTAATGAGGGAGCAAGCGAAATAATCTGCACCTGATTATTGGTAATATCGGGAATCGCATCTATGGGTAAGTTGGTGAGCGAATAAGTACCCCAACCGATTAATGCCAATACAAAAAGTCCAACAATAAATTTATTTTTTATTGAAAAATGAATGATACGTTCTATCATACGATAAGCTTATAAGGTGAATACAAGGATTTTAATGATTTATTGAAAACAACAAATCATTAGTGGAGAAATGAACCCATTAAACCTCAATAGATTTTAAAAAAATTGACTGATGAATGGAGTACAATCTTTCCTCAGTTCCCCCTTTAGGGGGTTAGGGGGCTTTTAGCTAAGCTTTGGCGGTTGCCAGATAGACGCAAAATTGAAAGAAGAAAATTCCGAACAATAGCTTGGATATTGAACAATAGAAAATGAATCGGAAATAAAATTTAGTTGAAATAGCTCCTCATGCGAGATGGCTGAAACACAACAAGTACAAAAACAGAAAGGCGAGCAAGTATCCGCTTCCGGAAACTCTTGATTGGCATTTGTAGTATTTTGACTTAGCTGCATATTTACACCTCCCGAAAATTCAGGTGCATCAAGGCATGGAATGGCCGTGAGTACCAAAATATAGAGGGCTAATATGTAAGCTAATAATCTCATATTTCTATTTAACGGCAAAGATACATAAAAAATTTATGCAACCGGGTTGCAAACTGTCGGTTTTACTTATTCAGACCTAACAGCTTTTTCTTTTAGGTCGTTTTTCAAAAATACTATTCCTGACTATTCAATAAACCCTTTTTCAACGATTCATCAAACTCGCTTGTATAAAACACTTGCCCAAAGATACCAATACCAATCACTTTTGATTGTCCATCCACCTGTATCGACGAAGTGGAAAACAATCCGTAGCTTTTTGTACTTAGCTGATTGTCAACCAATTTATTAACCAATTCTGTGCCCAGCAATTTTCGCATGGATTCACTGATTTCTCCCCAGCTTTCATCCGTACCGGGTATTTTTGCGGTGCCTGATTCCTGCAGCCCGGAATAAAGTTTGCTTTTTAGCAGCTCTTTGTGTCTGTACCCATTCGGATTTGTAAGTGCTGCAATTACAATAATAAATAAGATAATTCCCGCTATAATATTATCCCGTTTCATTTGTGTGTTTTTTTTATCCAGACCTAACAGGTTTTTAAGATTCCCCCTCCACAATCTTCACTTCCTCATCCGTCAATTCATACAGAGCATACACCATGCGGTCTATTTCACGGTCGGTATCGTCTATTTGTTTTTTGATATCGAGGGCTTTTGCTTTTTCCGTGTTGAAGTAATCTTCCCATTCAGCTTCCTGAGCAAGAGTGAGTTTTACTTTTTTCTTGCCAAGTTCAGCAATAAACTCTTTATAGCTAAGCAAGTACCAGTTTTGCAGCTTACCCGGCAATTCTTCCAACTCAAACTTTCGCTGAAGCATACGTTGGAATTTTTGAGATGATTCCTCTAAGTTTTTATTTAAAGTAATCATCATATCTACATTTTCAATTAATGATTCTTGTTCTGACAATGATATTTTTGGAATAGGAATTTGTTGCAGTTGATTAATTTTAATGTGTAATCCTTCTTGGAAATTTGATTCAAACCATTTATTTACAAAGGTCGAATTCAATAAGGATAAAATGGTTTTCATTTTATACTCCCCATTAGTATTGTAAATTAAATTCAATGTATCATTTGATAAAATAATTTCATTACAATAACATGCATTAATGCTTTTGGAAATATCCTGAATATAGATCTTCTCACTTAAAAAGTTTTCTAACACTCTTGGTCGTCCACCTATTTTCTCTTTAATTAGTTCAGGTTTATACCAAATCCATTCCGTATCATTCGTATAATAGTATCTTGATATGTTTCTACCTCTTAAAATCGGGAAACAATTTTCATCAATCTTTGCATTAAAAATAAATCTGTTATCGTCACTCGTTTTAATTCCAAGGGAAAAGTCTGCAATTTCTCCTAATAATTGAGTTTTATTTTTAATGTCAATTTCGGGTAGAAAAGAAAATGTGTTAGTCGTTGAATTTGTAATTCTTTTGTAACTTAATTTATTTGTGAAAATTTTAAATTCATTGTCAATAAATTCTTTCAATACTATTTCTACCGTTTTTGAAGGGATAATTTTTGTAAATATCATTATTAATGGTGTAACAACTGCATCAGCAAACACATCATTAGGTAATTTCACCAATTCATTTACAGTAGTTTTCTCTATTAAATATTTCCTTAGTCGGGAAAAGCTCTCAGTACCCAACCATGAATTTGGAAATATAAATCCTAATTTACCCTCCTTTTTTAGTATACTAAATCCTTTTTCAATAAAGATGCTATATAAATCAGATTTGTTTCTTACAGTTTCATAAATCCTTTGATAAAAATCTCGTTCTTTATTATTTGAAATATTGACTATATTTACATACGGCGGATTCCCAATCACCACATCAAAACCACCTTTCAACTTTTCATACTTGGGTTTTGGAGCAGAAACAGCTTCTAATTTATCGGCATATTCTGCCAATTGTTTACTGATTTCCAATGCTTCTTTAGATAAGGCAATTCCCTGTTCGGCTTTCAGTTGAGCTTCAGCCGATTTTTCCTTAATCAGTTTCAGGTAATCAGGCGTTTTGTCTTTTTCGAGGGTAATTGCTTCAACCGCTTTCTGTTCACGTCCAAACACTTGTGGGAATTCTTTGTACCAGTCGAACGCTTTATCGCCTGCCACAGCCGGGTCATCAATCAGCGAATTACCACATTTGATATTATTATTCAGCGAACTGAGTTTGCGGTGAGGTTTGGCAGTGCGCAGCCACAACGACAGTTTGGCAATTTCCACACTTTCTTCGTTGATATCCACACCGAATAGGTTGTTTTCCAGAATGGTATTTTCAATATTCGATAAACCCATAGAAAAATGGTCTTTCAATCCCGCAATTTTATCCTGCTGATTGTCAATCCATTTATGTTCAGCTATCAAAAAATCGAGTGCGGTATTCAGGAATGCACCGCTACCACATGCCGGGTCAACAATGGTGATTTGCAACAACCATTCACGGTAGGCATCGAAAACTTTAAGGGCTTGTTTCTTTTTGTCTTCTTGTTCTTTTTTTGATTTTGCCTTAAATTCAAACAGTTCTTCACCTATACCCAGTTCTGTTTTCTTTTCTTCGCACAGTCGCCCAACAGTATTTTCAACGATGTATTGAGTAATATAGCGTGGAGTATAAAATACGCCATCCTGTTTGCGTTTCGAAGTGGTTTTTACTCCTGTATTTATCTCATTGGTTACTTCCTCTATTTCGTTCTGGCTGTTTTCAAAAATATGTCCGAGTATGTTTACATCTACATCAGTATCATAGTCGTATTGAGCCAGTTTAAGTACATTTTCAGCCAGAATGGCATCATCAATCCGGAGTTTATTCAGAAATTCATCGTTGGCAAACAACCCACCGTTATAAGCATAAATCTCGGTGTTTGCATCCTTATAGCCCACATCCAAGAGTTTGAAATACTTCACAAACCGACTGTACAAACTCTGATAATCGTTCATTGGGTCGGCATTGAATTTCTTCCATTTATCTACCGTTCCCTGAATTGAATTGGCAGGAAGCAAACTTTTATCTTCGGCAAAAAACAGGAACAGAAACCGGTCAAGCAGTTTTTGTGTTTCTTTAAACAGCAGCAGTTTGTCGTGTTCCGGATTCAGCAATACTATATTGTCAAACAGCAAGCGTTTAAAAACCGAATAATCTTTATAAAGTTTCTTGGTAATAATATCCTCGTTGCTTAACGATTGGTTTTTAATCTCCTGAGGCAGATTTTTAGCTATGCTCTCGTATGACAAGCATAACCAAAGCCTACGAAATTCGTCGAAAGTCAGATTGAATAAGTCAAACTCTATAAAATCAACTGCATTATCTATGTAAAACCGCAGTCGTTCAAAATTGGAAGTAACAACGTAATGGCAGTTCTTGTGATTGTTTTTGTAGCCGAAAGCCTGTACCTCTACTTTCTTTAAATCCTGCGTTTTGTGGTCTTTCAGTTCAATAACCGCAACTATCTGGTTATTGATATTAATAGCAGCATCGGCACTTTTGGCATCTGTTTCGTTTTTCTTTTCCCTGATAAGGTTGAAATTGGGGTGTGGTTGAGCTGTATAACCTAATATATCAACAAATAAGGCTCTGATAAATTCACCCTGATATTGCTCTTCAATTACCCCAAGTATATTTGCTTGAATGGCGGGATTGCCAAAATAATCAACGAATTTTTTGTAAATCGGAGTCAGATCGGTGCTTATATCCCCTAAAAACTGACGTTCAACCTGTGTTTGGAATAGAGACATACTATATTGGTTTGTAGTCGGTGATTTATAGTTAAAGATTATCAGATACAAAACTACAAAATCATTTTCACATTCTATCGTTATGCGTTAATTTATTTTATTTCACACTAATTTATTTCAGAATTATTTTATTTTGCTGATATAATTGATCTTGATTCCTCAGCACGTTGACATGATTCAGCTCTGATTTCATTCTAATCAGACCTAACAGGTTTTAAAAATCTGTTAGGTCTTAAGTTGCGCAACAACTCTAAGTTCAGCCCGTCAATTTATTAAACAGCAAACCGCCCAAGCTGAATTTCTTCAACTTGGGCGGTTCTGTATTTTTAATTCAGTATTTAAAACTTTATGCTTTAAATATGATGAATATAAATGATTATTCTTTTACAATTTTATGAATGCTTCGTCCGCCGGTGGTATTTACTTCCAAAATATAAATTCCGCTACTCATTGAAGTCAAATCAACTTCATTGGTACTTGATACAGATTTGATCTGAGCACCCTGTAGATTGTATACTCTGGCATTGAGTATGCTACTTGCTGAAGTAATATACACTTTCGAAAGAGTTGCTGTAGGGAAAACACTGCAATCAACATCAGCCTTCGGAGCACTTACTGCATTTGGCAAATTCACAATCCGATCCGTATAAATTAATAATTGTCCGGGTTGCATCGAAATGGTCATATTCGTATTGCTTACATTCAGGGTTTCTCCGGTTAGTAAGTTATACCAGGTTCCTGTACTTGGAAAAGTAGGATTGCCGGTAACGCTTATCGTTGGGTCAAAATTCCCTAAAACTATCATATTCAGACTTGAATGAGAAAGTGCAATTCTTCTTCCCTGACTCCAGTCAGCTGAACCAACACTCGTAACATAAGAACCTTGAGTAAATGCTGTCGGGTATAGTTTCCTGAGTGTAATAATTTTGGCACAAGCATCCGCTGCAGCCTTACGTTGCGCTAAGTTTAACCAGGCCCACGCCTGTTGTTTTTCGTTTGTACGGCCTCCGTTTGAATTGATTGAATAATCATATCCCATTTCACCAAATTCATAAACCATTTTCGGTCCGGGTAATAATGTTGTAAATGCGATATTCAAAGGCACACGGTTAATGCGTGCTACTGAGTCTGTTTTCAATGATCCGGCACCATAAGTTTTTGCCTGAAAGAAATTGCGTTCTTCGTCATGACTTTCAGCATATCCAACCCATTGACGGGGTGACGAGATCATTCCTGACATATCGCTGCTGCTTTGATAGCCCATCGCGGTTTGTGAATACACGCTATTCATATTGCGCCACAAATACATACCTTGTGAAGCCAGATAATCTTCTTCACTTCCTCCCACAAAATGTTCCAGAATAAACATGGTACTTCCTTTTACACTCTTAACCGCAGTATAATAATCATTCAAATTATTAACTCTCTGCTGATCATAGCTTGACTCTGTTCCTGAATTTTGAGTAAATCCCTTGGTTAAGTCCATACGATATCCATCAACTTTATATTCGGTTAACCAGTATTGCAATACGCGCTTAAAGTATTCTTTTGTACCGCTATAGCTGTGATTAAAGTCATTCAACACACTGAAACTATGAGGAGCAGTGACGTTCATCCATGGATTATTAGCTGCCGGGCGACTATTTGCCGCATCCCAGTAAAGCAGTGCAAATGGACAAATACCTGATGCCTGATTAAATACCATATCCAGAATCACCGCAATACCACGTTTATGACATTCGTCAATAAATTTCTTATAGGTTTCAGGCGTTCCGTAGGCCTTATCCGGAGCAAAATAATGGTTAGGATTGTAACCCCAGCTATTATTTCCATCAAATTCCTGAATTGGCATTAATTCAATAGCCGTTATTCCCAGATTCTTCAGATAATCAAGCTTTAGGATAGCAGCATCTAGCGATTTTTCTTTCGTAAAATCTCTCAATAACATTTCATAAATTACCAGATTCTCTTTAGAAGGAACCGTGAAATTTGGAACTTCCCAGGCATAAGCCGTTTTTGCAGTCTGAAGGGTTGCCACCAGCCCATCTGTTTTTCCAACCGGATAGGGTTTCAAATTTGGATAAATAGTATAATACTGATTAATCCATTGATCATTCCAGGGGTCAAGAACAAGTTCGGTATAGGGGTCGCTCGATTTGATAGTTCCATCCACTAAATACTGAAAACCGTACAATTTTCCGGGGGTTAATCCGCTTAGCGTTATCCACCAGTAATCACCATCTTTCTTCAACTGATACGCATTTAGTTGAGTCCAGTTATTAAAATCACCTATCAGGAAAACATTGCTTTTTCCGGGAGCTAGTAAAATTAGAGTGGCAGTTGTATTATCAATATAATTTATACCGTCCTTCAATCCTGTCGGGCGAGCCTGACTTGTAACGGCAGCAGGTACACAAATATAGGCAGTATCATAAACAGTATTGATTCCGGCTGTTGCAGAAGCAATTAAGGTATAATCAGTTGCACTGCTGAATGTATAAGAAGTGGTGAGCGTGGTCGAATCTGTAGTAGATGATTTTATCACTGTACCATTCACTTTAATATTTAAAGCAGCATTAACTGATGAAGCTATTTTAATGGGCGAAGTTGTTCCAATAGTTACAGCAGCATCTGCAGCCGGATTAATAAATGCAACATTTAATCCAGCCTGATACACATTGATCAGAATATCTGCACCACTGGCAGTTTTACCGGTTTTAGACCCATCCGCATTTCTGAAAACCATGGCAATTTGTTTGATGGCTTCACCTGAAGGAACGCCCAAAAAAGTCTGAATATCGGGACCAATGGTTAGTTTCCACATATTACCACTTACATAAGTCAACATATTTTTAGCTGTATTTGCTTTGGTATCACTTGCACTTGTTGGCCAGCTTGTCAGTACATATTTCCAATCGGAGGAGCTCGTACTCTTGGAAGTAATAACCCCAATATGTACATAAACTCCACTTGTAAGACCTATTAAACCGGCAGATCCTAAGGAAGCATCATAATTTAGTACAAATGGGCAACTGGTTTGAGTAATAAAGGTGGGAGTGGTACTAACTTGTGCCCAAGTCAGGAATGTGCTAAACAATACTATAAGTGAAAAGATATTTTTTTTCATACAATCGGGTTGATTTAAGTTTGTAATCGTTGTGTATAATGTTTAGCAAAAATAGCGTATTATTATGTTCATGTCCAATAAAATACAATTTGTTGACGTAATTTATATTGCAAACGTTTGCGAGGCAGTTCAAATTAGAAATACATCAAAAAAAAAGTTGGTCAAACAGACCAACTTTTTTAAAATAGTGTACAATTAATTAATAACCCGGATTCTGAGTCAGATTTGGATTAGCATTAATATCGGTAGAAGGTAACGGGAAGATATTCAAATCAGAACTAAAGCTTGTAACTGTCGGTGTTCCATCATCCGCAGGCGCCACTCCACCTTTCCAGTCCCAATTGTAGGTATTTGTTCCACCGTACTGATTAAAGCGAATTAAATCAGAACGACGATAACCTTCAAAGAAAAACTCTTTGGCTCTTTCATCAATGATATTTTGTAAAGTTGGAGTAATAGCTAATGTTACTGCACCTGCACGAGATCTCAATGCATTAACAGCTTGTTGAGCAGTATATCCTCCAATTACCGCTGCACCTCTTGTTACAGCTTCAGCATAATTCAGATAAGCTTCTGCTGCCCGCATAAATGGAACATCGGTATCTGTATATTGTACATCATGTGAGGCCGCCCCATCTGCCCTGACATTACTGTATTTTATAACCTGATATCCTTCTTTAAAAGTATTCATAGGCCCGATATTTAAAGCAGTACATACTGATTTTTTATCAAACAAGGCTCTGTTGTCTTTCATTGAAGCCAATATTGCTGTTGTTAAGTTTGTTGCATCTGAAAAGAAGGTTGAACCAGTAGGGAAAAACTTCTTCACCAGGCTGGCTCTGGCTCTGTTACCACCCCATCCTGCATTTGAACCCCAGCTTACCATACCATTTGTATGCGTTGATGCTATTAAGAATAAAGACCCACCCCAGCAGGTTGTTTTTATTCCATCCTGAGCTATTGCGAAAATTATTTCATTGGGGGCTAAATTGACAGTAGATCCATCAACTACTCCGGCATTATCTGCCATAAATAATTGTTTGTAAGCCGGACATAAAGTATAACCCGAACTTGGATCAATTACTTTTTTCGCATAAATAGCGGCTGAATCCCATTTGGCAGTACCGGTATATACTTGTGCATTGAGAAATAACCTTGAACGTAACAACCAATTCGCAACAACATTTACCCGATAATATGGTTTAGCAACTCCGGCAGCATACATATCCGGCTCACAAGCTGCCAATTCTTTATTTACATAGGCATACAAATTTGCACGTGTAATTTGAGGTGCATAACCTTGAAGTAACACTGTTTCTGTGAATGGAACAGTACCAAACATATCCAACAGGTAATAGTAATTTAATGCACGCATAAAACGGGTTTCGGCACGTTGTCTGACAGATTTTGCATCAGTAAGACTGGCAGTTTGTTGCAGGAACTGATTACAAAGAGTGATATTGAAATAGAATCGGCCATACAATCCTTTAACCTGATCATGTGATGAAGACCATTTATTAAAGTTTAATTCGGGTATACCCGGGTCACCCCACGAGCACATGGCCTCATCGGTCGTTAACTCATTCAAATTCCAGATTAATCTCACAAAGGCTGATGTGCCTTCGTCAATACCGGCGACATCCCCATTACCGGAAGGTCCTTCCTGACCAGTCAATGCTAAGGATGAATAGATCTTTGCAAATACACCGTCCTGATCAAATGTTTGAATTACACTTGGATCAATAGGTTCAACATTCAAATCGTTCACACATGACGTCATGCTGATTGCAAACACAAACGACAGAATGGGGATAATCAATTTTATATTTCTATATTTCATAATGATTCTTTTTATAATGGTTTAAAATTAGAAATTAAGGCTTAATCCAACCATAGTTATCATTGGTCGTGGGTAAATACTGTTATCAATTCCACCATATACTTCAGGATCTAATCCTTTATAACTTGTAATAACAAATGGATTTTGAACAGTAGCATAAATACGACCACTTGAAATTGCTTTAAACAGGTTCTTAAAAGAGTAACCAAAGGTTATATTATCACAGCGTATAAATGATGCATTTTGAACAAAATAGTCCGACAAATAATAGTTTGTTGCATTTTTTGTAAAATTAGTCTCCAATGCCGAGCTCGGTTTATTAGAGAAGAAACCCGAAGATGACCAAACACCGGATGAACCAACATATGCACTACGAGCTGCAACATCATTATACATGTAATTGCCTAAACTTGCACGCAAAGTAAAACCTAAATCAAAGTTCTTATAAATGATTTTACTCGAAAATCCCATGGTTATATCTGCAGCTGGATTATGAAAGAAATAACGGTCGTCGTCATTAATTACTTGTTTGGCAGAAGGTATTTTCTTGCCATCAGCATCGAGCTTAAATGTACCATCTGGATTCTTATCATAGTCTATCGATCTATTTACAAATGAGCCTTCAATTGGTTTGCTCGTTATACTATCATAAACCTGCTGATAAACATAGAATGAACTGGCAGCGTGTCCTACGGAATGAGCTTGAATATTATTTCCTGTACCGGAAGAAATACCTCCTGTAGCTACTATATAATTAGCTTTTGTACCACTAATTAATTTTGTAATTTCATTTTTATTGTAGGTCACATTATAACCTATCTCCCAGGTTAAATTTTTAGTTGATATGGCTTTTGCGCTGATTGAAAATTCAAGTCCCTGATTATTCAGCGAACCGATATTACTGATAACCTGATTACTGAAGTTTGAACCGGCTGGGAGGTCAACTTTATTTAATAAGTCATTTGTTACCCTGTAATAATAATCCAACGAACCGGAGATCCGCGAATTCAATAATCCAAAGTCTATCCCACCATTATAAGTGGTGGTTTGTTCCCATTTAAGAATTGAATTATAAACATTGGGTCTATATGTTGTAATATACTCATTGTTATCACCAAGGGGATAATAAGCACCTACAATATTATTTTGATAAACAGGAATATATGGATAATCTCCCTGATTAATATTTTGTTGACCCGTAACTCCATACCCTAATCTAAACTTCAAATCCGATACCGTTTTGTTGTCTTTCAAAAAGTCTTCTTCGCTAACTTTCCAGGCAACAGCAGCTGCAGGGAAAAGAGCCCAACGATTTGCAGCAGAAAATCTGGAAGAACCGTCATCACGTAACGTAAATGTGGCTAAATATTTATTATTATAGGTATAGTTTAATCTACCAAAAAACGAAACTAAATAATTTTCAGATTTCCATTCTTTTGCTTTATAACTATAACCACCAATATGACCTGTAACTGGATCAAGTACATTTGTTTCCAAACCCTCATAAGAATTACTTCCCTCATGATGGAATTTCTGCCATTCGTAACCAGCCATTACATCGAACTTCTGTTTATCAATCTCTTTAGAGTATTGCATATAATAGTTTAATGATTCATTTATTTTGCTGATTTCCTCCCAACCCTGTCGTCCATGATGCGTATCACTTCCCGACAATGAGTCAATGTATAAAGTTTGTAGACCACTGGCTGATTCAATTCCCAAATTTAAGTGTAATCTGAGTTCCGGTAAAAAATGACATTTATAGTCAAATTCAGCGCTGCCAATAAAATCTTTTGAATTAGCCACATCCATTTTTTGGTTTAAGCTTGCAACCGGATTTTTCATTGATAGAGAATTGGCTATTGTAACCCCTTTATCAGTTGTATTCCATTGCCAGTATCCGCCAAAATTCTTTCTGTAGATATCACCATACCCCATAACAGGTTCAGTAGGATCCATTGAAGCTGCTGATCCCACCACACCACCATCGGCATATCTGTTTCTTACAAGCATTCCCTTTGCATTCAAATTTATTTTCAAATGATCGTCAAAAAGCGATGGATTAAGACTGAAAGCTCCGGTATATCGTTCAAAATTAGACGTTTTTATAATACCATTCTGATTTGTATAACCTACCGAAAAACGATATGGCATATTTTTAAAACCACCCATAACATTAATATTATGATCGGTACTTAATGCTGTTTGATATATTTCACTTTGCCAGTCTGTACTGTTTGTCCATTTTCCATTTTTATCAAGCCACATATAGGTATTGTTTATTTTGGAAAGAACATCAGGTTTACCGGCATATAATGTTTTGACTAAATCTCTGAATTGATCACCGCTTAGGACATCAAGTGTCTTTTTGATATTACTTACCGACATGTTTCCTTCGTATGATATCCGTGGTTTAGAACCTTTTTCACCTTTCTTGGTGGTTATAATGATTACACCATTCGATGCACGTGAACCGTAAATAGCAGTTGCAGAAGCATCTTTCAAGACTGTAAAAGTCTCAATATCATTCGGGTTAATTGCACTCAAAGGGTTTGCAACACCTTTTACTCCATCATTATCCATAGCCAGTCCATCAATTACAATTAACGGATCGTTGCTGGCATTAAGTGATGAACCACCACGAATACGAATGGTTGCTCCACCACCCGGAGTACCACCTCCTGAAGTAACATTAACACCGGCAATTTTACCGGTAATCATGTCCTGAGCATTCGTGGTAAGACCTTTGTTTAATTTGTCCGGTTTAATGGCAGTCAGTGAACCGGTAGCATCGTTCTTCTTAACAACACCATAACCAATTGCAACCACCTCACCTAAAGCAATTGCATTTTCTTTTAATTGAATAAGTAGATTCTTTTTACCTGATACTGGAACTTCAACAGTTAGATAACCAAGGTATTTTACGACAAGGGTTGCATTAGTTGGAACCGAAATTGTAAATTGTCCATCTAAATTCGTAATAATACCTTTCGAGGTTCCCTTTTCCAGAATGCTTGCGCCGAGGATAGGTTCCCCGTTGGCAGCATCTTTCACAACTCCGGATACTGATATTTGTTGGGCATTGGCTGTTAAACCAAGAACAAACATCACAAATACGGCTACTAAAGCGCGTAATTTGGGCTTAAAGTGATTGTACTTCATGCATTAATTTTTTAAGGATTTAAAATTATTTTATTTTATTGTATCATTGAGGCATTCTGTACTTTAACTGATTTCAATTCAAATTAAAATAATCAAATGCGTTTATCAATTCATGTAGCAAAAATAGAGTATTAATAATTATGTGTAAACTCTGTTTAATAAATATAAATCGAAAAACCTATGCAAACGTTTGCGAATTATATCTTTAAAATTCGCGGAAATAATTTTTTTTTCGGATAATCTGTTTTACATTTGCATTATAATTATTTATACACAGGAAAATTGAACTTGTTCATTTTTCAATTTCAGACAATTATAATCTGATTTTCAAAACCTTACCTTAAATCACGCAGTAGTTATTTAATTTAAAGCATTTCGTAATGGCTATGAAAAAAACTCCAATTACTATTAAAGACATTGCACGGGCATTGAATATTTCCCCTTCTACTGTATCAAGAGCACTCAAGAATCACCCCGACATAAGTCAAGACACAAAAGACCGTGTTAATAAATATGCAAAGGATTATAATTATAAGCCGAACACATTGGCTTTAAGCTTAAGAATGAGCAGAAACAATACCATCGGGGTCATTGTGCCGGAAATAAATAATTATTTTTTCTCTTCTATTCTTTCCGGTATTGAACAAATTGCAAATCAGGAAGATTTCAATGTAATCATCTGCCAGTCAAGCGAGAACTACGAAAAAGAAGTTCGTGACACTAAAGCTTTAATTTCTACACGTGTTTCGGGCGTATTGGCTTCACTGTGTAAACATACTACTAACTACGACCATTTTCAGGATATAATTGACAGCGATATTCCGCTCGTGTTTTTCGACCGGATTTGTATCGGTATAAATACCGACCGCGTGGTGGTTGACGATTACGCAGGAGCTTATGCAGCGGTGGAATACCTTATTCAAACCGGTTGCAAGCGGATTGCATTCTACAGTTCACCTGTTCATTTAGAAATTTCCAAAAACAGAAAGAACGGTTATCTGGATGCACTCCGAAAATATGGTTTGCCTGTTGACGAAAGTCTCATCCGGGTTTGCGATACCCGCGAAGAAGCGATTATTATTACTCCCGAAATTCTGGATAGTCCCAACAGACCGGATGGCTTTTTTGCAATAAATGACCATTGCGCAGCGGGAATTCTTTATTCTGTAAAATTAGCCAAACTAAGAGTGCCGGAAGATATTTCAATCTTTGGATTTTCAGATGGTGAATTGGCAAAGGCCTGTGATCCTATGCTTAGTACTGTCGAACAACATGGATTTGAGATGGGAAAACATGCTGCTAAACTCCTTCTCGACAAAATAAATGGTATCACTCACGGACAATATTCAAATAAAATTGTGAAAACGAATTTAATTATTCGTGGAACGACAAAGTAAAACAAAACATGAAACATAAAACTCAATATAATAACACAAAACCTCATTTCAATTTCTTACAAATTCTGAGTTTGAGCATGGGATTTTTGGGAATTCAATTTGGATATGCCCTTCAGAATGCCAATGCCAGTAGAATTCTTCAAACATTCGGAGCTGATATTGAACAACTTTCGTGGTTTTGGCTGGCTGCTCCTATAACCGGTATGATAATTCAACCCATCATCGGGCATTATTCCGATCATACCTGGACTAAGCTTGGTCGTCGTCGACCTTTTTTTCTGGTTGGCGCTATCTTGGCATCGATTGCACTAATATTAATGCCCAATGCAGGCGTTTTTGCAAACGTTTTACCGGCTATGTTTATCGGTGCTGGATTTCTTATGATTATGGATGCTTCTTTCAATGTAGCTATGGAACCCTTCCGCGCCTTGGTGGCCGATATGCTTCCTGCCGATCAAAGTACGCTGGGTTTCTCTATCCAGACATTTTTAATCGGAGTTGGAGCAGTTTTTGGTTCATGGCTTCCTTATATTTTGGCAGAAGGATTGGGTATTTCTAAAGTTGCCGCCAACGGTGGTATACCTGACAATGTGGTCTTTTCGTTTTATATTGGTGCAGGCGTTATGATAGTAACCATACTCTGGACTATATTCACAACCAAGGAGTATTCTCCCGAAGAACTTGCTGTATTCAATGCTGAAAATGAAACCATTAAACAAGAAGAAAGTAAATTCTCGGACATTTTCAGAGATATTGCCACCATGCCAAAAACCATGAAACAACTTGGATTGGTTCAATTTTTCTCCTGGATAGCTTTGTTCGGCATGTGGGTTTTTACCACTCCGGCTGTTGCACAACATGTTTATGGACTGGCTGTTAGCGATACAAAATCGGTTCTTTATCAGGATGCTGGGAATTGGGTAGGAATTATTTTTGGAGTTTACAATGGTGTGGCGATGATTTATGCGTTGCTGCTCCCTTCAATTGCTCATAAAATTGGTCGCAAAATGACGCACAGTATCTCGTTAATTGCAGGTGCAATTGGTTTAATATCAATTTATTTCATTACTAATCCAACCAACCTTATTTATTCAATGATTGGAGTTGGAATGGCATGGGGCAGTATATTATCCATGCCATATGCCATTTTGGCTCCTGCCCTACCCCTCAAAAAAATGGGAATTTATATGGGAATTTTCAATATCTTCATTACAGTTCCACAAATTATCAATGGACTTTTTGGAGGAATGATTGTAAAACATATTTTTGATTCGCAAGCTATTTTTGCCATAATGATGTCGGGATGTTTTCTGATAATTGCTGCTATAAGTGTTTTGTGGGTCGAGGATAAAGTTCACGATGAACTTTCAACTAAAAAATGACAAAATAAACGAACCATTCAAATTCCACATACTATGAAAGAACAAGTAGAAATTGATCTCTGGAGTATTTCTGATGATACTTTCAGACCAGAGAAACAAGCTGAAGCTGAGCAAATTTTCTGTCTGACTAACGGAAAAATAGGCCAGCGGGCAAGCTTTGAGGAATTTTACTCAGGTGAAACTACTAACGGAACCTACCTTTCAGGCGTATATTGTTCGGAAAACGATGCAAAAACCCTTTCAAACCTTCCCAACTGGACAAGTTTAAATGTACGTTTGAATACTGAATTAGTAGACCTGGCTCAATGTGAAGTAATCCGTTTCCGTCGAACCTTGAATATGAAACAAGGCTTTTTGGAACGAAATTTTGAAATAAAAACGGCTAATAACGAGCATCTTGAAGTTTCTATACATCGATTCCTGAGTTTAGCTCAAACGGAAGTTGGAGCGATAAAATATTCCGTAAAATCACTAGATTTTGTTGGACGCATTACGTTTTCACCTATTATTGATGGAGATTTCAATTCGTTTGAAGCAGCTGACAATGAACCTGAATGGAATGTATTACAATCTAAAATTCAACAAGATGTGGCTCACCTTTGGATACAAACCAGAAAGACTAATTTTCAGGTTTGCGAGGCCATGACTTTTGATTTCTTTAAAAATAATGCCCAAATCAAAACAAACCCAACCAAAATTGAAAAACAAAAAGTGGCTGGATTTTCATTCGGAACGGATATGAAAGCGGGTGATTCGGTTTGCGTTTATAAATTTGTTTCGATGTTAAGTTCATTGAATTATCCATATCTGGAATTAACTACAAACGCCTGCCAAAAAGCTATTCAGGCAAAAAATACCGGGTGGATTGATCTTTTTGAAGAAAACAATCAGGCTTGGCAACAACACTGGGATACTTTGGGTTTATTGTCCCCAAAAACCGAGCAATCGACTATTATAAAAGCATTTAAACAACTCCAACCAGCCTGAATTTCAATTTACAAACGATAAGAAATACCGGAAAAATGAAGAAAATCATTTTAATAGTACTGACTTTTATTTTTGTTTTACAACTTGAAGCTAAAAACAGTCCGTTGATTCAACGGGTTGAACCCACTTTTTGGTGGACAGAAATGAATCAACCTGAACTTCAGATTATGTTGTATGGCACCAATATTAGTTCAGCAGTAATTTCAATCAATTATCCCGGTATTACTGTTTCACGAAAAGAACTGACTGACAATCCAAATTATCTGTTTCTGTATCTGAATATTACAAAAGAAGCACTTCCCGGAAAGTTTAATATTCAATTGACAACAGACAAGAAAAAGCAAACCATCGTTTATGAATTAAAAAAACGTCGAGATGGTTCATCTTCCCGTAGAAGTTTTACGGAAGCCGATGCCATTTATCTGCTTATGCCCGACCGTTTTGCAAATGCGAATCCTTCAAACGATTCCATTACAGGGTATCATCAGGGCGTTCATCGCGAAATTCCGGGAGCACGACATGGTGGTGATATTGATGGAATTATCTCGAAAATTCCATACCTGGCGGATTTGGGAATAACTGCTATATGGACCACTCCGCTTTTTGATAACAATGACACGAAGTATTCTTATCATCATTATGCCTGCTCCGATTATTACAAAATTGATTCCCGGCTGGGCAAAAATGAAGATTATCTGCGACTTTCTGAAACATGCCATAAAAACGGACTAAAACTAATTATCGACCTTGTGCCAAATCATTGTGGCTCATCACATTGGTGGATGAACGATTTGCCGGCAAAAGACTGGTTAAATGTCTGGCCAAGTTATACTTCGTCGAATTACCGTATGACCGCCTGGACTGACCCACATGCTTCGGAGGCCGATTTATATAAGTTGACACACGGTTGGTTTGCACCCAATATGCCCGATTTAAACCTTCAAAATCCATTGCTTTTCGACTATTTGCGACAAGTTTATACTTTTTGGATTGAATCGGCCAATATTGATGGAATGCGTGTTGATACCTATCCATATAACGACATAAAAACAGCAGCCCGCTTTATTCAGGCTATCCGGAATGAATATCCGAATATGAATGTGGTGGGCGAATGTTGGGTTAAAACACCGGCAGAAATTGCTTATTATCAATCGGGCAACCGAAATAAAAATGGGTTTGATTCACACCTGACAAGCGTTATGGATTTTTGCTTAAAAGATGTACTTTCCGCTTCATTCAACGAACGTGAAAGCTGGGATGGTGGAATGGCTCGATTCTATTCGCTTTATGCTCAGGATTTTGTATATCCGAATCCAAACCTGATAATGAATTTTTTGGATAATCATGACATTGACCGATATTCTACAGCTGTAAAGAATGATATTCAGAAATACAAAATGGCTTTGGCCATGCTGATTACAGCCCGTGGTTATCCACAAATATATTACGGAACAGAAATCATGCTCGACGGAATTGCCGGAAGTTATGAAGGGAACCGTTTTGATTTTCCGGGTGGCTGGGCTGCTGATAAACGAAATGCATTTTCGGCTGAGAACAGAACAAATGCTGAGAATGAAGTGTTTAGTTATTTAAAATCACTTTTGAATTACCGAAAAAACAATCCGGTACTTCAAAATGGAAAAATGAAACAGTTCATTCCTGAAAGAGGAATTTACGTCAATTTTCGCTATGACAATGAAAAAACGATTATGATAATTGCCAATAACAATCAAGAATCCAACGAATTACAATTCGAAAGATTCAACGAAATGTTGGGAGGAAAAACGGAAGGACTTGAAATCACGAATTCAAAAACCTATTCATTACAAAAGCCCCTATCAATTCCGGCAAAAACGGTATTGATGCTGGAACTAAAATAAACTATTTTGATTTAAAGTTATACTATTACTAATCAGATCTTTAAACTTAATTGGATGAAAGGTCAAAAATCAATTTATTATGAAAAAGTTTTCATTTAAAACAGGAATTGAAAAAATACAGGGTGTTGCTTTACGCTTCCCTTTTACGTTGTTTTTTATATTGGGTTTGGCATGTATGTTTTTGCTTCAAATCAACAAACATGGTATTGACATTAAACCTGCCAAATGGGTATTTTTCTCGCTTGGAATCGCTCTAAGTCTTTCGGTAACATTATTTTCTGAAACTTTAAAAACATTAGTTTACAAGATTGGACTTAATCTCGTGGCAATTTTAGTATTAATGGCTTACTGCTGGCTGCTCCCCGAAAAATTTGAAGCAGTAAATTTCTACCAGGTCATTTCCATTGGGATAGTGCTTGTTTTATCAGCTTTCGTAGTGCCATTTATCAAAAAGAATAACGACATTCCGTTTTGGGAATTCAGCAAAACTGCTATTGTTCAATTAATTATTGCTTTCATTTTTGCTCAGGTATTATTTGCGGGTTTGAGTTTGGCGGTTTTATCCTTGAAAGAATTATTTAAAGTCGATATACAACCAAAAGTATACGAAGACATTGCAGTAATTTGCTATGCACTTTTTGCACCAATTTATTTTCTTACTAACATTAGAAGTTTTCAGGAAATGTATAATCAAGAATTTAAGTTCGACAAGTTTATCAAAATACTTGGAATGTATATTTTCCTTCCGATTCTAGCACTTTACACAATGATTTTATACGTTTATCTGGCACAGATTATAATCAAATGGCAGCTGCCGAACGGCTGGGTTTCCATGCTTGTGTCAGTTTTAGGATTGGGTGGATTCATAAGTATGCTTATCCTGTATCCACTTAGATTGGAAAAGGAGAAGCCAAATAAAGTGGTGAATCTCCTTTCGAAATACTTTCCAGCACTATTATTACCGCTTTTAGTTTTAATGTCAGTTGGCATATCCCGTCGCTTAGGCGATTATGGCATGACTGTTAACCGAATGTATGTCTTGATCTTAAATGTTTGGTTATATGGTATTAGCCTTTATCTATTCCTAACAAATGCCAGGCATTTAAAATGGATTATCATTTCGTTTTCAACCGTTTTACTCATCTCGTCAGTTGGTCCTTGGAGCGTTTATAGTATTACCCGAAGAACTATGCTGAAGGAAATTGGGCAATTACTAAATGATACTAAGTTGCTGAAAGACGGAAAAGTAATCGATAATTCAGAAAAAACAATTGTGTTAAGTCCGAAATTATCCGAGGCTTTATCCGAAGACATTAAGTATGTTTGTACTAATTACGGTATTGAAAAGTTACAGCGTTTTTTCAAAGATTCCGTTAAATCCAAAACGAGTTCTGACATCAACGAAAAACTAGGAATAAGTGACTTACCCGTCAAAGATACTAATTTTAATGCTTGGATTGAAAAAACAAGCAATTCAGTTATTGATATTAATTCCTATCTTTCACTTGTTTTTATTCCTTCATTTAATAGCGATAAAACAGATATTTTAAATAATGACCTAGTGGAAATTTCATTAAAAGATTTGAACCTTAAGGTTAATCCAAAAGCGATGAATACTTCTGCAGTCATAATTCCATTAAAGCCAAAATTAAAAGAAATTTTGCAGTCTCATAAAACAAGAAGTTCCTATTCTGCAAAAGAAATGACTATTACTTCTGAAAATTACAAATTAATTATCACGTCAGTTATGGGCAACTATTATTCTCAAAATGACAGCATTTACATTTCAAATTGTGATGCTCAATTATTCCTCAAATAATCAATAATTTCATGAGAAAAAATCATTTATTTTTCATTTTCATCTTAGGATTTACATCTTGTCAATCCAATCTCAATTTCCCGACTGATTCGGAAAACAACAAGAATCTGAATTCCTTACTCACATTGAAAGTTGGCGACAATAAAGTGTATTTACAGGATTTTATTCTGAATCCGGCAGAAATTGATTCAGTTACGAGTTCTTCGTCACAATTGAAATGCAAAATGGCTGCTGACAAGATGGCCGGGACTTTCACAGTAACAAAAGATATGGAAACTTTTGTCGATGTGAAACTTTGGATAAAAGCTGTGCCCTATTCAATTCCATGTAGGAAAACCGATAAAATTGATTATAGCTTCACCTTTAATCCGCAAGGGAAAACCTTTGGTCGGGTTCAGATTGCCGGACAGATGAACGATTGGGCAGCATCGCTTTCACCTGATTTAATACTCAATAATAAGGGTTTGTATCAGGTAACCCTGAATTTGAGTCCGGGTACCTATCTATATCAAATGGCATTGGATGGCAACCAGAATCATGATGCTAACAATCCAAATAAAGTTGACAATGGCTATGGGAAATTCAATTCCATATTACAAGTTTCAGGGAATGGTGATAGGTTTCCAAAACTTTTCACTAAACGATTTATGAGTTCTACTGTGAAGCTGACAAGCCAAAATCAAGTAAAAAATGTTTTTGTTTACTGGCAAAATTACCTACTTCCAGCCGAATTTGTAAAAGTAAAAAGAGGAAAAATTATTTTTCATATTCCATCTGAAGCTTCTTCACTCGAGCGTTCGTATATCCGTGTATGGGCAAGTAATGAATTTGGCGTAAGCAACGATTTACTTATTCCACTTCAAAACGGAAGGGTTCTGACAGATTCAAAGCAAATTTCACGCGAGGACAAACAAGCTCAAATCATGTATTTTGCTCTGGTGGATAGATTTATGAACGGCGATAAAAAAAATGATCACCCTATGAATCGTGTGGACGTAAACCCGAAGGTAGATTATTGGGGAGGCGACTTAGCTGGTATTAAACAAACCATTGACAATGAATATTTCAGCAAACTGGGAGTGAATACCTTGTGGATTTCTCCACTAAACCAAAATCCAACTGAACCTTATGGTTATTATAAGCCAATGAACACCAAATTCTCCGGTTATCACGGTTATTGGCCAATTTCGTCATCCAAAGTTGATTTTCGGTTTGGGACTAATCAGGAATTCAAAGATTTGGTGACCGATGCGCACAAAAATAATATCAATGTATTGCTGGATTATGTGGCACATCACGTTCACAAAGAACATCCATTCTATCAACAACATCCTGAGCTGACAACTTCGCTTTTTCTGCCTGATGGAAGTCTGAATACCGAGCGTTGGAATGATCAACGACTCACCACCTGGTTCGACACCTTTATGCCGACACTCGATTTAAGCAATCCCAAGGTGGTACATATCATGACTGATTCGGCTATGTTTTGGTTGAAAGAGTTCAAGTTGGATGGTTTCCGTCACGATGCAACCAAGCACATTACCGAAGAATTCTGGCGTGAACTAACTCTAAAAATAAAAAAAGCGAACAAAGGCAAAAACCTGTATCAGATTGGCGAGACTTACGGAAGCCCGGAATTAATAAGTAGTTATCTCACAACCGGAATGTTGGATGGACAGTTTGACTTTAATGTGTATGACATTGCCAATACCACTTTTGCCGGTGTAGGAGGAAGCGATTTGAAACAAGTGTCGACAATATTAAATTCAAGTCTGTACATTTATGGAGGTCATAATCTGATGGGTAATATCTCGGGAAATCACGACAAACCGAGGTTTATGGCATTGGCTTCACACGATTTGAAGTTTGGGGAAGATTCCAAAGCGGCAGGATGGCAACGCGTAATTGGCATTACTGATTCAACTGCTTACGATAAATTGCTGCTTATGCAGACATTCAACATGACCATCCCGGGTATACCTGTCATTTTCTATGGTGACGAGATCGGTCTGACGGGTGCAAATGACCCTGACTGCCGGCGTATGATGAAGTTTGATCATTTGAATGAACGGGAGGCAAAGCTTTTAAGTAAAGTCAGTACATTGGCACACTTGCGAACAGATAATCCGGTATTGATTTACGGTGATTTTATAAACATTCAGAGCAGCAAAGACAGTTGGGTTTATGCCCGCAAATACTTTAGGAATGAGGCAATAATCATCATCAATAATTCGGCAAAAACAAAAACGATTGAAGCTGAATTACCGGAAATTTTGAGAGGAAGGGGATTAAAATCAACCTTCAATCATATTTTCGACATTTCCGGTCATAAACTATCCATTGAATTACCTGCATTTAGTGCAGAAATCTTACTTTAGAAACTTTTAAACTTTCAAACTCAAATATGATTAAAATTAAAAACAGTTCATTAGCTACCGCAGCCGAAAAAGGGATGGATGAATTCCTGCAAGTATTTATTGATGCCTATCTGGAGGCCATTGGCAGTGAATTAAATGAAAAAACGATGCCACTATTAAATGGAAATCAGCACACGTTGCTGGCCTGGCATTTTTTCAGTTCTGAAATGCGTGATGGTGGTTTTGTGCAACTGATTCAGAATGGATATGGGGGTTATATTTTCGGAAATCCTTTTGCCAAAGCGATGAAACAGTTTGGTGCAATTGAACTTTCACGCCTCATTTACAAAGCCAAAGAGATTTATGATCCGAACAAAAAAACATTAGAACGTGAAACTACCGATGAAGAATTCAATGCACTTTATGTAGATTTTGAGGCATTTGATGAATTGGAAGAGCGTTATTTCGATATCGAAGAAGAACAAACTGCTTTATTGGCAGCTTATGTCGACGACCATATTGTTGACTTTGCTGAAATTGAGGAATAATCACCTCAATCCAATATCTTAATTTAGCGAAAGGATGACTTTGAGTCATCCTTTCGTTTTATCATGAAATTGCTTAGCAATTTTTTAATTCCCCCATTCTTTCTATCTTTGCAATTACTTATACCAAAAAAAATAATAAAACTGCGAATGAAAACCAAGTATCTTCAATTAATAAATCCTGTTAAATGGGTTAAAGCCTATCGTTCAACGAAAAAAGACGGACAGTACGACAAATCTCAAAGTGATCTGGAATTGAATCTGTATTCAAAAATACTTAAAAATGACATGCTACATTATGGTTATTTTGAAGATACTGAAATTGCACCCGAATCCATTTCAATTAAATCGGTTGAAGATGCTCAGCTAAAATATGCTCAGAATATTGTCGATTTAATTAGCGACAAAAAGGGTCTTATCTTAGATGTTGGCTGCGGAATGGGCGGCTTATCGGCTATCCTTAGTGCTCAAAAGTTTAATGTGGAAGCACTGACACCTAATCGGAATCAAATCAGACATATTCAAAACAAATACAAAACCATTCCGGTGCATAACTGCAAGTTCGAAGATGTGGATGAAAACAAAATATATAAAACGGTTATTAATTCTGAATCGTTTCAATATATTAATCTCGAAAAAGGACTAGAAAAGATCAATGCCATTACCGAACCTGGTGCAAAGTGGATTATCACCGATTATTTCCGCCTGCACAACGATGGAATTAATAAATCGTCTCACTTGCTAACTGATTTTATCAGCACAATCGAAAAATCGAATTGGAAAATTGTGTATCAAAAGGACATTACGCCGAACATCTTGCCAATGCTCCGCTTTCTGAATATTTATGTGGAACGGTTTCTGTTTCCAATTAAAAACTTCGCCTTCGAAAAACTCCGTTATAAACAAGGCTTTCTGTATTACCTGACACAAGAACTTCGCGAAGGAATTGACGGAAAGATTTACAAAGAAGTGGCATCAATCGATCCTGTGAAATTTGAAAATGAAAAGAAATACATGATTTTTGCCTTGGAGCGAAAATAAAAAGATATGAAAATACCTCAGCAAAAAAATATTATCACTGTAATAGCCGTATCACTCATTCTAGTGGCTATACTGGCCAAGCGACTTTTCATTAAAAGCTATTCGATGGAATCGACATACAGTTTTCTGGCCGGATTTGCAACGGTATTAATTGCTTACCTGATTTTTAAACGGTTTTTCAAAAAGGAATAAGTGATTAAACGAATGACAGGGCTTTTATGAAAACAACCAGCTTTTTAATTCTGATTTTATCTGCCTGCTTAACGCTGTCATGTAGAAAAGTGGCAACTGAGGATTATGGAAATAATCCCAAAGCCGGACATTATACCCGGATAAACGGAATTAATCTGTACTACGAAACCTACGGAAAAGGGAAACCACTTGTCATGTTACACGGCAACGGTGGATCTATTGCATCGTTTAAGTATCAGATACCCTACTTCGAAAAACACTATAAAATCATTGCCATCGACAGCCGCCTTCAGGGCAAATCGGGCGGTGCTGCGGACACACTTTCGTATGATATGATGGCGGCTGATTTTGCAGGATTGCTTGACTATCTTAAAATCGATTCGGCATACGTGCTGGGTTGGAGCGATGGCGGAATTGACGGGCTGGTACTGGCTATGCACTTTCCGAAAAAAGTCAGCAAGCTGGCCGTAACAGGTGCCAATATTATTCCCGACACAACTGCTATGTATGCTGTAGATATGGAACAAATGAAACATACCGTGTTGAAAAGTACTTCGGAGAGGGAGATAACTTTAAACCGCATGATGATTTTTCAACCTCAGATTCCCTTTTCTGATTTAAAAAAAATCCATTGTCCCGTGTTGGTAATGGCAGGCGACAAGGATATGATTAAACCTGAACACACATTGAAAATATTTCAATCCTTACCCGCTGCAGCCTTGTGTATTTTCCCCGATTCATACCATCAGGTATGCCAGCAACATCCTGAATTATTTAATCAAACTGTGCAGACTTTTTTCGGTAAATAATAAAATAAAATAATTATTTATTGTTTAGAATCGATAATCAAAACTCTTTCAATCTGATATCAGAACCCGATAAAAAATTGACAATATAGTTGTTTGGCGAATAAAAAACTAAAATCAGAAAGTAGTGCCTACGCTTTCTGATTTTTACTTTAAAAAGTTGGATAACAAATCTTTAAACAAGTAGTTGGAATTGGGTGTTGTTAGTTGTAGTACCAAAATATTATTTCTACATTTGTGGAGTAAATCTACCCAAAACAGTACTGAATGGAGTCAATTTCATCGTTTGCCGAACTGACAGCTCACCTTACCGGACTGAACTGCCGCAAGCGTATGGCTGTGGCCAATGCGGTGGATGCACACACACTCGATGCGGTTCTGCAAGCTGTTGATTTAGGAATTATCGAAGCATGGTTAATTGGTGATGTGGCTTCCATTGAATCTCCACACTTGTTCGAGGAACATACCCTCTCGCCTTTCGTTCATATTATTGATGTACCCGAAGTAAAAGAGGCTGCCATAGAAGCAGTACGAATGGTAAAAGAGGGTGAAGCCGATATTCTGATGAAAGGATTAGTCAATACGGACGTACTGCTACGTGCCATTCTGGATAAAGAAAAAGGCATTCTGAAACCCGGAACGGTAATGACCTACAATGCCGCCATGGAAATTCCGAACTACCGCAAACTGATTTTCTTTAGTGACCCGGTAGTTATTCCTTCTCCTAATTTGCTACAACGAATAGCGATGATAAAATATGCCATTCAAACAGCGTATAAGTTTGGCTTATCTTATCCAAAAATAGCGCTGATTCATGCCACCGAAATAGCTAATCCAAAAATTCAGTATATGCAGGATTACTTAGACATTATGCAGATGTGGCGCGAAGGTGAATTTGGCGATGTGATAATGGATGGACCACTGGATATATTTCTGGCATTGGATGCCGAGCGAGGAAGCATTAAAAATGTGCCGAGTCCGGTGTTGGGCGACGCAGATATACTCATCTTTCCAAATTTCGAGTGTGCCAACACATTCTACAAAGGGCTGGCACTTTTTGCGGGTGCTCAAATGGGTGGATTACTTCAGGGAACTAACAATCCGGTAGTACTTACCTCACGTAGCGAAACCACCGCTTCCAAATTCTACAGCATTGCTATGGCCTGTGTCATGGCTTAACCAAATCAATTCCCTTGTTTTACTTTTTTTGACAGTTCTCTAACAATGGAAGTTGCAGCACGTTTTGCAGCACCGGGTTTGCCAAGAGTTTCCAAGATTTCAGTGTAACCCACAGTAATCCTATTCCGGTAAGTTTGATGATAGATAAGTTTTTCTAATTCTTTGGCTACATTATCAACTGTAAAATGATGTGCTACCAATTCCTTCACAACTTCCTTTTCAGCGACGAGATTGACTAAAGAAAAGAACTTTACTTTGATTAAAATGTCCTTAATAGCATAAGCTAACCGTCCGAAAATGACATGATAAACCACTACTTGCGGAGTACCCACCATAGCAGTTTCAAGTGTGGCAGTTCCTGAATTTACAATAGCCGCTCTGGAATGTTGAAGTAATTGGTATGTTTTGCCAAATACAACCGGTATTTTCTTTCCATCCAATATTTTATGATAATACTGAGGATCTATTCCGGGAGCACCTGAAATTACAGTCTGATAATTGTCAAAAATTAAAGCAGCATCAATCATGCGGGGCAGACATGCGGAAATTTCCTGCTTTCGACTACCGGCTAAAATGGCTATGATTTGTTTTTGTTTCAGGTTATTTTGATCACAAAATTCTTCGAATGTCTGGTTCTGATTCGGACGATTAAGAATCGTCTCAACAGTTGGATTGCCAACATATTCTACAGGATAATTATGTTTGGCGTAAAACTCCGTTTCGAAAGGAAAAATAGTAAACATTTTATCCACATAGCGTTTAATATCTTTAATCCGGTATTCTTTCCACGCCCATATTTTAGGAGAAATATAATAGTAAACAGGAGTTTTCAAATTTTCCTTTACAAATTCGGCAATACGAAGATTGAAACCCGGATAGTCAATTAAAATAACCACATCGGCCTGGAAATTTATAATGGCTTTCTTGCAGTCATTTATATTTCTTAGAACCGTTGGTGCATTTTTCAGCACCGCCCAGAAACCCATAAAAGCCATTTCACGATAATGCTTCACCAACTTTCCACCCTGTGCCAACATAAGGTCACCACCCAAAAAGCAGAATTCAGCTTCTGAATCCGCATTTCTTAACTCACACATCAAATTCGAAGCATGTAAATCACCCGAAGCCTCACCGGCTATAAGAAAGTAACGCATTGTTGTTTAGAAGTTTAGATGATTAGATGATTAGATGATTAGTGGTTTATTGTGTTGATTAGAAGATGTAAAAATGAAATGAATCTCTTATTTACTGCCACTATTAACTGTCAATTGTCAATTGTCAACCGCTTACTGCTATTTCATAGCATAAAAAAACTCGAAATCAGATATGGCATCGCTCCCAGCATTATTCCGGTTGCAATTCTGAAACTATCGCTTTTATAAAAAACAAAAACCAGAACCAGATTTGGCATAATGGACAGTAACAGTAATTTCCCCATCAGTAAACCCGGCCAAATTTGTTTTATTGTTTCGATAAACGATATGTGGTCGGGATAAAAACGGTTCAGATAAACCCACATAAACAGTACCGGAAAGATTAATCCCGGTATCAAGCCATATATGAACTTATTGAAATGCTCCATGAGAATAATTATTAATGGCTAATGATTAATGCAAACCATTCAACTATAAGCACTTTGGAATCTATAAACTCAAATCAAAACTGCCACCCTTTAACAGCTTCGATTGCTTCATAAGCCGTCAAATCAATTTTGGTAGGAACGATAGAAATGAAATTGTTCAGTATCGCCCATTCGTCGGTATCTTCAGCTTCCGGTTCGTTGTTTTCAAAATAGCCTGTGAGCCAAAAATATTCCCGTCCCTGCGGATCAGTTCGTTTTTCATATTCTTTTACCCACTGACCATCAGCCTGACGGGCAATCTTCACTCCTTTAATGTTGCCATTTGGCGCATTTACATTCAGACAGGTACCATGACTTAATCCGTTCTTCAATGCTTCGCGGGTTATTTTCAACACATGCGATTCAAAATGAGAAAAATCGGCTTCCAGTGAATGTGTATCAATTGAAAACCCAATAGATAAAATACCATTTTCACAACCTTCGAGTACCGCTCCCATTGTGCCTGAATAAATTACATTAATGGCTGAATTGGAACCATGATTTATGCCCGAAACAATCAAATCAGGTTTACGTTCCACTATTTCATTCAATGCTAACTTCACACAATCCGTCGGTGTGCCGGTACAACAATAACGTTTAAGTCCATCCTTTTCTTCCAACTTTTTGTAGCGAATCGGTTGAGTCACCGTCAGTGCATTCGACTGTGCCGATCGTGGTCCATCGGGTGCAACAACTACCACTTCACCAATTTCCATCATCAATCGGGTCAATACTTTTATACCTTTTGCCTCGTGTCCGTCATCATTGGTAATTAAAATATAGGGCTTCTGTGGCCCTTTAAATCCCTGAAATGGGGAATCAATTGTTTGTATCATTGTAAATTAATATTAAGTTTTAAGTCCCCTTTAGAAGATTTAGGAGCCTTTATTTTCGCACTCTCCAAATCGTTGCCGATAAAAATCCGCCACTCATCAACACAAAATAAATAATATCGCGCGAATCAATCACACCACGGCTCATCGATTTATAATGTATATGTATTCCTAATTGTTCAACTACTTGTACAGATTGTCCCGACCTAAAGAAACTCATAGTAAGCTCAAAACCATAGTAGAAAAAGAAGGAGAGTACCACAGCAACTACAAATGATACAATTTGATTGGACGAAAGTGACGAAGCAAAGCTACCGATAGCAACATACAGTGCTGCCAGAAAAATCAATCCGATAAACGATCCCCAAAATGCACCCGAATCAACATTCCCCATCGGCTCAGCCATATAAGAAATGGATAAATAATAGAGTATTGCAGGGAATAATGCAGCAATAACCAGCAACCAAGCGGCAAGATATTTACCAAGAACAATCTGTGGTTTACTGATTGGTTTTGTCACCAGCAATTCCCACGTTCCGGTTTGTTTTTCTTCAGCAAAAAGTCGCATGCTAATGGCAGGACACAAAAATAAGAACAACCAGGGTGCAAGATAAAACAATCCGTCAAGATTAGCATAACCTGTTTCCAGCACATTGTATTCTCCCTGAATTACCCAAAGAAACAAGCCAGTAAGCGTCAGAAAAATGCCAACAACAATATAACCGGTTGCATTACTGAAAAATGCACGCAACTCTTTTTTTAAGACTGAAAACATGTTTTTTGCCGAACAACTTAGATTGATAATTATTTTGCTATTTTTGCGCTGTCAAAGGTAACCAAAATAATTGAATGAAAAACCATTTGCAATGGATGATTTTATGAGAAACAAGCTACTATTCCTACTGATTATCATATCTTCCGGCATGATTCCGGCACAGACTTATGACAACTACAGCATTAAATTACAGGGGATTTACGGGAATATTCTTCCACACGATGCGCATGTAAAAGCTTTAGTTTTGAATTCGGTTACGGGTGCTGAGTTATCACTTGAATTTCAATCGATGAACGAAAAAAACTGGTATCAATTCAATGGTTTTCCTACCATTGGACTGGGAGCTGTGTGGCTAAATCTGGGTAATCCGGCTAAACTTGGTAACGCTTATGCTATTTATCCCTATATTTCCTACTCCATCATCCGCACTAATTTTCTGAAAGTGAATTTTAAAGGAGGAACAGGAGTGAGTTTTCTGACCAAAAATTATTACAATACCAATACCGATTTAGCTGGGAATATACTTCCATCTTTAACCGGGACAAATGGTGCCATAGGCTCAGTTATTAATGTGTATTTTTCTGCCGGTGCCAGTTTGGAAATACCTATAACCAGTGGACTGAGCCTAACCGGCGATTATACCTGGAATCATATGTCAAATGGAAGCGCAGTTGCTCCAAACTCAGGATTAAATTTACTGAATGGCTTTATTGGACTGAAATACTCACCTAATTATAAGAAATACACATTCCCTCAAAAGCAACAATTAGAGGGAATTACTAAAAAATTCTATCCTGAAATTATTGTTTCGGGTGGCTTCCGACAGTTGTATTATCAGGATCAGAAAACCTTTCCGATTGCGTCTGTGATTGCCGGTGTATATCACCCTGTTACTAATTTTTATCGAATGGGGTTGGCTGTGGATGCTTTCTATGACGGCGCATTCGATGGATATACGAAATTCTCACGTTACTACATTACAACTGACGAGTTGAAAAACAAGTTCCGTGTGGGATTATCGTGGCAACATGAATTATTGTTTGGTAAATTGATTGGAGGAATGGATTTCGGAGTATATTTATACGATCCGCTTAAAAACCTTTCACCTTACGATCAGGCAAAAGTTACAACTTTGAATAAAGGATTGATTTATCCGTATAATATTGACTCTGAAGATGGGTGGTTTTATACTCGTGTCACACTGAAATATGCCATAAGTAAACATTATTTCTTATGTGTAGGATTAAAAACTCATCTTCAAAAAGCCGAATTTATTGAATGGGGATTGGGGTATAGACTATAATTGTCTGCTTACTACTTATTGCTTATTGCTTACTGCTACTAACAATGCATCCAGCATCAACGGAATTTCATCCTTGTCAATTCCATTTGCAATCAGATAAGACTTATCTTCATTAAAAGCTCCAAGAAACAAATCGTGCTTATTCTCATGCAATTCAATGGTTTTACGATATAAGTTTATGGCTTCGGTATGTTTCTTCTGACACCAGGCTATGTGAGCTGCATTCATAAAATCCTGCACATTGGGTTCAGTCTCAATCAGCTTACTAACATAATAATCAGCCTGTTTGACATTACCCGAAACAAACGAACACCAAGTTATTGCCCGCCACACCTTCACATTTTCGCCTTCGAGGGCATCCAGTTTAAAATAAATATTCAAGGCTTCTTTGAATTTTCTCAATTCCACAAAACAATGTGCAATTTGCATCAAAACTAGGTTTTGATTAGGTTTTAGATGATCTACATGATGGTAGAATTCAAGTGCCTTCTCAAAATTACCCGACAATCTATAACAAAGTGCCATTTTGCGAACTGTCCAAATATCGTCGGGCTGAATAATATCAGCTTTATTATAAGCGTCAAGTGCTTTCTCGAATTGTGAAGTCTGCTGATATATATACCCAATTTTCTGATATAGGGCAGCCATTGGAGTTATTTCGTGCTGAATTTCCTCAAACAGTTCAAGTGCTGGAATAAAATGGCTTTTTGAGAAATAATATTCGGCAATACTTATTTTAAAATCGTGGTCATTCGACAAAATATCAAATAAAAATGAGTGGTGCATCGACAGTGAATAACTAAACATATCTGCGAAATCGCCATGTTTCGAATACAGCTTAAAAAAGCGGAACAAATCCTGGATATATTGTTTCGAAATATTTTTTGTGGCTAAATTTGGGTTAAGTATAGCTTCGTCGTTTGTCAACTCTGCCAACTGTTCAGCTTCCATTTTGAACGAATTCTTTAGCATGCCACGTTGTGATTCTGGCATTTGCAAAATACTGAGACAAAAAGAGTATTTATCCGAATTACACATAATGTTATTCCCCACAAAAGCAGAAATCAATGAATTATCATCCGGTTTAAAAAGCTCTTTTACAGTAGAGTATTTTGTGTCGAAAGGCAAAAACCAATTACTCGTTTCTGAGAAAAATGGAAAATTCTTCAGAAGTGAAAAGGTACTCATATAAACATCAGCACCTTCCATTTGCAGTTCGCTCAGTTCTTTCAGTTTATCGGATATTCCACTTTTATCAAGCATTTCCTGCCATTCAGGATTTTCTTCACCCCAGTCATCTGAATTTAAAAGTGAGTCTGGGTCCATTTTATCCTTCAGCAACGGACTGATTTTCATCATCTCAGGCAGAATTTCTTCCTGCATTTTCTTTGAAATCTTTTCAGTTTCGGCTGTTGAGATTATCTGAATTAATATGGTTTGAAAATTATCAACCACATGATTATCGTCTGCCAATAAAACCAACCGATTTCGAATAGCAGGAAAATAGGGCAAAAAACGGTTGTATCGAGCCATCACAAAACTCAATCCAACCATGGCACGCTGTCTGACCATCTGATTCTCTGACTGACAAGCATCGAGTAGCATCATCATTTTGCGCTCGTCGAACATGCGCCACAAATTGAGCGTCAGCGCAGAAATAAGGATTGATTTTTCTAAAAAACCCGGATAAGAATCAATTAGAATCTGCTCAAAAAGTTTTTTCTCCTCCGATTCATACGAAGTTGCTAACCAGAATATGTTAAATAGCTCGGGCAAAGCAGTCTCATAATTTGATCGCAAGCGGTTCTTTTCTAACTCATGGCTATCCTGCAGATTAGAAATTAAAATAGATTGAGAATGATAATACCGGAGCGATATCAGTAATTCAGCGGGTGATTTATATTTTTTTGTGTAAGGAAAATAACGTTTCTGAGTATATTCAAAATTTGTTGAATTACGAAATAACAGTTCTTCTCGCAATTCAGCATCCAAAACAAACAATTTGGCAATCAGCTTATTATAAACTGATTTACGTTCAGGATCTTCAACTCCGGTAATATAGTATTGCAGGAGAAAACGGTAATTTTGATGCAGGTCATTCAATCGATCGGTATATTCTCCGAGTTGCAACTCATTAGTTAAATCTTCTATTTTTGCAATCGCAGTCGTTATCTGACCAGTAGCCAGAAAGTGTAAAACCGAATTATATGTTGAATGAATTTGGGAAGAATCCATAAGTTAACCCATTTTGCTTATTTTTCGTAAGCGTTCTTCATCAATAATTTTAAGTTTCCTGCCATCCATTGCAATAACATGTTCATTTACAAACATCGACAAAGTTCGAATAGCATTTGATGTGGTCATATTGGACAAGTTAGCAAGGTCTTCGCGTGAAAGGTATATGCAAATAGTTGCACCATCTTCTTCCATACCATAATTTTTTCTTAGCAACAATAAGGCTTCAGCAAGTCGTCCTCGAATATGTTTTTGTGTAAGATTTACAGTACGAGCATCAGAAGCTCCTAAATCTCCGGCAATTTCTTCCAAAAACCGATAACAAAATGCATTGTTATGACGTAAAATAGATAAAAAAATGTCTGCTTTTATCATGTAAACCGTCGAAGCTTCAAAAGCGGTCACATTAGTATTGTAATTTTCGTTCGCAATAATGGCTCTGTAACCAAAATGTTCTCCTGGTTTCAGCATTCTGATAATTTGCGATCGGCTTCCGACACCTTCTTTATAAACTTTCACCTTTCCACTGGCCAGTATCATCATGTGTGTAGGTATCTCACCTTCGCAATGAATCATTTCATTTTTCTTAAAATGATGAATAGAATAATTATTTTTCACAAACTGCCTTTCATCAGGAGTCAAGACATCCCAAACAGTTAGAATTTCTTCTATTGGTTTTAGCACTGAAACATGTTTTTTTGCCATAAAATTTTCGCTGAAATATGTTTGACAACAATGTTATAAAGCACAAATTTAGTGATTTTCTGACAAATATATCCTAAATAGCAAAAAAATATAAATAAATATTGAAAAAGAAATTTTTCATTTGTCATTTTTGAATAAAAGAGCTGATTATCATTGTTTTTGTAATTGTAAAAAATATCAATCATGAAAATTCAAATAAATATGATTACTTTTGTAATATTCATTTAGCATAAAAGATCTATGAAACGTATTTTCTTGTACTTTTTCATATTATTGAGTACTCTTAAACTGAATGCTCAACAATTAATGTTTAGCGATTCGACAATTGTAAGCTTAATAACCTGCTCAGCAGGCGAAGAAGTGTATGAAAAATTTGGTCATACCGCTATCCGTTTAAAAAATCCTCATTCTGCAATAGATGTAGTCTTCAATTACGGTATTTTTAGCTTTGACACTCCAGATTTTTATTATAAATTTATCAAGGGTGAAACAGATTATGAGCTTGGGGTTTATGATACAGGCAATTTCCTGGCTTCCTACGCTCAACGTAATTCGTTGGTTTGGGAACAAATACTTAATCTGAATTCAACTGAGAAAAGAGTTTTAATTAAAAATCTGCTAAAAAACTACGAACCTAAAAACAGAGTTTATCGCTATAATTTCGTATTCGACAATTGTTCAACCCGTCCAAGAGATAAAATATTAGGTTCTATACATGGTTATGTAAAATTCGAAGATAATGCTGATGTAAAGACCTATCGGCAGTGGATCGGCAGCTATGTTGGAAATGACACCTGGTTAAAATTTGGAATAGATCTGTTATTCGGAAAAGATGCTGATCAGTCTCCAACTTTTAGTGAAAGTATGTTTTTACCTGAGGTACTTATGACCGGTTTTCAAACGGCTGAAATTCACTCCATAAATAATCAGAGCAGAAAATTAGTTTTAGATAAAAAACTTTTAATTGACAAAAAAGAAGTCGAACAAAAACTAAGCATTTTGTCAATAAAACCTTTAACACTTACAATATTGCTTTTCATTATTGGTCTATTAATAACAATTTGGGATTTATTTCGCAATCATCATTATAAATTATTCGACTCATTTTTACTTATTTCAACAGGCTTAGTGGGCATATTAGTAGCCTATATGATGATATTCTCTACCCACCCCTTAGTTAAAATTAATTTAAATATATTGTGGTTAAATCCACTCAATATTATACTTGGTATTTTAATGTGGTTTCCTAAATTACGTACACCAGTTTTTTTCTACGAAATCATAAACATTTTGCTTCTTATTGGAGGACTTTTCTCGTTTGCATTATCAACTCAGATTTTTAATCTTGCCGCTTTTCCATTAATTGTATTACTATTATTACGTTCCACCAGTTGGTTTGTATATTTAAAAAAACGAATGTATAAAAGAAGATCTGTTATATAAACCCGGAATTAATATTTATCAATGCCATCAAAATCTTATAAAGAAAAACCGTTGAAGTTTGTAGCTATCATACCTGCACGCTTTGCGTCAACCCGTTTTCCTGGAAAACCATTGGCTAATATTGGGGGAAAAACTATGATTCAGCGGGTTTACGATCAGGTTTCAAAAGCAGTACAAGATGTGTATGTGGCAACCGATGATCCACGAATTTTCAATGCAGTTGAGGCTTTTGGTGGAAAAGTAATTATGACATCCGACCAGCATCGTAGCGGAACTGACCGTTGTTACGAAGCATTTACAAAATTAAAAGAACACTACGATGTCATCATCAACGTTCAGGGCGACGAGCCATTTATCCAACCTGAACAAATAATGGAGTTACAGAAATGTTTCGAATATGACGAAACTCAACTGGCCACATTGGCAAAGAAAATCACTCAGAAAGAGGATTTGGAAGTTCTGACTAATCCCAATTGCCCAAAATTAATTGTGAATAAGTGGAATGAAGCACTGTATTTCAGCCGCTCAGTTATTCCATATAAACGTGGAGCTGAACTTCAAGACTGGATTTCGCTACATCCCTATCTGAAACATATTGGTATTTATGCTTATCGTGCTGATATTTTACGAGAAATAACACTTCTAGAGCAATCACCTCTTGAGTTGGCCGAATCCCTTGAGCAGCTTCGTTGGTTGGAAAACGGATACAGAATTAAGGTTGGCTATACAGATGTAGAATCTATTGGTATTGACACACCGGAAGATTTGGAAAAAGTTACTTATCAATTCAATTCAGCAACAACATTATAAGTGTTCAAAATAATTTACCAACCTATTTTTTCTATCCAATTTGCAGATTTCTCTTCAAAAAAAACCAAATATTCTGCTAAAAACAAATAAATTGAATATCTAAGATTTAAAATATTCTTACTTTTGTGGAAAATTTCCGTAATATGAAAAAGTTGTTATCCTACCCATTGTCCATTCTTGCATACAGTTGGTTTATATTTTTCATTTGCCTTTTTCAGCCCATTCAATGGATTTGTTTTAATATCTTTGGATATCAGGCACATAAAAAGAGTGTTGATATTCTGAATTTTTTTACAATTCTCAGCTTATATTTTATTTTTTCTAAAGTAGAAATAGAAAACAGAGAATTGATTCCAGAAGGAAAGCCCCTCATTTTTGTAGCCAATCATCAGGGTTTGTTCGACATTATTGGAATGGGGTGGTTTTTACAAAAGTTTCATCTTAAATATGTGAGCAAAATTGAACTGGGTAAAGGCATTCCAAGCATATCATACAATCTGAATCACGGAGGTTCTGTGTTAATTGACCGCAATGACCCAAAACAGGCATTACCAGCTTTAAAAAAGATGAGTGAATATATTGAGATGAATTGTCGTTCGGTAGTTATTTATCCCGAAGGAACCCGAACAAGAGATGGAGAACCAAAACCATTTGCAGCCAGTGGTCTGAAAATACTATGTAAATATGCTCCAAGTGCTTATGTAGTACCGGTTACTATTAACAATTCCTGGAAGATATTTCGATATGGAAATTTTCCTCTGGGCATTGGCAACCCTGTAAAATTTAGTGTTCATGAACCCATGAAAGTAAGTGAATACGATTTTAATACGCTGTTCGAAAAAACTGAGCAGGCAATTATTACTGATATTATCAATTAAATTAAACTTCTACAGATACTACAAAGGAAACAATAAAACATCAGTTTTATTATAAACTGTCAACAACCCCTCTGTCTTTCTTCAGCTGGTCAACTAACTCATCCAAACTATTAAATTTCCGTTCGTCGCGAATTTTTTCGAGGAATTCTACTTTTATAGTCTGATTGTAAATGTCCTGGTCGAATTTTAGAATATGCACTTCGAGGCTCGTATGATAGCTGTTGTTCAGGGTGGGGCGTGTACCGATATTCATCATGCCTTTGTAAACGATTTCGTTGTGATACACCCTTACAGCATACACACCAAATGGAGGAATAAGTTTATCGGAATCAAGAGCTTGTAGATTGGCAGTAGGAAAACCGATTTTTCGTCCGACACGAAAACCGTCTATCACTTTTCCCTGAAAAGAATATGGGTAGGTCAGTAATTTGTTGGCATGGACAATATCGCCCTGACTGATTGCCAACCGAATGTCAGATGAGCTTACATGCCGGTCTTCGGGGGTTTTGTAGCGTCCGGCTTGTACCACTTCCATGCCCAACATTTCTCCATACTGTTTATATTCAAGAAAACCGTCAGCACGGCTATGTCCAAAACGGTGGTCGTGACCGACGAGTAAGGTTATGACCTTATATTGTTCTTTTAGTACCGTTTTCAGAAAATCAAATGCAGGGAGTTGAGCCAAATCCAATGTAAAATCCATGACTACGCAACGGTCAACCCCTGTTGTTTCAAGTTGTTCGATTTTTTCATAAAGTGTATTAAGCAGTTGAGGTTGATAATCGGAATTTAGTACTTTGCGGGGGTGAATGTTGAATGTTATCAGCAAACTTTGCATATTTCTGGCCTTAGCCAGCGATTTTAGTTCCTCAATCAGGAACCTATGACCGGCATGAACTCCATCGAAAAATCCTATTGTGGCAACGTAATTTAATTCAGAATGCATAATTTCCAATTCTCAAGTTTCATCTATCAACTGTAAACAAATTTTCTCAAATCCTCCTTTACATCCACCAAAAAACTTTGAATACCGAGTTTAGTAGCTTGTTCAATGTTTTTTGGTCCGTCGTCCAGAAACAGACATTCTTCAGGCTTTACTTTTGCATCTTTCAATAGTGCCTGGAAGATTTCCGCATCCGGTTTCGCCATTTTCATGTCGTACGACAAGTAGCTTTTTTCAAACACATCATCCATTTTCAACCCAAAACGTGAAAATTCATTGGCAGCACTGATTTCGATATGCAATGGATTAGTATTGCTCAGTAATAATAAACGATATTTCTTTTTCAGTTCGAGCAATAATTCGATTTTATAATCCGGAATATCCACCAAAAACAGACACCAGGCATCAATAATTTGTTGGTTGGTAAGCGGTAGGGCTGTAAGTTTCCGTACATTTTCGCAAAATTCAGTAACGCCAATTTCGCCTTTTTCAAATTGCAGAAAAAACCCTTTTTGTCCAAAATTGCTAAGATTTTCTTCAAAATTCTTAACGCCCAACTCCTTGAATCGTTTAATACAACGGTCTAAATCAAGATTTATTAAAACGCCTCCGAAATCGAAAATGATAGTGCTTATATTTTCAGTGTGAATCATGTGAGCAAGTAAATTTAGCCTTTTGTCAAACCCTTGAAGTCAGTTTCTTTAGAAACATCTATCGGATGCGAATCCGGGTACCTTTTTTCAGTTTGGCTTTAGTTTTCAGTCCATTTAATTTGCAAAGAGCCTTTACACTGATACCGTTTCGGGCAGCTACTTTCTTCAATGTATCTCCTTTCTTGACCTTGTAGTATTTTACTGAAGCAAATAATTTTACTTCGTGCTGATAGTAGAAGGCATTCTTTTTGGTCATCAAATAGGTTTTTGCCAAAACCTGTCCACTATTAAAATTGATAATGTGAGCCGGATTTATAGCATTTCCAATATAACGCGTTTCAAAATGAAGATGAGGTCCGGTGGAATGACCTGTATTTCCTCCAAAGGCAATTAACTCACCGCCTTTGACGTTTTGGTTCAGTGCCACTAGTACTGCTGAAAGATGTGCATATACTGTTTCCAGTCCATTGTCATGTCTAACAACAATGTAATTACCATACCCACGTCCTTCATAATTAATTAAACGGATTTTCCCGGAGAATGCGCAGCGAACAGAATCGCCCACTTTTAGGCGCAGATCAATTCCATAGTGAAAACGATACCGCCTCGGTCCGAAAACCGAAGTTACCCCACCACGAACCGGAATGAAAAAGTTAGAAACGTCAATACGCACTGAATCAGGCAAGCTGTCAATCGGAATTTTGTAGGGATTCACATGGTCACTCGTCCACATATCGTTGTAGATATCATCGGCCGGGTGATTTTCCATCAAGTCATCCGAATTATCGTTCAACATTTCCTTGTAAATGTTGGTCGTGTCTTTTTTCGGAATTAATAAAAAATTATTGAGCTGAGCATAACCCCCAAAAGTTGAGAGAAAAAAGGCGAGAAAAGTAATGTGTTTTTTGAGGGAAATAAACATTAGTAATTAGTTGGCAGTTTATCGTTTACAGTTTATAATGAATTAAATAAGCAATTTGTTGTTTAAATTTTTAACTAATAATAAACTGTCAACTATGAACTAATTTAAATTTCGTCGTTAGCGTATAAAAAATTTAAATTGTGTTGGTCAAATTCAAAGATTTCATTTTGATTGAAAAACCTTGCCAACTCAGTTTTTGCATTTTCAACGTTATCAGAGGTATGAATAATATTTTCCTGAACACTCATACTGAAATCGCCTCTTATAGTTCCCAAAGCTGCTTCACGACCATTTGTTTTTCCAGCCATTTCGTGTACAATATGAACAGCATCCAGTCCTTTTAAGCAACAAACAATAACCGGAGTTATCATCATCGAGTCTTTAATCCGTTTGAAAAATGGACGTTGAACCAAGTGGGCATAATGTTCAGCCAGAATCTCTTCAGTCAGTTGTGTCATTTTAATCCCACATACTTGCAGCCCTTTTCGTTCGAAACGATGAATAACTTCACCAATTAAACCACGTTGAATTGCTCCCGGTTTGATAATGACAAGTGTTTTTTCCATAATGTTAAGTAATTTTAATTGGAAATTAACTAATTGGAAATTGAGAGTTGTTTATTCCTCTCCAAAATTAAAGAAATGCGCTTAGCGGTCAAAACAAATTCAACTTTCTTAACTTATTGAACCCCAATTTAAGGTATTTGTCTTCAATTTACTTAATTGTGCGGCCATAACCCGATTTTCAGTTTTTTCAAGTTTCATATCGTCTTCCAAAATTTCAATGGCAGCATTTCGGGCAATCTCCAGCATTCGGCCATCCTGAGCTAAGTTGGCTATTTTTAATTCAAAAGGCATCCCGCTTTGTTGTGTTCCTTCCAGATCTCCGGGACCTCGAAGCCGTAAATCTGCTTCCGAAATTTCAAATCCGTCATTCGTTCGTACCATGATTTCCATACGTTTGCGGGTATCAGAACCTAATTTATGATCTGTCAATAATATGCAAAACGATTGTTCCGCTCCACGACCGACACGTCCACGCAACTGATGCAATTGTGACAGTCCAAAACGCTGCGCACTTTCAATCACCATAACCGAAGCATTGGGTACATTTACACCCACTTCAATCACCGTGGTAGCCACCATTATCTGCGTTTCGCCCGATACAAATTTCTGCATCTGAAATTCTTTTTCAGCCGCTTTCAGTTTGCCGTGAATCATACTGATTTTGTAAGTTGGAAAAACTTCGCGCATGTATACGAAACCGCTTTCGAGATTTTGCAAATCGCTTTTTTCAGATTCCTGAATAAGTGGATAAACAATGTAAATCTGTCGCCCGATTTCCACTTGTTTGGCAATAAACTGGTTGAGTCCTTGTCTCTTGTTTTCGTAATAATGATAGGTCTGAATAGGCTTTCGTCCAGGCGGAAGTTCATCAATGACCGAAACGCTCAGGTCGCCGTAGAGCGTCATAGCGAGCGTGCGGGGAATGGGCGTGGCGGTCATCACCAGAATATGAGGTGGATTAACGTTCTTTTTCCAGAGTTTTGAGCGTTGCTCCACACCAAAGCGATGTTGTTCATCGATAACCACTAAACCCAGATTTTTAAATTGTACCACGTCTTCAATCAGGGCATGTGTACCAATCAAGATATTCAGTTCTCCGCTACGGAGTTTTTCATGCAGTTCTACACGGGCTTTGGGTTTGGTTGACCCGGTAAGTAAGGCAACACTTACACCCAAATCGCCGAGAAATTCATTCAAACTGGCAAAATGCTGGGTTGCCAGAATTTCGGTGGGAGCCATGATACAGGTCTGAAAACCATTGTCAATTGCAATCAACATAGCCATCAATGCTACGAGTGTTTTTCCGCTACCTACGTCGCCCTGTAGCAGTCGGTTCATTTGTCTGCCCGATGCCACATCTACCCGAATCTCTCGAATAACCCTTTTTTGGGCATTAGTCAGTTCAAATGGCAGAAAATCTTTGTAAAAAGTATTGAAATAATGACCGATTTGTCCAAACACAAACCCCCGAAAATGCTGGTCGCGCCACTTGGTTTGTTGCAGGATATTGAGTTGAATATAAAACAACTCCTCAAATTTCAGCCGCTGCCGGGCTTTTTTAAGCAGATCGGCATTCTTGGGAAAATGGATATTGACCAGCGAATCGGTGAGATTCAGCAAGGCAAATTTCTTAAGTAAATAGGCGGGAAGCGTTTCGGGAATACCGCTTCGAATGGATTGAACGAGTGGAAAAAGAATTTTCTGAATCATTTTAGAATTCAAAAAACTGCTTTTCATCTTTTCCGACGTATTGTAAAAGGGTTGCAATCCCATTTGTTCGGGCGGTGGCAGTTGCGAAGGTAAATCTAACTCTGGGTGTTGTAAATTAAATTTTCCATTAAAAAAACTTGGTTTTCCAAAGACAACATATTCAATACCGGTTTTATATTTATCCAGAATAAAACTAATGCCCTTAAACCATACTAACTCAATCGTATCGCGTCCGTCAGTAAATATAGCAACGAGCCGCTGCTTTGGACTTTCACCTACTTTTTCGAAGCGGATAATTTGACCTTTGACTTGAATAAACGGCATTTCTTCCGAAATCTCATGCAGGTAATAATAGCGACTGCGGTCGATGTATTTGTAGGGGTAATGCCGCAATAAATCTTCTGCCGAATGAATGTCGAGTTCATTCGCCAGCAATTCTGCCTTTTTCGGTCCAACACCGGGCAGAAATTTTATGTCCTGATAGGAGAGATCCATGTTTATCCTGAAATATAATTTCCTCCCGGCACTTTTCGTAAAACAAAAATCATCCCGAATGAACTTATCAGCACTAAACTCACAATTGCCGGCAGTGAAAGTAAGGGATGTGCCATTGTCCAAAAGATTTTATGATCAAATAATAAGTTGATAATCAGCACATGTACCAGATAAATCCCATAACTGTAATTACTCAGATTGGTTATAAACCAACGGACAATTTTGTTATTTGTTGCTATGTCTTTTAATAAAATAAAAAGTGCCACCGATTGAAGCAAGGTGTTTGGAGTCAGACTTCCGTACATGCTGGTGTCCAGTTTATGAGCTTGTTTGCTCAAAAACCAGGTAGAAACTGCTGCGATTAAAATGGTCAGAATGAAAACAAATGCAGCAAGAATTCTGATGCGATATGAAGGAATTTGAACTTTCATTAATTGATATCCCAGCACTAAATAACCGGAATACATAATATATCCAAAAAAATGCTGTAGCAAAACAGGCCAACTCGAAATTGTAAACCAATGAAAGGTTTGTGCCACGTTAATCAATATCCAAACTAACAGTATTGACCATAAAGTGGTTTTATTTAATTTACGAACAGCTTTTCCCAAAAATGGCACAAAAACATAAATAATCACTATCATATAAATATACCAGAAATGCCTTGAAATACTCTGATTTACAAACAGATTTAAAGCCCAGCTAAAGATCGAAAACAGATCGGCTGGTTGAGATTTAGTGGGCAAGTTTTGCCATAAATAAACACAATAAATTGCCGACCAAAACAAAAAGGGAACCAAAACCCGCATAAATCGTCTCAGATAAAAATCACCCAATTTGTAGGTTTTGCTTAGCATGGTAGCTCCACTCAGCATTAAAAACATAGCAATTACAAAACGTACACAGCTGTCAATGCCGTTTCCAATCCACCAAAACTCCATGTTTCTTCCATAAGTCATTTTCAGCACCGGCGTACTTACGTGGATAATAATAACTCCAAGTGTTGCCAATGCCCTTAATGTATCGAGAAATTGTATGTTTGCTTTATTTGACATTTTTATTTGGTAGTGACAGGTCATGACATGATTGATTCAGCCATTTTCAGATCAAATTCGGTGGTGATTTTGATGTTTTCACGATTCCCCTCTACCAACTTAATTTTTGCTCCAAGAGCTTCTACTACTGAAGCATCATCGGTGAATAGTGGAGTATATTCCTGTTCGTAAGCTTTTTTTAATAGTTCTGCGTCAAAAACCTGTGGTGTTTGAACCAGTTTAAATGAGTTCCGGTCAACCGATTGGCTGGCATTTTCAGTCACTTGACGTATACTATCCACCAAATCAACAACAGGAATGGCTGCATCGAATTTTTCGGCAGTTTCAAAGCAGCGTGCAATAGTATCAACACTCACCAACGCACGAACACCATCGTGAACAGCCACCAATGCAGGAGCACTTATAGCTTCGAGTCCGTTTTTTACAGAATCGAAACGGGTATTCCCTCCGGGAATAATCTCATGATTCAGGCTGAAGTTGTGTACAATACATAGCTCCTTCCATAAATCAATCTGAACAGCCGGTAAAACCAGAATCAGTTTCATGCTTGCTTCAAATTGATGAAAAACATCGAGAGTATGCATTAATATCGGTTTTCCCTGAATTTCAATAAATTGCTTGGGAATATAGGCTTTCATACGTTCGCCTTTTCCTCCGGCAACAATAATAGTAATTTTTGGTTTTGACATGGATTTAGAATTAAACAAGAACAAAGATAAGCATTAAGCAACTAATAATTAATAATTCATAATTAAAAATTATCAATATAATTGACAGACAGAATGTTATAACGTTTTTTGGGAATATATTTCCTAAACTTGTCAGAAAACCCATAACAATTTCATAACTTTGCAGCCTAAAAAAAATACAGGAATGAAATTTAGATTTCTTTTGGTTTTTGGAATTTTAATGCTGTTTGTCAACATCTTATCTGCTCAGGAAAATGTAGATGTAAAACCATCAAACATTTTCGATGCACTTTCTGCAACAGATTCCACAACATATGCCACAGTTACAATTCATCAGGACAAACGAATTGAAGCCTTGCTGGTAAATAAGAAAAGCCTGACAGTCAGTGGATTCAGAGTGCAGGTTTTCTCAAGTAACATTCAGCGAACTGCAAAAAACAATGCTTTCGGGATTGAAAAACAAATTCAGGAAGTATTTCCAAATCAGCCGGTTTATGTGAATTATACTTCGCCTTTCTGGAAAGTTAGGGTGGGTGATTTTAAAACAAAAACAGATGCACAGGTCTTTCGAAATCAGCTGATTGAATCTTTACCTGCTTTAAAAAGTGAGATCTATATCGTTCCGGAACAAATCAATATTCCTGCCCCTAAATAAACTATGATGGATTTTAATATAAACCAGCCGGTACCCTTCGAGGATGAAAAAACCGCAAGAATTGCCGAACATTACCTGGAAATAATCAAACTGTTAGGCGAGGATGCTAATCGGGAAGGATTGCTAAAAACGCCAGAACGAGTTTCGAAAGCCATGCAGTTTTTGATGCAGGGTTATGAACAAAATCCTGAAGAAATTATTCAGTCTGCCATGTTTACCGAAAATTACCGTCAGATGGTAATTGTAAAAGATATTGATTTTTACTCGATGTGCGAACATCACATGCTTCCGTTTTTCGGCAAAGCGCATATAGCCTATATTCCAAACAAAAAAATTACCGGACTGAGTAAAATTGCACGCATTGTGGAGGTATTTGCCCGTCGTATGCAGGTTCAGGAGCGCATGACCACTCAGATTAAAGATTGTATTCAAAAAACGCTGAACCCAATGGGCGTAATGGTTATTATTGAAGCTCAGCATCTTTGCATGCAGATGCGTGGGGTTCAAAAACAACATTCCATTACCACTACATCCGATTTTACTGGGGTTTTTGAACAGGCAAAAACCCGTGAAGAATTTATGAATCTGATAAACAGAAAATAGATAGCTGTTTAAAGGTTTTTTTCAATCAGTTCATCCGCCATACGAACATATTCAGCGCAGGTGAACTGTTTTTCTTTTATTTCTGAGCAAAGTAATCCACCGGCTTTTTGTCTGAATTCCTCCACCACCGATTCTTTACCGGCTTGACGAAGTATACGCTCTGCGGCAAACAATGCACCACATGTTCCACCTTCGGCTCTTCCCCCACCCCAGGCTCGAAATTCTTCAATTTCCTGATTGGAGATATTAAATTCATTCTGAAATCCTTTTAAAACTGATTGAGCACAATTTAGTTTCTCAGGAAGAACGTGGAAATACTCATCAGATTTAGCGCGATTTGTTTTTTTCATCTTCAATGTTACTTTCAAAATTTTCCTTTTTAAGGATAATATATTCTGGTCTGTTCTTTATTTCATCAAATAAATTTCCAATGTATGAGCCGACAATTCCGATTGTCAGCAATTGAACACCCCCGAAGAAAATAATAAGAACAAATAAGGATGTCCAACCCGAATCGGCATGGGTAAACCCAATTATTTTTCCTAAAATAGACCAGATAGCAAGAGCCAATGCGACCAAAACTGAGGTGAAGCCTAAGGTAGTTGCAATTCTTAGTGGTTTTGTCGAAAAATAAAGCATCGAAGTAGTGGCAAATCTCAACATTTTCATAAACGGATATTTAGTTTCACCTGCAAAACGTGCTTCACGTTCGTAATAAAATGGAACTTGTTTAAAACCTACCCACGAGATTAGACCACGAATGTATTTCCCTTTTTCGTGCAAATTATTAAACTCCCTGATTATACTTTTATCGATTAACCGAAAATCACCGGTATCGACTGGTAAACGAACTTCAGAAAGAAAATTCAGAAAACGATAAAATAATTTAGCTGTGATTTTTTTGAAGAAACCTTCTCCTTTTCTCGATTTTCGAACACAATAAACAACCTGTGCGTGACTAGTTTCCATGGTTCTAATCATTTCAGGAATGAGTTCAGGTGGATCTTGTAAATCGGCATCAATTATTATGGCTAAATCAGAAGTGCAATGATTAATACCCGCAGTTACTGCTTTTTGATGACCAAAGTTTCGTGAAAAAGTAATCAGCTTAACGCTGTTGTCACTTTCTAAAATATTATACAGAATTTCCTGCGTTTTATCCGTACTTCCATCGTTTATGAAAATAATCTCAGTTCGAAAATCAAACTGATTTAGTATGGACTTAATCCTTTTGTAAGATTCAGTTATAACCTCTTCTTCGTTAAAACAGGGGACGATTACGCTAAGTGATTTATTCATTTGTTTCTGATTTGAAAGTATAATACTTATTCAAAAGAAAATTTATTATTGTGTAGACAATTATTGATAGTAACTGACACACATAAGGATCAATCTTTGTGTGGTTTAAGAGCAGAGATAAATTTCCTAATTGAACCAGATACGAAAATGCAAATGTAACGATAAATTTAAAAACAGTTTCTTTTACACTCCCTTTGTTTTCAAATGTCCATTTTCTATTCCATATAAAACTATTAATCAAGCCAATACTATATCCTATTATATTTGACAAATAATCTGACCAAAGCAATACCTTCAAGAACAACCAAATGGTCAGAGCAGTAAGTAAGGTGTTGACTATACCTACAATTCCGAATTTGAATAGCTGAATCAGAATCTTTTTATTTTTCATTTAGTGTCTGATAATACTCTGAATTTTGAGATGAAAAAATTATTTATAGCCGAAAAAATAAATCAATTTTTTAATTCGACTTTTAAAGAGCTTATAAAATCTTTTGTTGCCACAATAATGATTGATATATAGAATATGAATGCTGGCCACAAAGGTAAAATATCTTTAAGTCTTGAACAACAAAGATATGAATAGAACGAAATAAGGATTATTCCCAAAGATAAATACATGTTTTTCCTACAAACACAAAAATACACAACCGCCATGATGTCACCCAAATATAAATATCTCTCATGCATGCCCGGTAAAAGAAACGGGCTAATAATTACACTTAGAAACGCGAGTTTAACCCATATTTCGAAAGTAAAAATGTATTTTTTATTACTTAAAATAAGTCCGAAGATTAAGGTATGTATTATAGTAAGAAAAAATCCCGGAAATCTGAGAATGTCAAAATAATCATTGCTAATCCATGTGTAAATGTTTGGGAAATGGATTGTTAACATTTCGTAGTAACTCGATTGTGAGAAATAAATACTGAGTAATTCAAAAACAGGTCTTCCAGATGTCCAGGCAGGCAAAATACTAATACAATAAATAGCTGGGATTGTGAAAAAGTAGTACCACTTTATATAGCCGCGTAATAATAAAACAAAATAAAAAGGGAGAATAAATGCAGTTTGAATTTTAAATGCAAACGCTAAACCTAAAAACAAAACAGTGAGAAATTGTTTTTTCTTCAGTATAAAATAGATACTTCCAACCACAAAGGATGAATAAATTGAATCACATTGACCCCAAAATGCTCCATTCAAAAGTATACTGGGTAACAAAGGTATAATGCCAAATGAAATCCAGAAAACCAGCTTATTATTGTATTTTATAAATAGTATTTTAGCAACAAAGTATGCTGTGAGAAATTCGAAAATTATGGATACAATTTTGATTAGGTAAAGTGGATATAGTCCTGTTTTTGCTATTAAAATAAGGATATAAATATAGCTTGGAGTATAATTGTAGAAATTGAATTTCAAAGAAGAAGTATAACCGTTATTCTTAATAAAATTCACCCAAGGTTCTAAATAAAAATTGTAGTCACCTAATCGAAATGGAAACAAGGATATTTTTAAAATTACAGCAAGAAAAATTACCAGATACCAACTTTCTTTTTTTGAAAATAACTTTTTCAATGGAGATTTAAGTTTCATATGATTTCCGCTTAGCAAATTAGGTCTAACGCCGTTAAATACTGATGATTAGTGTTGAATATTTAAAGTCGTAGTCAGATAAGCCAGGAAATACGGCAATGATAAGTTGAAATAGGATATATCACATATTGCATCACTAAACAGATTACCTTCACCGGCATTCACAATTCTCATTATTTGGGCAGACAACATAAACAGGAAGATAAAAATAGAGGTTACGAAGAAAAATTGTTCTACATTTTTCCACTTCAAAGCTAATATCAAACCTAATGCCATCATGATTATGAGCGTGTAAATATTACCGTTGCCGGTCTGTGACATGAATGGATTTCGTGAAAAGAATATCCAGGTATTGGTATCCCAGAAAATAAAAGGCAGAAAACTGATAAGTGCGATACAAAAAACGATTATAGGAAAAAGTATTTTTTGTTTGACACTTAATTTCAGGTAAGGTTGAAAGAAAAACAGGGCTAAAGGAAGTAGTGCCGAAAGTCTGGTAGAGGCTATTATTCCACATATTAATGCTCCAATTGCAAAACTGTTTGATAAGTTTCTGTTATTTTTATCTAACCAAAGGATAATAATAAAAACGAGCCAGGCATTGCTCATACCATCACTGCGTGCAGCAATTTCCCACCAGTAGGCAGGTGATATACAAAGCATTGACAAGAAGAATAATGACTTTCGATAAGTTGAGAAGTAATATTTTAAAACATAAGCCAAAAATATCAGAAAAAAAATCAATTCAGTTCCAACATCTTTTAAAAGATAAAAAGGAAGCATCATCAAATGCCAAAGTGGAAAAGGAGAAGCAAAATTTGTTACACTCACATGAGTATGTGTTGCATACGGATAGTTGCCCTGAAAAATGCTATCCCAAAAAAAAGTCAGAGCAGACCAACGGTCAACCCTGATTGTATTGGGATCAATTGCTATTAACAGCACTGATATAGAGGCTAACATCAATATAATCAGTCCCCAATAGATAAACTTGTATGCCTTCTCACTTATTTTCAGCGTTTTTATATAAACTCCAAAAAAAATCAAAAAAAGAACAAGGTAAATTGAAAGAGCTAAATAAGGATTAAATCCCGTTCTTGAAACGTATTTAAGAATATATAAAGCGTTGATTGATAGAAATAAAACAAGTTGAATTATACTTTTTTTTGAATTCACAATCGATATATTCATATTTCAAAACTTAATGTATACTATTTCCTTTAATTTATTACCATTATCTTTGTAATTGTATTCTGAGTTCCATCAGCATTAACACATATTGCCAGATAAATTCCGGTACTTACTTTTTTGCCATGTACGTCTTTTCCATCCCAGGTAGCAATACTGCCATTTGATACAGTTTCACATACCAGATTTCCATTGATATCAGTGATTTTTATCTGAGTATTTTCAACTAAACCTGTAATAGTAATTATACCTGTATAGCCTTGACGTACGGGGTTTGGATAAGCATACACATTTTCGAAAGTAGCACCAGCTTCACTTGCATCACTTTGATACGAAACAATGCCCTGAGAAGTTCCAAAGAATACTTCTCCGGTTACCGGATTAATAGCAATTGACATAATTTCATTTGAAAGTAACGGACTGTTAGTCATAGTAAAATGCTGGATGGTTTGCTGACCATTTTCGGACATTAAATATACTCCGGAACTTCCCGTGCCAATCCATTTTCGGTTTGCACCATCAATTGCAATAGCTTTAATATTTTCATTAACAAGCAGGTAATCAGCAAGATTTGTACTATCGTTTCTTGGAATTTTCACACGTGAACATGTATAGCCTGTATTAAAAACGTTACTTAAATTATTAAACAGGAAAGGTCCCAAATCAGTCCCAACCCAAATAACTCCATTTTTATCCTGAGCAATTGAATAAAGATAACTGGGATATATTGAAACTAATTTGGTCAGTCCGTTATTGTCAATTTCTGGGTAAATAAATGTCGAGATAAAAGTTGACTTATCATCACTTTCAGTATTTAAAGTTCCATTGTCATCATAAATGCTCAATCCGGGTGTATATCGAAATGACAGTATCCATTTTTGATTTGGGTTTTGATTTGAAATCAACAATTTACTCGTCTGTTTATTGACATTTGGATTTGATATTTTAGACCAGGTACCATCCGAAAGTAGCATCTTTACACCAGCTGATACACCGCAGTTTGTTATGAGGAGATTCCCATTTTTGTCATAGATTGCTCCGTCTAAACGCGTATAATCAAGTGGAGCAGTTGGAATAACAGATTCAAGATTACATTTATCAGTATTTGGAGTATACCATTTAGAAAACGCATTATTTTTGAATTCATAAAGTCCTGTTCCGTAGGATGTTACAAAAAAGTGTTTGTTGTCACCAGGATCGACAGCTACATTACAAAAGTCAGTGACAGCATGCTTTGTAGAATCTTGAATTGGTTTAGACAGGATATTTGTCCAATTACCCTCTTCATACATCATAACATTACCATCCCTGTTATATTGTGATGCCCAGCGTCCTCCGGGTACAACAAAAAGTTTTTTATCCGAAAAGGTCATATCCCAGGGAATATTCACAGCAGGTCCTGCCGGCTTATAATAGGTTATGGCAGGTGATTCACTTCCGCTTTGTTTGTAGGCTATGATACCTAATGTATTTGCTGCAAAGTAATAAGTACTGTTTGTTGCATCATATTCTGCATCTGAAACAGCTCCGATAGAACTTATGGTTTTGGTGTTAAAAGAAAGATCGGTCAAATAAGCTGAGCTTCCATCAAAAATATTCAGGCTCTGATTAGAGACATTCATGTAGCTAACATTTACACTTGGCAGAAATGAGGCCCAGATATTATCGCTACCCATTCTATAGGTTTTACCCCCACGTTGCAGTAGTAATTTACCATCGAATGAACATATTTTCTGAAAATCACCACTACCGGGTAGTCCGTTCATCGTGGTCCAAAATTCATAATTTACTAAATGACTTTCTGTTACCGAAGCTTGCAAAATAGACGAAGCTGTTAAAGCATAAATTATTCCGTTATGAACTGCAGTATTCAAAACTTTTAGTTCGGAGGCGTTTGGACCAATAAAATAGGTGTCTGAAACTTCTTTTTTCTGCATATTCAGCACTAAAACTCCGAAATTACAGGACAAATAGGCTTTGTTTTGATAGAAAAGTATATGATTTATGTCTTTAGTCGAACTCATTTGTTTGTTATATAAATCAGGGAGATTAATAATTCCACCAGAAGTCATAATATCAATATTTCCAGTCGAATAAATAATCAAAAGGGCTTTATCATCTGAGTCATATTCTATCCTGGATATAGTGGAACCATTTAATCCGCTATTTTTACTATAAAACTCTAATCCTCCATCTTGTTTATCTACTGAATAAAGTGCTCCTTCACTGACAGCAAAAATTTTGTTGTCAGATTGAGCTATTTGCGATACATTATTATAGGCAAAATGCGTTCTCCATTTACCCATAGCCACCTGTGCTATTGAAGAAACAGAAAACAAACTGATAAATAACCCGCTAATAAATATATATTTTTTCATATATCGGAATTTACTTTTAAAAATAGGATAAGATGTAGAAACTAAATCAGATAAATAAACTCAAAAATCAGCATTTTATTTCATTATTCCACTGATTTTTAAACAATTTACCATAAATGAAAAACTGAAGAACGAAACTCTGTTGATGTCAGATTTGCTGCTTTAAATGTTCAGCAAGCTTTTTTACAGCTAATGCTCTATGACTTATTAAATTCTTTTCAGCACTGCTCAATTCTGCAAAACTACGGTTGTAACCTTCCGGCACAAAGATAGGGTCGTATCCAAAGCCACTATTCCCGGTGGGTATCAAACTAATGTCACCCTCAATTTTCCCTTCAAAAAATGTAGTTTTTCCTGCTTGTATTAATGCAATTACTGTCCGAAAACAGGCTTTTCTATTCGCTGAATTTCCCAATAAATTCAACACTTTAGTCATATTTTTTTTTGAATCGTTGTTTTCACCGGCATAACGCGCCGAATAAACTCCGGGCTCTCCGTTCAGTGCTTCCACTTCTAAGCCGGTATCATCTGCAAAACAATTTAATCCGAATTTTTCAAAAACAAAGCTGGCTTTAATGAATGCATTTCCCTCTAAAGTAGTAGCAGTTTCCGGAATTTCATCATAGCATTTCAGCTCATCCAGACTAATAATCTTATATTCTGGTTCCAAAATGGCTTTAACTTCAGATAGTTTATGGGCATTATTCGTGGCAAAAACCAAATTCTTCATTAAGTATGTGTAAATTTAATAAATCAATTGCCTGCAAAGATAATTAATTTAGGAATTATTATAACGTTTTTTCCAGTTATTAATGTCGTTTAAGTCTTAATTTAGCCTATTTGTTTCGATATTTTGTTTATTTTTGCAAATCAAGATTTAATAATATTGTAATATTAATTTGAAAAAGTAAAATCATGAAAAAGCTTATTATTTCACTAATTTTTGTTGTTGGTATTGTAAGTGTATTAAGTGCACAACTTGATAAAAAAGCTATTGGTGTACGTTTTGGCGGGTTTTCAGGCTATGGTGCTGAAGTATCCTATCAACAACCACTTGGTGCTAACAGAGTAGAATTTGATTTGGGCTTAAACGGTTGGGGGTTTGGTCTTAACGGACTATTTCAATGGGTTAAACCTTTACCACAGTTGTACGAAGGATTCAACTGGTATTGGGGTGTCGGTGCTGGGTTAGGATTGTATAATTTTAACTCAGCAGGTACAGCTTTTGGTTTGGGAGTTTTGGGACAAATAGGGCTGGAATATAATTTTGAATTTCCATTGCAATTGTCCATTGATTATCGCCCCGGACTTTATGTTATGCCTTCTATTTATCCCACTTACGATGGAATTTGTTTAAGTGCCCGTTACCGCTTGTAATTGTTCGCTAATTCGGTTGTAATTTGGTTATAAATACAGAAATAATATTGAAAAAAAGCCCGGAAATATCAAAAATATTTCCGGGCTTTTTTTGTTAGAATCATAAAACAATTCCACCCTGGGTTTTCTTACAAAAAGTCGAATATTGTACTACATTTTGAGATGAATACCCCTCGTTGCTACAGCAAGGGTCAGAACTGATTTTTGATAAGTTTTGCTATTGTAAGTTTATTTCCCGATTTAACCAGGATCATATACATCCCTTTTGCAAGGAAACTTACATCAATAGTGTTGACTCCGCTTGATAGGGACTTCGCATAAACCCTTTTCCCATCAACGGAAGTGATCTGTACGCTATTTTGCACAACCTTGTTTTCAACGTTGATATTCAGATAAGTGCAGGCAGGATTTGGATAAATGCTTATGACTTCAGGCGAGATATCGGGCAAATTGGATGATCCACTGACGACTTTAAATTTCACCAGATAAATCGATGGTTTGTCGATATAAGTAGGCACAACGCCTTCTTCTAGGGAAGAAAAGGCTTTAACTTTGCTGCTCGTGTTACTGAAGTCACCTACAACATAAACGTTCTTATTTCCATCAGATACAATGCCTTTGAGTTGTTGACCTGATGATTTTGGAAAACCTTTTCCCCAAACCGGGTTCATTGCATTGTCAAATACGGCAAGAAACATATCACCGAATCCAGTCGGGTTTGTTCCTCCGTATATGATGTTGTTTCCCCATACAATGCTGTCGCCAAAGGTTGTACCCAGTAATGCCATATAATCCGAACTTATTCTTGTAAGTCCCCACGAATATTCTGATTCCTGAGTTCCTATGGCTTTGGCCGTTTGTACAATGCCTTCGGTGTTGATTTTGGCAATGTAAATATCTGCAAAGCCATGATTGCGAATAATCACATTATCAAAAGTAAGGGAGTCAGTTTTGAAAGTACCTGTAAGGAATATGGTGCTGGTTACAGTGTCGATAACCGCTCCATTGAGCAATGCATGTTCCCCCTCGCAGAATTTTTTTGCCCAGATTACATGTCCGTTCGTGTCGGCTTTAGCCACATACACATTGTGATTTTCTTTGTTGATAAAGGTTCTGAGTACATGGTTTTCCAGGTAAATACTATCCATGTAACTATCCGCAAAATAGAGCTTTTGTTCTTTGTCAATCATTAAATTTCCACCGTAGTTTTTAAGCCATTGTGTACGTCCATTTGTATTTGTTTTTAGCATAAACATTCGGCTTAAATTGCTTGGATTAGCAGTATAAGTTATAGGACCATTGCCCTGTTCAGTAATGCTGAAACTTTCACCAAACCACCCACTAATATAGATATTGTTATGATCATCTATAACCATAGAGCCGGATGATGAATTTCCTCCAAATGATTTTGCCCAAATGCTAACACCGCTTGAATTGGTTTTTAGCACAAAAGAACTGTTTGCCCATGAATAGGGTTTAACTGATTTAAAAGCAAATGCATCGAACCGGATGGAATCAGTGAAATAACCTGTCAGATAGATGTTTTCTGTGAGGTCAAGTACAATACCTGTTACTTTTGCAACATTATTGTTGTAGAACGATTTGCAGAAAACGACATTGGTATCGGCATTGAGTTTTAGTAAAAAAACATCATTTGTACCTTGCCGTGTAAGAGTATCGGTACCGAATATCAATTGTGGGCTTTTGAAAGTTCCAACGATATAGAGATTACCGTTTTGGTCAACAGTTGATTTTTGAATCTCATCTTCATTACCAGCCAGAAAGTTAATAGCAAAATCCGGGGTCAAGGTTTGAGAATAACTTAGGGATGTTACTAACAGGAAAGATGTTAGCAAACAAAATAAAAATTGAGTAGTTGTTTTCATGGATTACAAATTAAAAGAGTTGCTGACTGTTTTTGTCTGAAAAATATAATCGTAATCGATGAATTGCAGATAAAGTAAAATACTTTGTTAGCAATTTGTCGAATGAAAGTCGGACTTAGCCAAATCCGAAAGGAACCTTAATCAACTAGTTATGAATTAATACGAATACTTAACTAACAAATAAAACAAATTAGTAATAAAGTTTGTTCAAATAAATCTTTCAATTACACCTGCATTTCCGGCTTTGTACTTTAAGGACTTGACAGCAGCAGACTGGTTTATTAATCCACTTGCTCTCTCCTCGCTACCGCACGAATTCTTCGTGTGGTATTCCTTAATTATTTATTTGTTTCCATACGCGAAGAATTCGCGCGGGAGCAGCGTGGGTTATTTGACTTTAGAACAATTAAAAAAGATTTTGTTGATTCAGTTCCGGATAATCAACCGGGTTCTGTATTTCGGAGTAATTGCGGAACTCTTTTGCATTACTTGCTTTCCGGGAAATGCTGTGGGCTTTCATTCGGTTTTCATCGTATGGTTTTATCAGTGTTTTAATTTCATCCGGCGAAAGACTAGGTTTCATCCATGTATGAGCATCTTCCATTGTCAATATCAGGGGCATTCGTTTTTTGATGTTGTGGATCATTTGCATTAAAGGATTTGCCTTGGTGGTGACAATGCTGAATGTATTACTGATTTCGCCTGTTGCGGTGTCCGTCCAACTGTCATACACCGAACCTAATAAAAATCCGTTCCCTTGTTCAGGTTGTATGTAGTAAGGATATTTGCGACTTTCGTATGCTCTCCATTCGTAAAACCCGGACACAGGAAGTAAACAGCGGTGTGAAATGATGTTGTCCCGATAGGAGGGTTTTTCGAAAATGGTTTCGCCCTTTGCATTTAGTGTCAGCTTGCGGAATTCGTCAGCTGCTACTCTGTCTTTCACCATTCCATTGTTGGGGATAAGTCCCCATTGATTGAGTTCCATTCCGCTTTCTTTGATGACTGCTAATGCGGGATGCTCAAACCCACTTATCATAAAAAAGTCGGGCATCTCCGGCATTAGCGGATTATCTTTTTTCTTTCGTATGACGGGCGGTAAGCTGTTATAGTATTCTTCTGCAGTGAGTAGAACACCATTCCGCATTATGGCAACAGTGAAACACATAGTTTTTTTAATTATTGAATTACGTTGTCACCCATTTGTCTGAACCACGATTTATCAGATTAGTAGATTTATCAGATTACCAACTCTCCTTTTCTTTCCCTTTAATCTGATTAATCGTGGTTCAGACAATTTTTTACCGCCCCAAAGATAAAAAATAGCTTTAACAACAGCAATCATTTTTGAAACTTATTTATATATTTTTTAAAAATCCTTTGCTACCGCAAGAATTGTTTCGTATGGCAAGAACATTATAGGTACAACATAATACAAAGGTCATTATTTTCTTTCCCCACGTGATGCAATCGCCCGGGAGGAGCCGCTTCAAGTTCTTGATGATTTGGTTACAAATGAGTTATAAATGCAGAAAGAATATTAATATTAAGCCAATAAATATTAAATAAATTCCCCGCCTTTTTTTTTGTTTGTAGAATAAAAATTTTCCTACCCGACATTTTCTTACAAAAAGTCGAACATTATACTACATTTTGAGATAGATACATTTTTCCAGTTAATAGAATTTACTGTTTAAAATACTTTCAATCAGCAAAATACTTAAACTGAATGATTTTTCGGTTGAATAAATTATCAGGCTCTTTTAAAAGCAGAAATAAGTCATTCTGAGCGTAGCATTTAAACTGATAAAGATTGTATTATCTTCTACATTGGCTTATTATTCAGATGTTTATCTTTGCTTGTCTATTTTAAAAAAGAGTGTATTTTATTCTCATTTCGAATTTTTAAATCATTCATAGTATGAAAACACAAGCTATCGTTGGAAGAAACCTTCCTCAAGACAAAATGAACGTGGATATGTTAGAGAAAAACAACAGATTGAAGAATGGATTCAGGCTGATCTTTCTTTGTCTTCACACTCTATTTACGATGTTTTCATCAACGCTGAATGCGGCTACAATTACAAGTACTGCTACAGGTGGAGCATGGGCAACAGGTACGACCTGGGTTGGAGGGATAGTACCCGCTCTTGGCGATGCAGTAATAATTGCAACGACCGGTGCTAGCAATGTGAGTATTACAGTCAGTATAACGCAAACAGCAACTGGCTCAGTAACCATAAATAATGGAGCAATACTCAATATGACAGTAACAGGAGTAACTCTTAGTTTGGGTGCATTAACTATAAGTTCCGGTGGAGTTTTTAATGTTAATCGAAACTTAACAGTGCAGGGAGCAACATCAATAACAGGAACAATAAATTTTGCTTCGACTAGTACCGCAGCCAGAACAATGACGTTTACAGGTGATATTACGCTTAATACTGGAGCGGTTTGGATTGAGCCATCGACTGGTAATGGAGCAAATAATGCCTATCGGTTTGCTGGAAATTTCACAAACAATGCAACAACATTTACAGCTATTGGAACTGGTACTCATACATTTTCAGGAACAACTAAAACATTTAATGGTTCGACAATATCAACAATTTCAAGAGTCACAATTACTGGGACACGAACCATTTCGTCTCCATTGACTGTAGTAACATTACTAACAATTACAACGGTAACAGTAACAAATAACAGTATTATTACAGCTACAACAGCCCTCTCGGGTACAGGGAACTTAACACAAGGAGCAACCGGTATTTTAAATATCGGTGGCACTTCGGGAATTACCACCTTAAATGCAACTACTGCAGGAAATAATGTAAATTATTCCGGTGCAGCAGAAACCATAAAATCAACGAATTATTATCATCTAACATTAGGAGGAAGTGGCATTAAGACGCTACAAACCGCTACAACAACAATTGGTGGAAATCTCACATTAAGCGGTACGGCATCGACTACAACAGTAGCAAATTTATCCGTTGCAGGAAATTTTGTAATTGGAAGCGGAACTACTTTTACTCAAGGATCTGCATTTACATTTGGAGTTAGCGGAACAACAGGTATTACCGGAACATATACTGACGGCAGTACCGGAACAAAAACATTAACAGGTGACATCACCCTGAATGCTGGAGCTGTGTGGAATGAAACATCCATTTCGGCCTACACCATTGCAGGAAATTTCACAAATAATGCAACAACTTTCATCCCAAATACTGGGGTTCACACTTTTAGTGGCACAAGCAAAACATTGAGTGGCACTACCATTACTTCAATTCCGAATGCTGCTTTTACTGGTTCATACACCAATGCCAACACTTTAACAATTACAACGGCATTAACTGGAGCAGGAACATTAACCCAAGGCACAAATTCTGTATTGAATATTGCAGGCACTTCGGCTGTTACGACTATGGCTGCTACAGCAAACCTAAATACTGCAAATTACACAGGTGCAGCACAAACAATCAATTCTGGTAATTATTACCATTTAAACCTTACTGGAAGTGGAGCAAAGACATTTCAATCCGGCACAACAAGTATCGTTGGAAATCTGACTTTGACCGGAACAGTTTCAGCAACATCTGCAGCCAACATGACTATTGGAGGAAATTTAGACATTGGAACAGGAACTACATTAAGTCCAGCATCAACATATACTTTTGGAGTTACCGGAACAACAAATATTACCGGTACATACACCGATGGAAGTACCGGAACAAAAACTTTTACAGGAGACATAACCTTAAATGCCGGTTCTGTTTGGAATGAGACGGCAATTTCGGCATATAATATTGCCGGTAATATCACAAATAATGCAACTACATTCACGACAAATACTGGTGTACATACTTTTAGTGGAAGCAGTAAATCTGTAAGTGGTTCTACTATTACGTCAATTCCAAGCATAACAATTTCAGGTAGTTACACAAACAATAATACTTTAGCTATTGGAACTGCATTGGCAGGTGCCGGTTCGTTAACTCAAGCAACAAGTTCGACATTGAATTTAGGAGGCACCTCAAGCATTTCTTCACTAATTGCATCAAACTCAGGCAACACTGTAAATTACACAGGAGCAAGTCAAACTGTTTATAATTCTAATTACACACATTTAGTTTTATCGGGAAGCGGATCAAAAACTATGCAAACCGGAACAACTACCATTAGTGGAAACTTTAGTATTACCGCAACAGCATCAGTAATTGCTGTTATCGGACTTTCAATAGCTGGGAATGTAAATATTGGTTTAGGAACAACTTTTTCAGGTGGGTCATATATACACAATATTGTTGGAGACTGGACTACAACCGGAACTTTTACGGGTGGAACAAGTACGATTAATCTGGCAGGTGGGAGTCAAACTATTACAGGAAACATAACCTTTAACAATCTAACATTCGGTGGTTCGGCTGGAAAAACCATTGCAGCAGGAACTGCAGTTACCATAAATGGTATTTTGTCTATCGAAAATGGAGCAAATGCCAATACTTTTTCAGGAACATTAGCATATGGATCTGCAGCAACGTTGAAATACAACACATCTACTGCCAGAACTGCCAGCACAGAGTGGATATCTCCTTTTACTGGAACTGGTGGAATAATCATTGTTAATACCGGAGAAATTACATTAAATGAAAATAAAGTTTTCAATAGTTCTATTCCTTTAACTATTAATGCAAATGCATCATTTAATACAGATGTTGCCAACAATTATAGCATTTCGTTAGGTGGAAATTTTAGTAATTCGGGTAATTTTTCAGCAAATGCTTCTCCAATTATTATTTCCGGCACAATGACAACTCAAAGTCTATCCGGATTTGTAACAACAGGCACTGTTAGTATGACTAAAACAGCAGGAACAGCCACTTTACAAAGCAATGTCAATGCAACTATATTAACCATTAACGGAACTGGTGGAATATTACATTTTGGCACAGGACTAACCCACACGTTTAGTGGTGATATTACACTTAATTCAGGCATATTAAACGGAGGTTCAAGCACATTAATTGTAAATTCAACTTCAGCCACTGCATGGACAGGAACAGGAAGTAATTTTACAGCAGGTACAGGAAGTGTTAGCTTTGGCGGTGGAAATCAAACAATTAATACATCCACAGCTTTCAACAATATTGTTTTGGGAGGGACAGGCACTAAAACATTTACAGCAGCAACTACAACAAGTGGAAATTTCTCTATAAATAAAAATGTATTGGTGAATCTCGGAACTGCATTGACTCATTCATCTCAATACTTGTATTTTGCAGGGGTAAATCAAACCGGAGGAGCTGGAATTTCCTGGGGAGGTACAGCTTCGGCTGCAACTTACAAAAATGCCAGCTATTTTGGAAGTACTGATACAGGAAAACTTAATGTAAGTGCAACCAGTGCTTGCGGTACCAATACCTGGTCGGGAGCAAGCAGTACTGATTGGAATAACGCCTCAAACTGGTGCGGTGGAATACCTACAGCAATAACCGCCGTTTTCATACCTGCTGCGGCAACCCGCCAACCAACAATCAGTTCAGCAGCTGTTTGCGATGGAATTAGCATTGAAACAGGTGCTACACTAACAATTTCCAGCACTAACAACTTGACTGTTTACGGTGATTGGGCAAACAATGGAACATTTACAGCTAACAGTAGCACAGTATTATTTTCTGATCCTGTGGCACAAGCAATTTCAGGCACAAGCACTACTACTTTCAACAATCTTTCCCTTGCACAAGGTGCAGTAATAAGCTTTACAAAAGTTCCTACTGTGAATGGAATACTTTCAATGGAAGGTTCTTCTGTTTCAACTGGAGCAACATTTGGTTCGGCTGCAACACTTCAGTATAATACAAGTTCAACTTTCACAACTGGAGCAGAATGGGTTACACCATTTATTGCCACGGGTGGTGTAATTATTAAAAATACTGGGCAAATCACATTAGGTGGTACAAAACAGCTAGGTAACAGCACAAATGTGGCGTTGAATATAAACGCTAATGCCAAACTTGCTACAGCCAATTTCGGATTAATTTTTAATGGGAATTTTATTAATGCCGGAACATTTGCAGCTGGTAGTTCAGCCATAACAATCGACGGAACTGTTAGTGCTCAGAATATAGCAGGATTTACAACATCAGGCGCTGTTACTATCAACAAATCGGCAGGAACTGCTACATTAACCGGAAATTTAAATGCTGCAGCACTTACAAGCAGCACTTCAGGAGGAACTTTACATCTTGGAACAGCATTAACACACACTATTTCAGGAGACTGGACAAGAACAAATGGTACAGTAAATGGAGGATCAAGCACGTTGAATATTGGTGGAAACGTAACCAATACAGCAGGAAGTTTTACTATCGGAACAAGTACAGTAAATTACACAGGTGGAGCTCAAAATACAGCTTCAATTAATTATTACAATTTACTATTGTCGGGAAGTGGAACAAAATCTATGCAATCAGGAACAACAAGTATTGGAAATAATTTTACATTAAGTGGAACAGCTAGTGCAACAACTGCTGCCAATTTATCGGTAATTGGAAATTTGACTATTGGTAGTGGAACAACATTAGCCACCTCTTCAACATTTACGTTAGGTGTAACTGGAACAACGAATATAACCGGAACTTATACTGATGGAAGTACCGGAGCAAAAACCTTTAGTGCTGATATTGCACTCAATGCGGGATCGGTGTGGAATGAAACTGCTATTTCGGCTTACAGTATTGCTGGAAACTTCACTAATAATGCCAACACATTTACCGGAAATACCGGAGTTCATACATTTAGTGGGGCAACCAAAATATTGAGTGGTTCAACCACATTTTCAATACCAAATTCAACTTTTAGTGGTACTTACACAAATAACGGTACGTTGACAGTAAGCACAGCATTATCTGGTGCAGGTTCACTAACTCAAGGAACTGTTTCTACTCTAAATATTGGTGGTACTTCGGGCATAACAACCCTAAATGCAACAACCAATATCAATACCGTTAATTATTTCGGAGCAGCACAAACCGTTCATGCCAACAATTATTCAAGTATAACATTAAGCGGAAGTGGAACAAAAACATTGCAAAGCGGCACTACCTCAATCATTGCTAATTTCAGTTTGAGTGGAACTATAACTGCTACAGCTGTAACAGCTATGACTATTGGTGGAAATGTAAACATTGGTTCAGGAACAACATTTACAGGAGGATCATTTACTCACAATATTGCCGGAAACTGGACTAAAACAGGTAGTTTTACAGCTACAGGATCAACCATTAATTTCAATGGAACTTCGGCTCAAAGTATTGGTGCAAGTAATTTCAATAATGTTACTCTCAGTGGTAGTGGAACAATTTCAGCTACTGGGAATTTATCAATTATAGGAAATTTGTCTATTTCCAGTAATTTTTTTGCAGGAAGCTATAACCATACATTACAAGGAAATTGGACAAATAATGGAAGTTTCACGGCCGGAACAAGTACAATATCATTGAGTGGTTCAAGCCCTCAAACACTTGGTGGTGCATATTCAACATCATTTTACAATCTTACACAAAATGGAACCGGTCTTGTAACGTTAGGAATTTCCTCAACAGTTACGGGAATACTAGGAATGTCGTTAGGGAATATAGAACTTGCCGGATATAATCTGACAGTTGGAGCAACAAGTGGTGGAAGTGCCAACAGTTATGTTCAGACAAACGGCGTAGGTCGATTGATTCAATATGTAGATTACAATATTAGCAAATCGTATCCGGTAGGTAAATCAGCTTATAATCCAGTTTCGGTAAGAAATAATTCTTTTGGTGGTGGCGATTATTTCCATGTAGGAGTTTCAGATGACCCGATTTCAAATGCAAATGATGTGACCAAAACGGTAAATCGTCGTTGGTATATTTTCAAAAACAATGCCGGGACAGCTAATGTAACACTTGGCTTCACCTACAATTCGGGCGAAGGCCAAACCAATTTTAATGCAGGTTCAAATCCTAAGCTGGGACTTTTCTCCGGTTCATTCTGGAGATATACCACTGCAACTGTAAATGGAACAACATTCTCGGCAACCGGAGATATTCTGGATATTAATACCCCAAATCAATTTATTGGTATGGGTAGCGAAAATGCATTTGATGCCTCAAAATTTGGTTTAACTATTGACCCGGCAACTCCTGTCAGAAATTCAAATAGTACCGTCTTGACAGTTCAATCGCTGAATAGCAATAATATTCCAACTGATGTGATGAGCGATGTTACTTTCAGTTTGTCGGCTACGAATACTTCACTTTTCGGAACGCCTACAGGAACGATTTCAACCGGTTCACATCAAACAACAGTAAATTCAGTAATTTTTACTGCCACTACTTTAGATACAAATGCTGATTCTATAATATATCGTACAAATGCTTTAGTAACTGCTACTCAAAACGCGGGCATTAGTGGAACAAGTGACAGTATTGCAGTAATAGATGCAGCTATCTACGAACCTGTTGCAACTGAAAACTGGGTTGCTACTGATGGTTGGAGAAAGAGTATTAATGGAGGTTCAACCTGGACAAATCCTGCGACTTTGCCTGGGAATAATGATTTTTCGGAAACTGATGTCATTCGCATTCCTTCAGGTATTACACTGACTGCTGATACAACTGCAACATTTTTTAGTATGTTAATTTACGGAACATTAAATATCGTAAATGGTGGTCATATCACCATTAATCATAATGTTTTAAACGGAATTGATAACGATTACAATTTGCATGTGGAAGGTGTTTTAGAAAATTCAGGCGGAGTTTTAATTAATACCGATATTGCCTATCCGATTGACATACATGGCGGAAACTATATTCATGCTATGAATGGTGGAAATATCCCTGTAGCAACCTGGGTTAGCAATGGAGGAGTAACATCAACCTGTCAGATTACGGGGATTACAGCTACTCCATTAACCGGACTGAATCAAACTTTTGAAAACTTCAGCTGGAATAATGCAAGCCAGAGTGTAATTCAGTATCTTGATGGTGATATGGCGGTGAGTGATACCTTAAGACTAACAAACGGAGTAATTACCACCACTGCCAGCCATATTATTGAGGCAGCTTCCGGTTCGTTAATACGAACGAATGGATACGTTAATGGTAATTTCCGTTTATATGTGCCAAACACAACTGCACCAACAGTGATATTTCCTATCGGAGATGCTACACATTACGCTCCTATTTCTATTACTTTTGCTGGTACAGTTAGCGGTTCTGGCTATTTGGATACCTATACAACTGCTGCTCAACCTCCATTTGCATCCGGTTTAAGTCAGACAAAATATATAAACAGAAAATGGAATATAGAAAATAATGGTGTGGCCGGTTTTACTTCATATAATGCCACATTGACCTGTAACGATAACGATAAAGTTGGAAGTCCGATTTTAGCAAATTTAGTAGTACGCAAATTAAACGGATCGACCTGGTTTACGACTCCGACTACAAGGCCAAACAGTAATGCAGTAACTTGCACCGGATTAACAGGTTTCAGCGATTTCTACATAGGAGAAAGTGATTGCAGTTCAATCAATGCCATCTGGATGGGAAGCACAAATACCGACTGGAATACTGCAAGTAATTGGTGTAATAACGCCGTTCCAAGTTCTACATCAAACATTACCATTCCCAATGGTATCACAAATTATCCGTTAATTGGTTCGGCTGGTGCCAGTTGCAATAATATTAATATTATGACCGGCTCTTCGCTCGCTATTTCGGGAGCTTACACAATGGATGTAAAAGGAAACTGGACAAATGATGGCACTTTTACTGCAAATACCGGAACAGTTTCGTTTACAGGAACTTCAACACAAACCATTTTAAGTGCAAGCACCTTTAATAATTTAACAATAAACAATAATACAGGAGTTAGCGCTGCTGCAAACCTAACGGTTAATGGAATTTTGACATTGACAAGTTCTAATCCAGATGCAACTCACGGAACACTCGACTTGGGAACTTACACCTTGAATATGCCAAGCTCAACAGCCACTGTAAGTGGAAATGGAGATGTTTCAGGAACAAGCAAGCGAACTCATACATTTTCAACAAATGTTCAATACAGTTTTGGAAGCCAATTCACTTCCTTAACATTTTTAGGAGCTGGAACTCAACCCGATGAGTTAACTTGTAAGATTACATTAGGTACAGCACTTCCAGTTGGAGGTTCGGCAAGTACTTTTGTTTTTAGAAATTATAGTTTCTCACAAACCGGAGTAACCGGAACAGACCGTGTGGCAGTAAATTTACACTATCTTCCTTCCGAACTTAACGGACAAGATGAAACAAAAATAGTTATGTGGGATCATCATCCATCGGATGGAAGAACCGAAGAACATGGCAAGACCAATAGCAGCACCCTAAATAAGTGGATTGGACTTTCCGGACTAACTATTGGATATGTGGCACCTGATCCAACGAGTTCAAGCTACAATAAACAATTAGGATTAAGCAATTATACAACCACCAAAAAGACATGGACAGGAGCATCAAATACTAACTGGAGTAATTCTGACAACTGGAGTCCTGCCGGTGCACCGGTATCTACGGATGATGTATTAATCCCAAAGATATTGACTGTTTATCCAACGCTTACTGCAGATGCTGAAATTAGAACACTTCAAATAGATTCATTGGCAACTCTTTCTGCAAGTACATATAACCTAGCAATAACTGGTTATACAGGGGCATGGATTAACAAGGGAACATTTGCTCCCGGAACTGGCACTGTTAGTTTTATGCATGGCGTTAACAATCAGATAGTTTCTGTATCTGGAAATACACAATTTAATAATCTGTATTTTGGAGCCAACACCTATGTGCGCCCAGGTTCAGGAAGTTTAATTCAGGTTTCCGGCTTAGCTAATGGTGAAGTTAGTAGTATTGTTGATTTATCTGCCATTGGCAATACAGTAGAATTCAACGGAACTGACCAATATATTAGTAATCCGTCAACTGACGGATTTGGGTTCTCAGGTTATTACAACTTAAAAATAAGCGGTTCGGGAACAAAAACACTGGTAATGAGCGACCAATTAGATATTGCTGGTAATTTGATTAATAACGACACCTTGGACGTAAGTTCTGCAACCGTTAACTTCGCAGGAACATCACCACAAATAATCAGCGGAACAACAGCGTCTGTTTTCAATAATGTAACAGTGAACAATCCAACCGGTGTGACTTCAACAACCGATTTGACGGTTAATGGTATACTTCAATTGACTGATAATCCATCAGTTACTAAAGGCGCATTGGGTATGGGAAGTAACACGCTGACAATGGGGAGTTTGGCAACTGATACAGGTACTGGAGATGTGATTGGTAGTATTAGCCGGAATGGTATGGTTGCTAGTAAATTATACACTTTTGGTAATCCCTATTCCAATGCCATTTTTGCTGCAAATATTGGGACAATTCCAACAAACGCAACTATGAATGTTGCACTTGGGACATCTCCAAGTTGGAAAACAAGTGCTGTAAAACGTATTTACACCTTAACTCAAACTGGGAATGTAAGTACTAAAGCTACTCTCCAAATGCATTACCTCGATAACGAATTAAATGGAAATACCGAAGTATTATTAGTTCCATGGTATTATGTTAGTCCAACAGTTTACGAAGGTGTTTCACGGTCGAACTTTGATGTAACCAATAATTCAATTACGCTGAGCAATGTAAATTTCAGTTTCCCTACAGGCACTCAATTTACGTTAGCAAATTCGACTGTAACTTCAAGCATTTGGACAGGTGCCACAAGCACAGATTGGAATACCTCATCAAACTGGTACAATGCCGTAATTCCTACTTCAACATCGAATGTAATTATACCCGATGCCAGTACCGTACCAAATAACCCGACATTGGCCACAGATACTATTTCTACAATCAACATACAAAGTGGAGGAATTTTAAATTCAACATCGAACGCAATACTAACGCTAAATGGAAGCAATGGAACATGGAATAACGACGGCACTTTCAATCCAAACACAAGTATAGTAATTTTTGCAAATGGAACGGAAGCAACGGTTTCCGGCACTACAGATTTTTATAATATCACCATTAGTTCCGGCACTCGATTGTCAAACCAAACAGCTGCGGTCATTGGAATTGCAGGTGCAGTTACTAATAACGGTGTTTGGAGTACCACGTCACAAGGTATTTCTACTGTAAATTACAATGGTGGAGCTCAATCGGTTGTAATTCCAGATGCCAGTAGTCGAAGGTACAACAACTTGATTTTAAGCGGTAGTGGAAATAAAACGATGCCGACTACTCCTTCAACACTATTAAATATTGTTGGTGATTTCACCATGAGTGGAACAGCTTCAACAACCTTAATGGGGATATTAAACTTTGACGGAAATGTAACACTGGAATCCGGAACTTCTTTTACCACAGGTTCGTTCACACATACTATTAAAGGTGACTGGACTAATAACGGAGCAACTGTTGACAATTCCGCTAGCACTTTTGATTTCGATGGTACAACCACTCAAACAATTGGTGGTACAACATCAACTTCATTCAACAACCTGACAATTAGTAATTCTTCAAGTATTTATGTTGCCAATAATTTGACATTATCAGGCAATTTATCAATTCCGAATTCAAGTACTTCTCTTTATCTGGCTGGCAATTTAGTAAATAATGGAACAATTGATTTAAGCGCTGGCACTGTACTTTTCAACGGTACAACTCCACAAACTGTCGGTGGTTCATCATCTTCAACTTTCAAGAATTTGACTGTAAGCAATCTGGCAGGACTTACGGCAAGCAATGATGAATATATAAATGGCATTCTTTCACTGACAGTAAATCCTGACGCAACTCATGGGGTGCTTGATATGGGAATTAATACACTGAATATGGGTGTTTCGGCAACCAACATTGGTATTGGTGATGTGACCGGAATCGTAAAACGGCAACATACTTTTGTGGGTGATACTTCCTATACTTTTGGAAATGAACATACTTCTATTCGATTTATTAATGCTTCAGGTTCAACCAAACCGGACTGGATTATACTTAAAATAGCGATTGGAGTTACACCTTCGTGGAACAGTAGTGCTGTAAAACGAATTTATAGCTTTGCACAATCAGGCGGAACAGACCGAACAATCACACATTTGCATTACCTTGATTCTGAGTTAAATGGGAATACTGATGAAACCAAACTGGTTTATTGGGATGCTTATTCTTCACCAACTTACGGAAGTAAATATCCACGAAGCAAATCAGAATATAATATCGACAATAATTGGATTGGATTAACCGGTATGGCCATTAATTTTATGGCTCCTTACAGCACATTGGATACCAAACAATGGACTTTGGGCTATTCAAATGTGGAGAAAATAACCTGGACAGGGAACGGTTCACCAACCTATTACGGCGACTGGAACTTACCCGGAAATTGGAATGGTGGAGTACCGACTGCAAACGACGATGTTGTTATTCCAGCTCCTGCCGATTTACCTGTTGATACACACGGACTTCCAATTCGAAATCTTTTATCATCACCGGCAGTTTGTAATTCTTTAGAAATCAAATCGGGAGCTACACTCACAGTTGATAATTTCAATATTACGATTTATGGTTCTACTGGCGCATGGATGAATAACGGAACTTTTATACCGGGTTCAGGAACAGTAATTTTTGCTAACGGAAGTACTTCAAATACTGTCACAATTGGTGGTGCAAGCAATTTCAATAATCTGACTGTGGGTGACAACACACAAATTCAACCGCTTACTGCTAATGTTCTGAATATTGCAGGAACTTTGACTGCAGGTTCGGGTAGCATTATTGACTTCACAACGAACACCAACACGGTAGAATACAATGGAACTTCGGCTCAAAATGTTATTTTGCCACAATCCGGCTATTCTAATTTAGTGCTTAGTGGCAATTCTACTAAAACATTGCCTTCAACTGCTTTGTCAGTGCTTGGCGATCTGACCATAAATGGCTCAAGTACAGAAGTTAATGCTTCGAATGCACTGAGTGCCGGAGGTGTTCTTACAGTTAGTGCTGGTACTACAATGGATATGAAAACTTACCCATTGAGCAATTTGACATCAAACAGTGGTACAGGAACATTGAAAACACAAAATACAGGATCGAATCCAATACCATCAGGCAAAACATGGACTGAATCAGTAGTCTATAATGGGTCGGCTCCACAAACCCTTCCAGCAGGTACATTTGCAAATTTGCAAATTAGCAATACCGCTGCTACGACAACCGCTACCGGAACATTAAATTCTACAAATCTTACTATTGATAATGGAGCTATCCTCGATATGGGAGCTAATTTATTGAGCTCAATGACTACGAATAGTGGTACCGGAACCTTGAAAACTCAAAATACAAGTTCAACACCAATGCCAACGGGTATAACTTGGACTGGAAATGTGGTATACAACGGTTCAGTGGGACAATCGGTTGTGGGAGGTACTTACAGTGGTTTGCAAATTAGTAATACTGTAGCAAATGCAACATCGACAGGAACACTAAATACAACAAATTTGACCATTGACAATGGAGCTGTTTTGGATATGAACACAAACCTATTGAGTACAATGACCACGAATACGGGTACAGGAACTTTGAAAACACAAAATACCAGTTCCTTACCTATTCCTTCGGCTAAAACATGGTCGGGAACGGTGATTTATAATGGTTCAGAGGTTCAAACGGCTGTTGCTGGAACATTCAATAATTTGACCTGTGATAATGGTGCTGAGTTGGATCTGAATGACAGCATAACCGTAAGCGGAACAGTGCTTATTAATAGTTCTAAGGAAATGGATATTAATGCCGGAGCTAAGATGGTTGCAAACCAGATTACTAATAATGCGGGAAGTACAGGACTTTACGTTTTAGCCAATTCTAGTGGAGCAAACGGAACCTTGATATTTAATAATTCTGCAGAATCTTCTGTTTCTGCAACTGTAGCCATGTATTCAAAAGCAGCTGCTTCGGTGGTGAATGGTTCTTCATATTCGCAATACAAATGGCAATATTTTGGAATACCGGTTCAGTCAATAGCAACAAATCCTACTTTTGCAGCTTATGTTGGGTCTATTAATAATGGATCGTACATAAATAAACACGTAGAATCAGGAGTGTCTTCATCAACTTACTGGGTTTCGCAAGGAAATAGTGCTGTGTTGATTCCGTTTGCAGGATACGAGCTAACTCAAAAAATGGCTAAAACAATTTATTTCGAAGGTCAATTGCTAAATAATGATTTTACTCAGGTATTATCCTATACCTCTGGTGCCACTTATCCCGGTCAACATATTTTAAGTAATCCCTATACGGCGGCCATTGATATTAGCAAGTTGACTTTTGGATCTGAAACTGAAGGTACGGTATATTTGTATAATACCGGTTCACATGACGATTGGGCCACACAGACCGGAGTAGATGGAACTGCAGGACAATATGTTTCAGCACCAAAATCAACTGCAGGTATTGGTGGAGTTCCCGGACAAATACCATCGATGCAGGGATTTTTAGTTGTTGCAAAAAGCAGTTCACAAAATGCAACGATTGAAATCCCATATAGCTCGGTTATCAGAAATTCGGTAAAACAGAGAACTCGCAGCATTAGCAATATTAGCACAGATAAGGTGTATACCCGAATCGATATTGCCGGAACCCGATACAGTGATAAAATGTGGATTTTTACTGATGCTACTTGTACGCGAGGTTTTGATAATGGCTGGGATGGTCAGAAATTCCTTGGATCGTCACTTACACCTCAATTATGGGCAATGGAAACAAGTGGCGATTATCAGGTAGATGCAGTTGATAATATCAATAATACCAATCTTGGATTTATCACAGGCGAGGATACAAACTATACAATGACATTTACACATGAAAATCTTGGTTTACAGTATTCGGCTTTGTATCTGATTGATTTGGTTGATAATAATAAAGTTACGGACATAACAATAAGCGGCTCAAGCTATTCATTTACAGCCATCAAATCATCAACTCCGGTAAATAGATTTAAAATAGTTACCAGCCCGGGCATTGCTACCGGTATTTCGAATTCATCAACTAAGTCATTGAATATCTTTAGCAACCAGGAAGGAATGGTTTTTGTTCAGAATTCGACTGATTTATCTGGTAATCTTGAGATTTTTGATATTGCAGGTAGAGTTCTATCAATTGCTAAATTCAGTGCTAATGGTCTGACTGTTATTCCAACCGATTTAGTGCCCGGAAGCTATGTGGTTAATGCCGCAACGACAAACCTAAGGGTTAAAAAACAGATTGTTTTCAGATAATACAAAATAACCACTTTGAATATATAAACTTCAAAGTGGCTTTTTTTGTTTTTAATGTTGAATTATTATTGCAAAAATCCCTGTTCTTTCAGCGCTTCTAGGAATTTATCTGAAAAGAATTCATTGTTCTTTTTTGAATATCGAATGTCAGTAAATACCTGAGCAAGTGTATCTTTATTGTTTTCTTTTACAAATTGGTTATAAAAGTCACTGCTTTCTTTTTCAGCATAAATTCTGTCGATTTCGTTTGCATCGTAATCTTTATACACTTCATGATGGATAAGTCCATTCAACGGTAAACGGTCTGTTTGTTCGGGTAATACTTCGGGATATCCAACTGTTATTGCAGTAACCGGTATAACTAATTTTGGCAACTTTAATGCCTTAATAATTTCCTGAGCATTGTAGGTTGTTGTACCGAGGTAACAAATGCCCAAACCCACACTCTCAGCTGCAATACAAAAGGTTTGAGCTACAATAATGGCATCGATAGCTGCGGATATAAACGATTGAAAATTATCATATCCTGGTTCTGCCTGACGTTGCTCGCACCAGGTTGAAAATCGGTTAAAGTCTGCACAAAATGTCAAAATAGCCGGTGCCTGAACTACCATCGGTTGGTTGAAATGAGCAGGTGCTAATTGTTTTTTCAAAACCTCATCTGTAGTAACAACCACACTGTAAGCCTGCATATTTCCTGTATTCGATGCTCTGCAAGCCGATTCAAGCAGTTGGTTTAATAAATCAGGACTTATTTTTTCAAGGGTATATTTCCGAACGGTTCGGTGGTCGTTAAGTAAATTAAGCATAGGTTTGAATTGTAATTTGATTATTATTTTGCAGTACAAAGATACGGTTTTTGTGTTTTGGTTTTCTCTCTGTTTTGTCAAAAATAAAAGAGAAAATTCTGTTTGATTAGAATTTTCTCTTTTAGTGATTTAAATTGCAAAATTATTTTAAACTATCAATTATCAACTGTCAATTACTACTATAAAACTCCCTGTGCCAGCATAGATTTCGCTACTTTCAGGAATCCGGCAACATTAGCACCTTTCATATAATTAATGTATCCATCTGCTTCACGACCATATTTTAGGCACTGTGCATGAATTTCGCTCATAATTTGATGTAGTTTAGCATCAACTTCTTCCGAAGTCCACGACAAATGCATCGCATTTTGCGACATTTCCAGTCCGGAAGTAGCCACACCGCCGGCATTCACCGCTTTGCCCGGTCCATACATAATTTTATGTTTTAAAAGCAATTCGATAGCTTCAGGTGTACAACCCATGTTGGAAATTTCACCAACGCAAATAACACCATTCTGAATTAAATTTCTGGCATCGTTTTCATCCAATTCATTCTGAGTGGCACAAGGTAGAGCTATATCTACTTTCAATTCCCACGGACGACGGTCGGGAACAAACGTAGCTCCAAATTTTTTGGCATACGGTGCTACAATATCATTACATGTAGCTCTCAAATCAAGTAAATAATCAATTTTCTCTCCGGAAATTCCATTTTCATCATAGATATATCCATCCGGTCCTGAAATACTTACCACTTTAGCTCCAAATTCAGTTGCTTTAAGTGCTGCACCCCAGGCTACATTTCCGAAACCGGAAATGGCAATCGTTTTTCCTTTAATGCTCATTCCGGCAGTTTCCAACATCTGATTAACAAAATACAAACCACCAAAACCGGTAGCTTCAGGGCGGATAAGTGAACCACCGAATTCCAGATTTTTTCCTGTTAGAACTCCTGTATTTACCCGTGCAAGTTTACGATACATGCCATACAGATAACCAATTTCTCGCCCACCAACTCCAATGTCACCGGCAGGAACATCAGTATCAGCACCAATATGTTGCCAAAGTTCTGTCATAAATGCCTGGCAAAAGCGCATCACTTCAGCGTCCGATTTTCCACGTGGATTAAAGTCCGATCCACCTTTTGCTCCGCCCATGGGTAGGGTGGTTAATGCGTTTTTGAAAATCTGTTCAAATCCCAGAAATTTCAAAATAGAAAGATTCACTGACGCGTGAAAACGCAATCCACCTTTGTAAGGTCCGATGGCATTATTAAACTGAATGCGGTAACCTAAATTTACTTGAACTTCACCTCGATCGTCTACCCAGGGCACTTTAAACGTAAATATTCGGTCCGGTTCAACGAGCCGCTCTGCAATTTTCGCCTTTTCAAATTCCGGATGGTCGTTATAAACCTCTTCAATTGTGCTTAATACTTCACGAACTGCTTGTAAATACTCGGTTTCGCCTGGATGCTTTGCTTCAAGAGACTGCATCAGTTTTTCAATAATCATATTAGAGTAATTTAAAATTGTTGTAGATTAAATATATCATTATGCAAGAATATACAGTATAATTAACCTTATTATTTTTGTTTTATTGTGTAATATGCATGTTGAACCCTATAATATATATCGTTTTGATTTTAATTGCAAGTTTAACGTTTTTATTTCTCATAATCAAATTTTTTGAAGAAAATTTTCAATAAAAGTAGAGAAAAATCTCATTACAAACAAATTCATCTCCAAAGATACATTTTGTTTTTATAACGTAACGAAATTAAAGTTCAACAATAAATTTTTGTATCTTTGCGGTCACTTCAGAACTATCTAATAATGAGGCTGTGAAGTCGGATTAAGCTCATAAATAAGTATTTTCGGTGAAAAAAAATCTCATATTTGTCATACTGTTTGCAGTGATTACTATCGTTAATGGGCAAGTACCGCCTAATTACCGGTTTGTGAAAACATGGCGTATCACCGATCGTTTTGCAACAGCTGATTCAATTCCCGTGGATACACTTCCTCTCAATTATCAGATTTCCAATCCAATAGATCGGTTTAGTATTTCTAATTCTTATAATGGAAATCTGGGTTCACCTATTCAATCCAAGCTTTTTTTTGATCGCCCGGCAAATACTGATTTTATTTTTGCAAATGCATATTATCCGTATCTTATGAATGTGGATCATGCCACATTATACAATACTAAAACGCCTTACAGTAACCTTGATTATAACACAGGTGGTACTTTGCATCGGGATGAAGATCACGTTAAGTTCATTTTTACAGCTAATCCAAAGAAGAATTTTAATTTTGGTACCACACTGGATTATATTTATGCTCCGGGAGAATATACGAATCAGGCAGTTCAGCGGTTTTCAGGTTCAATTTTTGGAAGTTTTCAAGGGAAACATTATTCGGCAACTGCACTTGTAGCTACTAATGATCTGAATGCCTATGAAAATGGTGGAATTCAGAAAAGTACTGATATTACGGCACCAATTACTGGTACTTTGCCGATTGATATTCCTGTAAATATAACCGGATATGCCAATTTTAAACAGACTCAATTATTTTACAATCAACAGTACAGCATTGGGTTTGAACGAAAAATAAAAGTAAGCGCAGATTCTGTCAGACTGGAATATGTGCCGGTTACCCGCTTTGCTCATACTTTGAAAATTGATGATCTTAGAAAACGGTATTTAGAGAAATCAGTAGAAAAAAGCTTTTATAAAAACACTTATCTGCCTTTCAGTCAAACCAATGACACATCGGCAGTTCAAACAATGACTAATAATTTTTCGGTAAGTATGGCAGAAGAATTTAATAAATGGATGAATTTTGGATTGACTGCTTTTATAGAAAATGAACTTCAGAATTATACCTATAACAAAGATTCGCTGGTTAACACAAAGTTTGTTTCTACCACAAAAGTAGGCGGAATCTTGTCGAAGCAACGTGGCAAAATTATTCGTTATAATGTACTGGGAGAGTTAAGTTTTCTGGGTTATAAAGCAGGTGATTTCAGACTGGAAGCTAATCTTGGAGGCTATTTCAAACTATGGAAAGATAGTATTTCGCTGGTTGCCAATGGATTTGTGCGAAGCGATAAACCGTCCTATTTTCTGGAACATTATCAATCGAATCATTTCCGTTGGGAAAATGATTTTACTAGTGTTTACCGAACGCATGTGGGTGGAACTTTTTCGATACCAACCCGGTCATTTGCATTGAATGTTTCGGTTGAAAACCTGACAAATTTTGTATATTTTGATACGAATGCCTTGCCTGTTCAGTTCACCGGTAATATTCAGGTTCTTGCTGCCAATCTGAAACTTGATTTTCACCTTGGTCGCTTTGCACTCGAAAATAATGTGGTGTATCAGGTGAGTTCGCAACAGGCAATTCTGCCTTTACCTAATCTGGTACTTTACCATAATCTTTATTATAATGATTTATGGTTTAAGGTACTGAGTGTTCAGTTAGGTGTAAATGTTCGTTATCATTCAACTTATTATGCGCCGACTTATATGCCTGCAACAGGACAATTTTATAATCAGACTTCGACATTAATCGGAAATTATCCGATGATGAATGCTTACTTAAATATGCATTTAAAACGCACCCGTTTTTTTATTGAGTATTTTCATGTCAATCAGATGTTTATGAAAGGTGCTTATTTTTCAATGCCTAATTATCCGATTGATCAGGCAAACATAAAACTTGGTATTTCGTGGAATTTTTATGATTAAAATTAAAGATTATATCATTCATGTTTTAGATTTTATCTGGTTTTTAAAACTCAGAAGGAAAACTCAGATTGAAATCGGTTTAGGTACACTTGCAGTTTTGTTTGCCGGTATAGCGCTGATTTACAGCCTTAATAAGAAAGCCCATGATTTGCCCGACATTCTTAAATCAGGTCGTATAACCGTGCTTACTGATGGAAGTAGTATCGGATTTTCAAAAAAAGATGGAAATGTGTCTGGTTTTCAATATGAACTAATCAAGGCTTTTGCCGACAGTTTAGGTGTTGAATTAGTGATTTCTGAAGAAAATGATTTGAAAAACGCTATAGTTGCATTGAAAACGGGCGATTATGATTTGATTGCGATGATGGTTCCTGTAACTACTGAATGGAAGAAAGATGTTATATTAAGTACTCCCATTCTAACATCACGACAGGTGTTGGTTCAGCAATTAAAACCGGACTCAGTTCCGGCTAAAATAATTTCTAAACATCAGCAACTGAATAATGACACGATTTATATTCCGGGCGATTCTCCCTTCAAAATGAGATTGTTACATCTTTCAGACGAGATTGCAGGTACCATTCATATTGAAGAAATGAAAGGTTTAAATGCGGAGCAAATGGTACGTTTGGTGTCGGAAGGAAAAATAAAAAATACGATTTGTGATGAGCTTTTTGCGCTAAAATTGAAAAAAGAATATACAAATCTGGATATTTCGGTGCCGATTGGTTTTGAACAACAGCAAGCCTGGATTTTAAATCCAAAATCGAAAAAGTTGCAGGAAAAATTAGATGAATTTTTGTCCGATTTTATTGGAACTACTGAGTATTGGAACATATATCGAAAGTATTATAATTAATGTGATAATACGATGTTATGTTGATTTCTTAAGAGGTACTTCTGACTATGAGCAATCAACTATAAACTATTAACTGTAAACTATCAACTAAAAAAATGCCATTAAATATCCCAATAACTTTACCGGCAGTGGATGTGCTGCGTGAAGAAAATATATTTGTAATGGATTCGGAGCGTGCTTCGAGCCAGGAGATTCGACCACTTAAAATTGTACTGTTGAACTTAATGCCAATTAAGATTACAACTGAGACGGATTTGATACGCTTGTTGTCAAATTCACCTTTGCAGATCGAAATTGATTTTCTACACATGGAAAGTCATACTTCGAAGAACACCCCTATTGAGCATTTGATGACCTTTTATAAAACTTTTGACGAGATCAGCAAAAGCAATTACGACGGCATGATTATTACCGGAGCACCAGTTGAACTCCTCGAATTCGAAGAAGTTACCTATTGGCCGGAGATTACCAAGATTTTTGATTGGGCAAAGACGCATGTTACGTCAACCCTTTTTATATGCTGGGCTGCTCAAGCCGGGCTTCATCATTATTATGGCATCCCAAAATATCCGCTCGATGCCAAAATGTTTGGTGTGTTCGAGCATAATAAATATGAACCACATAATCCGATTTTCCGTGGTTTTGATGATGTGTTTTTTGTGCCACATAGCCGCCACACCGAAGTGCGGGCTGAAGATATTCGCCGTGTACCTGAACTTACTTTGCTTTCCGAATCGCCCGAAGCCGGTGTATATATGGTGATGGCACGCAACGGACGTGAAGTTTTTGTTACCGGACATTCGGAGTATTCTCCCAATACGCTGGACACAGAATATAAACGCGATTTGGTAAAAGGTTTACCAATCAATTTGCCTCAAAATTATTATATGAACAACGACCCGAACAACGAGCCGTTGGTTCGTTGGCGCAGTCATGCTAACCTGATGTTTACCAACTGGCTGAACTACTTTGTATATCAGGAAACTCCGTACGATTTGACGAAAATACATTAAACCCCTAACCCCTGAAGGGGAACTATGCATGTGTTGTTTTCAATACAAAAAAAATGAATCCCAAATCAAATTTATCTGACGGAGCTAACTCTTATCCCCCTTTAGGGGTTAGGGGTATAGAACTTCTCTCTCCCGCCAAAAATCTTGAATGTGGTATAGCTGCGGTAAATCATGGTGCTGATGCAGTGTATATTGGTGCATCACAATTTGGTGCGCGCGCTGCAGCCGGGAACTCCATTGAAGACATTGCAGAGCTGGTGAAATATGCTCATCAATTTCGGGTAAAAGTGCTGGTGGCACTGAATACCATACTCACCAATGACCAGTTAGCCGAAGCTGAAAAACTGATTTGGGAAATCTACAATGTTGGAGCTGATGCGCTGATTATTCAGGATATGGGCATTCTGAAACTGAATTTACCTCCGATTGCAATCCATGCCAGTACGCAAACTGATAATCGAACAGCCGAAAAAGTAAAGTTTTTGCAGGATGTTGGTTTTTCGCGGGTGGTTCTGGCACGTGAACTCACAATAAAACAAATTTCGGAAATTTCATCCCAAACCGATGTTGAACTGGAGGCTTTTGTGCATGGTGCTTTGTGCGTGAGTTATAGCGGACAGTGCTATATGAGTCAGGCAAATTGCGGACGAAGTGCTAATCGTGGACAATGTGCGCAGTATTGCCGGTTACCTTATCAGTTGGTTGATGCGGATGATAATATTCTATTGAAAAATAAGCACTTGCTTTCCCTGAAAGATCTGGATCAGTCCGATTCATTAGCCGAAATGCTGGAAGCAGGAGTAACTTCGTTTAAGATTGAAGGGCGACTGAAAGATGTTGATTATGTGAAAAATATCACAGCTTATTATCGTCAGAAATTAGATACTATTATTGAGCAGGACAGTCGTTATCAACGTTCTTCTACGGGGAAAACGACCATTTTCTTTGAACCAAATCCCGAGAAAAGCTTCCGTCGAAGCTCTACCGATTATTTTTTACACGAACGTCATGCCGGTATTATTCAGCCCGAAACTCCAAAATCGCTTGGTGAACCGATTGGCAAAGTGACCTATATCGGTCGCAATTTCTTTGAACTTCACAATGGCACATTGCTGAATAACGGCGACGGACTTTGTTTTATTAACAAGCACGGTGATTTGACCGGATTCAGAGTGAATCGCGTAGAGCGAAAACAAATCTTTCCGGCCGATATGCCTCGAATGGATATTGGAGTGATGTTATATCGTAATCAGGATCAGGCTTTCGAAAAAATACTGAAAGGAAAAACAGCACAACGCAAAGTAGGAGTTGAGATACTTTTTAAAGAAACAACAAACGGTTTTGCGATTCAATTGACTGATGAAGATGGTACTTCAACATCATTTGAAACAACCTGCGACAAACAACCTGCTCAGAAACCAGAGGCCGTAAACGATAATATTAAAAATCAGTTTTCCAAACTTGGAAATACTATATATGAAGCAACTGATGTTCAGATTGAAATCAGTTCTCCTTGGTTTTTTCCAGCATCGCAATTGGGTGAATGGCGTCGACAAGCAATAGAAAAACTGGATGAAGTAAGAGCAAATTTGTATATTCGGGAGTCAAAGCGTGAACCAATATCGGCTGATTTTCCTCTGAAACAGCTATCTTACCTTGGAAACGTTAGCAATAAGCTTGCAGAAGAATTTTACCTGGATCATGGTGTAGAAACCGTGATGCCCGGCTTTGAACTGAAAGCTGAAGAGGGTGTGCCGCTAATGTTTAGCAAACACTGTATTAAATTCGAAATGGGTTGGTGTCCGAAGGAAGGTTACAAAGCGACTTTCAAAGAACCGCTTTTACTTCGAAATAATGATCAGGAATATAAACTGACTTTTGATTGTAAGGCTTGCGAAATGAGGATTTCGAAAGTATAGCTTTTATTCTGTGATTATGGATTACGCCACTTCGTGGCTTCTTACTAAGCTTCGCAGATTTACAGGGCTACTCCCTGTGTTTGGAGAAAATGCCACTTCGTGGCTATAAAAATAAATGTAGAAAAATCAGCCACGAAGTGGTATCTTCAGTTTGCGTCGGGTGTAGCCCGACGAGATTGGAGAATGAGTTTTTTAGCCACGAAGTGGCGAAATTAGAAAACTTGCATACTATAAATACTATTCCCAAAGATACCTTTCATCGTATTCTAGCTTATATTCTTCTAAAAATTGTAACAATTCCTGTTGGAAAGTCTTTTTCGTATGGTGTTCAAGTTGTGTTGAAATGTATTTGATTACTACATCAACTTCTTTTGGATTTACGGAAAAAACTCCATAACCATCTTGCCAGTAAAAGCTTTTGTATTTATCTCCTTTTGTTTTAATCCATTTAGAAGAATGGGATTTGATTTCTTCCAATAATTTCATTAATGCAATTTTCTTGGAGAGTAAACAAAGAATATGGACGTGATCTTTATGTCCACCAACAATAATTGGTTGACAATCAAGGTTCTTACAAACACCACCCAAATAATTGAAAAGCTCATTTTCAATTGTTTTATCAATAAATGGATAACGATGTTTAGTACTGAAAACTATATGGATATAATTTTTGACGAGTGATTGAGCCATGGTATTTGATTCTATGATTTTGCCACTTCGTGGCTTCTATCTTTGCTTCGTTGCCACATAGGGCTTCACCCTATGTTGAAAGAAATCACCACTTCGTGGCTAAAAATAAAAAATCCCCAACTGTTTTAAGTATTTGTACTTAATAAGTTGAGGATTTTCTAAGAATAGCCTATTTATTCTGTATCGCTTCCACAATTTTAGCTTCCAGTTCAGCAGCTAATTCAGGATTATCTTTAATAAGTTGTTTTGAACCATCACGACCCTGAGCTAATTTTGTATCACCGTAACTATACCATGAACCGCTTTTCTTAATAATGCCATATTCCACACCAAGATCAATAATTTCACCGGTTTTAGAAATTCCTTCGCCGTACATGATATCAAATTCAGCTTTGCGGAAAGGAGGTGCCACTTTATTTTTTACCACTTTTACGCGGGTTTGATTACCAACAGCTTCTTCGCCGTCTTTCAACTGACCGATACGACGAATATCCAAACGCACAGAAGCGTAGAATTTCAATGCATTACCACCTGTGGTTGTTTCCGGATTACCGAACATCACACCAATCTTTTCACGTAACTGGTTGATAAAGATACAAGTTGTATTTGTTTTATTGATATTGGCAGTCAGTTTACGTAAAGCCTGTGACATCAATCGTGCCTGCAATCCCATTTTAGAATCACCCATATCGCCTTCCAACTCAGCTTTTGGAGTCAGTGCAGCAACCGAGTCAATTACCACGATGTCCACTGCCGATGAGCGAATCAATTGATCAGCAACTTCCAATGCCTGTTCGCCATTGTCAGGTTGAGAAATCAACAATTCTTCAATGTTTACGCCCAGTTTTTCGGCATAAAAACGGTCAAAAGCATGTTCAGCATCAATGAAGGCAGCAATGCCACCGGCTTTTTGAGCTTCGGCAATAGCGTGAATAGCCAGGGTAGTTTTACCTGACGATTCCGGACCGTAGATTTCAATAACACGTCCGCGTGGATAGCCACCAACGCCTAATGCCACATTCAGACCAATAGAGCCTGTTGATATAAACGAAACTTCTTCCACTTTGGTGTCGCCCATGCGCATAATGGTCCCTTTTCCGTGATCTTTTTCAATTTTGTCCATTGCCAGTTGCAATGCTTTCAGTTTGTCTGAAGTTGGAAATTTAATTTCCTCTGCACTTGTTTTTGCCATGATTTGTTTATTTTATTTTGTTGTTTTTTAAATTTATGTTTTTAACCAGAGTAAGAATTACAAAGATAAAATTAATTCTTTCAATTTTATCTTTTAAGAGATGAAATTTATGAACAGATTCTGTAAAAACTGTCAACTATCAACTATCAACTATTCAAGCACTTCCAGTTTGGCAAATTTCAATAATAATGATTTGATACCTTTTTCGCCAAAATCAATATCTGCCTTTTCGTTACCAATTGAAATGCTGGTTTCCAGCACTTTGCCTATACCAAAAATGCCGTGTTTTACGAAAGCTCCAACAGGAATTGAACCATTTTGAACCGGAGTTTTATCTGCACTAGTTGAACTTAGTTTTACCAGCCTTTTCGGTGCAACCGGAAGTTCAACGCGTTGGTTGAAGGTAGATTTGGAGAATGAACTTTGGAAACGGTTTCGTTCGGTTTCCATATCGTCGTCCCAATCGTTGAATCGACCTTGTTTGGGTTTTTGTTCCACCGGCATATCCAGAAACTGAACATCTATATCTTTGATAAACCGGCTTGGATTTGAAAAATTGGTTTTACCGTTTTTGAAACGTGATTTGGCAAAACTAATGAATAAACGTTCCTCTGCTCGTGTAATGGCCACATAAAATAACCGACGTTCTTCTTCCAGCTCCCGTTCGCTTTGGCAAAAAGGTGAAGGGAACAGTTCTTCTTCCATGCCGACAATGAAAACAGCTTTGAATTCCAGCCCTTTAGCAGCGTGAACGGTCATCAACGTAATTTTATCTTTGTCCGTTTCTTTATCTGTGTCCTGATCGGTGAGTAGTGAAACTTCTGACAGAAAATCAGGCAAAAAGGTAGTTGGTTCGCCATCAGCTTGTTTTGTTTCGCAAAATTCATGAATAGCTTTGAGTAATTCCTGCACGTTTTCCTGCCGACTCATACTTTCGGGTGAATGGTCGGTGTAGGTGTCGGCAATTAAGCCCGAAACTTTCACAATACTGTTAGCCAGATCGTAAGCGCTTTGTATTTGAATTTGCTCCGCAAAAACATCAATCATAGACCGGAATTGTGCCAGTTTATTGGCTGTTCCTGCATTTATTCCCAAATTGTATTTCAGCATATCAGTCAATACTTCCCAGGCACTGACGGCATGAAGTTGTGCACATTCAATCAGTTTATTTACGGTAGTATCGCCAATACCACGCGCCGGATAATTGATAATCCGTTTTAAGGCTTCCTCGTCATTGGGATTACAAACCAATCGGCAATAAGCTATCACATCTTTGATTTCTTTACGTTGGTAAAAAGAAAGACCGCCATAAATCCGGTATGGAATTCCTTGTTTGCGCAGTGCTTCCTCCATCACACGCGATTGCGAGTTGGTTCGGTATAAAACGGCAATATCCTGATAACGATAATTGCTCGAAAAGCGCAAATCGGTGATATTATTGGCCACAATAAACCCTTCTTCGAAATCGGTAAATACGCTCAATACTTTTATCGGTTTGCCTGTTTCTTTTTCTGAAAAAACTGTTTTTCGGATTTGTTGCGCATTTTTGTCAATCAGGCTGTTAGCTGCATTCACAATGGTTTGTGTGGAACGATAGTTTTGTTCCAACTTAAAAGTTTGCGAGTTTTTGTAGGTATTTTTAAAGGTCAGTATGTTGTCGATATTGGCACCACGGAACGAATAAATACTTTGAGCATCGTCGCCCACAACACATATTTTTTCATGACGTTCAGCCAGCTTTTTCACTATCAGGTATTGGGCAAAATTGGTATCCTGATACTCATCCACCAGAATGTATCCGAACAAATGCTGGTATTTTTCCAGAATGTCGGGATTATTGCGAAAAAGCACATTGGTTTGCAACAATAAATCGTCAAAATCCATGGCGTCGGCCTGTTTGCAGCGATTGCAATAGATTTTGTAAATATCCTTCATCAACGGAACGCGTGAAGCATTGTCAGCTTTCAGCAAATCAGTATTTGCAGCATAGGCTTCGGGAGTAATCAGATTATTTTTGGCATACGAAATGCGTGATTGCACCAACCCGTGTTTATAGGTTTTATCGTCAAGCTTCAGTTCTTTGACCAGACTTTTGACCAGACTTTTAGAATCGGCAGAATCATAAATCGTAAAATTCTTGGAATAACCGATATGATTTGCTTCAGAACGTAAAATTCGGGAGAATATTGAGTGAAATGTCCCCATCCAAAGGTAGCGGGCTGTTTTTTCGCCCACCATTTGCGCAATGCGTTCTTTCATCTCACGGGCAGCTTTGTTGGTAAACGTCAGTGCCAGAATGGATGATGGTTGCATGCCTTTTTTTAGTAGATAGGCTATTTTGTAAGTCAGGACACGCGTTTTACCAGAACCGGCACCGGCAATAACCAGCGAAGCTCCTTCGGTAAATTCTACCGCCCGGCGTTGACTTTGATTGAGTTCGTTTAGAAAAGAAAAATCCATAAATAATAGGCCAATAGGTCAATGTGCCAATAAGCAAGAATATTAATTAGTTTAATGCTTATTTGTTCTTTTGTTTTTATGAATGCAAAGTTAGCAATTTGATTCAAATCGCACTAAAATAGTTTTCAACAATTCAAACTTCCTCAAAAAGCACTAACTTTGTAGTTCTAAACCGTTGAACAGTTAGCATGCTGAATTGTTTAACTTGCAGATAATAAAACTAAAAGACAAAAGCAAATGCAAAAATTAAGCAAGTGGATACTTAAAAAAACGGGTTGGAATGCTTTTACAACCCTTGCTGAACCTCAGAAAAGTGTAATCTGTGTAGCACCACACACCAGTAACTGGGATTTCCCGATAGGTGAATTGTCCTATTTATCATTAGGGCGAAAATCTTCTTTTCTTATGAAGAAATCATGGTTTTTCTTTCCCTTGAATTATTTCTTCAGCGCATTGGGTGGTGTTCCGGTCGATCGTTCCAAACGAAATTCTGTTACAGAGCAAATGGTGGAAGAATTTAATAAACGAGAATATTTCCATTTGGCTATTACGCCCGAAGGAACCCGTAGTCTGGTTGATAACTGGAAAATGGGTTTTTATCATATCGCCGTTAGCGCTAAAGTGCCAATCCAGTTGGCTTATATCGATTATGGCAAAAAAGAACTGGCTATCAAAGAGATTTTCTACCCAACAGCTAACGAGACTGCTGATTTAGCTCATATTCAGGCATATTACAAAGATGTTCAGGCCAGATTTCCTGAAAAATTCAATCTTAGTTTTAATAACAGTAAGCAGTAAACAGCAAGCAGTAATAACACCAACGAAGTGAGTATATCGCCGGAGGCAAATATCGTGAGCGAAGCGAACAAATATCATGAGAATAACATTAATTCAAGATCATATCGTTTGGGCTGATAAAGCAGCTAACCTGCAAAAAACAGGAGTGCAACTTGCTTCTTTAGCCGGAGAAACTGATTTGGTGGTATTGCCCGAAATGTTTAGCACCGGATTTTGCACTGACGAATCACATTTGGCTGAAACAATGAATGGCGAAACAGTTCAAACGCTTCGTGCATGGGCTATAAAATACAAACTGGCCATTACCGGAAGTTTTATTGCAAGCGAGAATAATACGGTTTATAATCGTGCTTTCTTTGTGTTCCCTTCAGGCGAAATACAAACTGCCGATAAACGTCATTTATTCTCTATGGGTGGAGAGCACAATCATTTTTCGGCCGGTGATAAGCGCTTGATTGTAAATTATATCGGTTTTAATATTTGTGTATTAGTCTGCTATGATATTCGTTTTCCGGTATGGGCACGCAACGTGAATAACGAATACGATTTACTGATTTATGTGGCGAACTTTCCTGAAAAACGCATTGCAGACTGGGATATTCTGCTGAAAGCCCGTGCAGTGGAGAATCAGTCTTATGTTTGTGCTGTGAATCGAATTGGAAAAGATGGATTGGGAATTGAGTATAACGGACATTCTAGCTTGCTCGACTTTAAAGCAAATGCATTGCTTACTTTTCCTGAAAATAAAACTTCCATTCAGACTTTCGAACTACAATCAGAACCGTTGCAAAACTACCGCGATAAATTTGCCGTGTGGAAGGATGCTGACGGGTTTAATTTGAAATAAAACCATTTTGATGGTTTTTGGACTTCTTCTTATTGGCTTTGGTTTGAAAGGAAGGGAAATAGGTTAAACTGCTGACAAAAAATCTGTTGGAATAAAAAGCGAGCTGATTCTAATGGAATCAGCTCGCTTTTTAGATAAATTGTATTGTAAATTTTATATTTTCTTCACCCTCACGGCATTCATTCCTTTTAGTCCGCGTTCCAATTCGAAAGTAACCGTATCGCCTTCTTTCACTTCCTGTAAAAGTCCTTTTACATGTACAAAGAATTTTTCCTGCGAATTACTTTCCTTGATAAATCCAAAGCCTTTCGAATCGTCAAAAAAGTCAATTTTTCCGGTGCGTTCTGTAGGTTCAGCCACATCTTCGCGGCGCGCCACGCCAATTTCAATGCTGTTGATATCCACTTTTGTCTTACGGGTTGGATCTGGCGGAGTATCTGTTATTCGTCCAAATTCATCAACATAAGCTATCATATTATCCATACCGCCGTCGTTGGTTAGCTTGCGTTCTTCTTTCTTAAGCACCTTATCTTGTTTCTTCTTTAAACGCTTCTTTTCTTTGTCTTGTTTCGTGTACGTGGTTTGCGATTTTGCCATTAATTAATGTAGTTTTTGTTTTAAAAATCGGAGGACTATTCTGTTGAATTTTCAGAGCACGAAGATAAGCTAAATAATTGAATAAAAGGTCATCTGCATTATTTGAATATAAAATAATCTTGCATCCAGGTCTACTTATTTCTTCCAATCCTCGTTTCCTTGTCTACTTGTTCCTTGTTTACTATAAAAAATGTATCTTTGTGCCTCAAACATGTTTCACCTTATAATACAATAGTCACATGAAAAAAATAGTATTCACTTTAACCCTTGGAATCCTGCTTATGGGATGTGTAAAATCAGATAATCCGTTTTTCGAAACCTACAAAAACAAATACGGTGCGCCACCTTTCGATAAGATTAAGAATGAGCATTATATGCCGGCATTTAAAGAGGGTATTAAGCAGCATCAGGCCGAAGTGGAAGCTATTGCCAACAGTTCTGAAGCTCCAACTTTTGCCAATACCATTGAAAAACTGGAATTCAGCGGTGAATTGCTAAAAAAAGTTTCATCGGCTTTTTTCAATCTTTATTCGTGCAATACCAACGAAGGCATGGAAAAAATTGCCACTGAAATTACGCCCATTCTCTCCGAGCATAACGATAATATTTATCTGAATGATAAACTTTTTGCCCGAGTAAAAACGATTTATGATAAGCGGACTAAACTTGGACTGACTGCTGAACAAATCCGTTTGCTCGAAAAATACCACCGCAGTTTTATTCGGAGTGGTGCAGCGTTAAATCCCGAACAAAAAACAAAACTTCGTGCTATAAACAAAGAACTTGGGTTGGCTCAACTGGCTTTTGGCAAAAATGTGTTAGACGAAACCAACGCATACAAAAAACTGATAACTAACAAAGCAGATTTAGCCGGATTGCCCGAAAGTGTGATTCAGGCCGCTGCCGAAGCTGCAAAAGAAGCTAAAAAACCGGGCAACTGGCTGTTTACAACTCAAAAAGCAAGCTTTATACCGGTGTTGCAATACAGCGAAAACCGCGAACTTCGCAAAGAATTACTCATGGCCTATACCACCCGTGCCAACCATAAAAATGCCAGCAACAACGATGCAGTTATCAATAAAATAATGAAATTGCGCACTCAAAAAGCACAACTGCTTGGGTTTGCCACTTCGGCTGATTTTATTCTGGACGACACGATGGCTAAAACTCCGAAAGCTGTTTACGATTTATTAAACACTGTTTGGACTCCGGCCGTGGCTAAAGCAAAAGAAGAAGCCGGAGAATTGCAGAAATTGATGGATGCCAAAGGAAAAGGCGAAAAATTAGAACCATGGGACTGGTGGTATTATTCCGAAAAACTGCGTAAAGCCAAATACGATTTGGAAGAAGAAGTTCTACGTCCTTATTTCAAGCTTGAAAATGTGCGTCAGGGGGTATTTGATTTGGCAACTAAGCTCTATGGTCTGAAGTTCAAGAAACTGAGCGATATACCGGTTTATGACCCCGATGTAGAAGTATTTGAAGTCAGCGATGCTGATGGCTCTTTGATTGGAATTCTGTACACCGATTATTTTCCACGTGCCGGAAAACGTGCCGGAGCATGGATGAACAATATTGAAGACCAATACAAAAAAGATGCTAAAAATAACCGTCCGATTATTTGCAACGTGGGTAACTTCACCAAACCAACCAAAGATAAACCATCGCTGCTTAACATGGACGAAGTTGAAACTTTGTTCCACGAATTTGGTCATGCATTGCACGGATTACTGACCCAATGTAGTTATCCAAGCTTATCAGGAACCGCTGTAGCCCGCGATTTTGTGGAACTTCCATCGCAGGTAATGGAAAATTGGTGTTGGGAACCTCAGGTTATGAAAACTTATGCGCGTCATTACCAAACTGGTGCTGTTATGCCAAAAGAACTGATGGATAAAATTCAAAAGGCGGCTACGTTCAATCAGGGTTTTATCAATACAGAATTGCTGGCAGCTTCATTCCTCGATATGGATTACCATAGTATGAAAGATACTTCCGGTTTTGATGTAACGGCTTTTGAAAAAGCTTCATTAGACAAAATTGGTATGATTCCACAAATAATTGTCCGTTACCGCAGTTCCTATTTCAATCATATTTTCAGTGGTGAATATTGTGCCGGATATTATAGCTACACCTGGGCTGCTGTGCTCGATGCTGATGCTTTTCAGGCTTTCAAAGAAACCGGCGATGTGTATAATCCGAAAGTGGCTACTGCGTTCCGCAAGAAGTTGTTGGAACGGGGCGACTCTGATGATCCAATGAAATTGTATCGTGATTTCCGTGGCACAAATCCAAATCCGGATGCCTTGTTGAAGAGAAGAGGACTAAAATAGTTAATAGTTTACAGTTGATAGTTGAATGAAGATTTCCCTTAAAAATTTTATTGTTCCAAGTATCCCACTGGCAGTATTGCTGGTGGGAGCTTGCATAGCCATGTGGATGACTGATTTTGCAGGATCTTTTTTAAATTTACCCATCGTTCATCAAAATGCATTGGCAGAAAAATCTCTTCCATTTTTCTCAGGCAATGGATTGCTTGTCAATATCCTGAGCCTGATAATTACAATTCTGAATTCGTTTCTGATTGCACAAATAAACAACAAGTTTAGCATTATCCGTACAAGGACATTCCTGCCTATTTTTTGTTTTTTACTATTAATGAGTTCTTGGTATCCAACACATACCGCGTTAACTTCTCAATTCGCATTAACGCTATTTATTTTTGCTGTTTTCAACTTTTTCAATATGCTGCGTGATAATAAAGCGTCTGAACAAGCATTTCTGGGAAGCTTATTAATCAGTGCCAGCAGTCTGTTAATTAATCAATTTATATTTCTGATTCCGGTTTGTTGGATTGGGTTCGTTATTTTCCAAAGTTTATCATTACGAACATTTCTGGCATCTGTTATGGGGACTTTAGCACCATGGATTCTCTATTTATCAACCATCTATTTACTTAATCCAACTGAGAATTTATTTCAGTTATTCTCCGCGAATCTGAATCACAATTTCAATTTTTCAACGTTTACGCCGATAGAATATATCTATGCCGGATTGATGACTGTAATCTTAATAATTAGTGTCGTTGGAGTTAGCAGCATGTCGAGAAACGATGCTATCCATACGCGTAACAAACTAAATTTCCTATTATTTTTACTGGTTTCGCTCGCCATTTTGTCGGTTGTTTTCATGAACCAGTTTATCAGCTTTCTGCCCTTAATAGCTTTCATTTATGCATTGCTACTTTCGCATCCGCTTACGCTGAGTCAGAATAATTTTTATGGAATTCTGTTCACGGTTTTCTGTATTTTAAACCTGGCTTTTGTTGTTTTCAAATACATCCCACTGTAAATGAGTATATTCATGGAGTTGGGCTACATTGGCCTTTTTCTTGCCTCTTTTCTGGCTGCAACTGTTGTTCCTTTTAGTTCCGAAATCATTTTCTCCGCCATGGTTTTTGGCGGATTGGATGCCTGGACTTGCGTTTGGGTAGCTACACTTGGGAATTGGCTGGGAGGAATGACAAGCTATTATGTTGGGATGTTAGGAAAAATTGAATGGATTGAAAAGTATTTGGGAGTAAAGAAAGAAAAAATGGAAAGTTATACCGTTCGGATTCAGAAGTATGGCGATTGGATTGCATTTTTCTCCTTTGTACCTTTTATTGGTGATGTGATTGCGGTTGCAACCGGCTTTTTCCGTTGTAATTGGTGGAAAGTTGCAATTTCGATGTTAATCGGAAAATTCTTCCGTTACATTATATGGATGTATTTTAATGGATTATTTATCAAATAATTTATGGTAAAGTTCCGAAATCTACTTTTTCTAATACTTGTTGGAACAACAACAGTATTTGCTAACAATGAATTAAAAATTGTTGATAGGAGTGTGCATTTCGGTATGAGACCCGAAACAGGTAGAACTATTGAAGCCATCATTATTCATTCGGTTTTCAACAAATCGGCTGGTGACAAATACAGTGTGAAACAGATACTTAAACAATTCCGTCAATACCACGTCAGTTCTCACTACCTGATTTCCCGGAATGGCAAAATTTTCAGACTGGTGAAAGAAAGAGATGTTTCGTTTCAAGCGGGTAAAAGTTGTCTGCCGGATGGTCAAACTTCTGTGAATCAATGTTCCATTGGAATAGAACTTGTAACTACGGATGATATTTCGGATAAACCGACCGATAAGCAAATTAAATCATTAACATCATTAGTAAAAAACATTCAGCACAGATACACTATAAAATACATTCTTCGCCATAGTGATATTGCACCGGAGCGGAAAACGGATCCATGGAATATGGATTGGGAGGAATTTCAGAAAAAATTAAGTGATGAAACCAGAAATTAAGAGGGTAATCATTCAGCGATTATCTTCTGATTCTTATTTGTATTGCATTTTCAATCGGTTGTTCGCTGAAAAAAATCAAATAACCGCCACCTCCTGCTCCACTTACTTTCCAACCTAACACATTAGGCTTGAAAACTTCAATCTGAGCCGAAATATCTGGTGTGACCATGTTGGGAAACATGGCAATTTGTGCGTTAAAACTTTCTGTCATGTATTTTCCAACAGCAGATGCATCCTTTTGCTGAAGAGCTTTCCAGCAGGATTCAGTTGCTTCGCTGAGTTTTCTAGCTCCAACTTCATTTATCTTGGTATTTGCCAACACATCATAATTATCGTGACGTGGATAAAGGGGAATCATCCAAATCCGTTGCTCAATCCACTCAAGCAATTCTCCAACCTGAACACTTTGAATATCTTCAGGCCAATAACCGCCATCGTAAAAATACTTATTCAAACCCGGCATCGTTATTCCCAACGAATCCTGTGAACCACTCACATAAGTTGTTCCGGGTGGATTTTCAAAACAGAAAAGTGTTTTGGCCAATTTTTCCTTATCGCCATCGGGTATATCGGTTTGCCAAAGCTCAATGGCTTTACGCCGACTACTGGTTGACATGCCACTTCGGTCGTTAAATTCAAAATCCGGTTCAATACAAATGGTTATGACCGAGCCACATGCAAATTTGCTTACATAAGGTTGATCGAGCCAACCTCCTGCCAAATCTAATCGGTATGGAATACGACATTCCTGACGTAAAGCAGTGGTTGATCGAGCGGGTAAATTTCCGTGTGGAATACGCTTACTAACCACATATTCAATACCTATTTCCTTACACAAAGCTTCCTTAGCAGGTGTGTGTCCGTCAGCATTGACAAAGAAAATGTCGGGTTTCAACGTTTCCAGTTCATCTAAAAAATCGAGTAAACCCCCACCCTGATTTATCCAGGCATTTTTTACAACTTTCAATGACTTTACCATATACAAGCGCTCAGCATCAGAGTTTACTGTTTTGCGTGCTTTTAATTCGTTGATAGTTTTATCAGAACCTATACCAACATATAAATCACCGTATTGCGCAGCATCTTCGAAAAATGCCACATGTCCGCTATGCAACATATCATAGCATCCGCTTACAAAAACTTTTTTACTCATACCGAAATCAGATTGTCAAGGTTGCTTGCGTTTTCAGGAAATTTTTAAACGAACTAAAATCCTTGGATAAAGATATACTTTTCTTTTCACCCTTCATAAATTCCTGCAATTTCTGTGGAATATCAATTTTTTCTTCGATTATTTGTTCAACTGTTTCGAGGAATTTAGCCGGATGTGCAGTTTCGAGGAATACGCCTATTTCGTTTGGTTTTAATCCTTCCTGCAAGGCTCTGTAACCGACTGCTCCATGTGGATCGAGCAAATATCCGGTTTCATGCTTACAAGCTTTCAGTGTATCGGAAATTTGTTCGTCGGTATAACTCACAGCACTGATTTCAGCTGAAATAGCTTCGTGTGAACCACCATACAAATCCAACACACGGGCAAAATTACTCGGGTCACCCACATCCATGGCATTAGCAATGGTCGAAACTGAAGGGCGTGGCGTATAAACACCGGTTTGTAAGTATTGAAGGAAAATATCGTTTCGGTTATTCGCAGCAATAAAACGTTTTAGTGGCAATCCCATTCGTTTTCCAAACAATCCTGCAGTGATATTTCCAAAGTTTCCACTTGGAACACACATCACCACATTGTCAGCCTTACCCAATTTTTTCAATTGAGCATAAGCATAGAAATAATAGAAGGATTGCGGAATAAAACGGGCTACATTAATGGAATTAGCAGAAGTCAGTTTCAGTATAGAATTTAGCTCCTCATCCATAAATGCGGACTTTACCAATGCCTGACAATCATCAAATGTTCCATCCACTTCCAAAGCCGTAATATTTTGTCCAAGCGTGGTAAATTGGCATTCCTGAATCGGACTAACCAATCCCTTTGGATAAAGCACGTATACATGAATGCCTTCAACACGCAGAAAACCATTAGCCACCGCACTTCCGGTATCGCCCGAAGTAGCTACCAAAACATTAACTAGTGTGTTACTTTGCTTTTGAATAAAATAGCCCAGCAAGCGCGACATGAACCGACCACCTACATCTTTGAATGCCAAAGTCGGACCGTGATACAATTCCAGACTGTAAATATTATCATTTACATGCACCAATGGCACATCAAAATTCAACGTATCATACACGATTTTCTTCAACGCCTCTGCTTCCACATCTTCGCCGAAGAAAGCATCTGCAACCGTATATGCCATTTCCTGAAACGAAAGCGTTTCAATTGTATTGAAAAACGACTGAGGTAATTTTTTGATTAAATCGGGCATAAACAAGCCTTTATCTTCAGCCAATCCCTTCACTACGGCATCCTGCAAACTAACGCCACTCACTTTTTTGTTGGTACTGTAATATTTCATTGAATCAACGTTTTCATAAATTCCATGCCTTTCAGCAATCCATAACTTCCTTTTTCCGCCGAAAATTCATCATAAACGGTTACTTCATCAGCCTTTTCATCTGGACGGTAAATAACAAACGGAACCGGTGAACAGGTATGTGTTTTATACACGCAGGGCGTTGGATGATCCGGTAAAATAGCTATGGTTACAGGCTCATCCCATGTTGAAATCTCATCAAAAATAGGCTTTACAACTCGTGAATCCAGGTATTCAATAGTCTTAATTTTCAAATCCACATCACCTTCATGACCGGCTTCATCGCTGGCTTCAATATGTAAATACACAAAATCGTCGGTGCGGAGTGCATCAATTGCAGCTTGTGCTTTTCCTTCATAGTTGGTATTATAAAGACCTGTAGCACCTTCCACCTGAATCACTTTTAATCCGGCATAAACGCCAATTCCACGTATTAAATCAACAGCAGAAATAACTGAACCACTTTTCAAATTATAGAGTTCCAGCAAGGTTTTCATTTCTGGTTTATAGCCGGGCGACCAGGGCCAGATACTGTTGGCTTTGTCTTTTCCGGCAGCTGCCCGTTTCAGATTTACGGGATGATTTTCAAGCAATTCCTGCGAACGAAGAATTAAATTATTGAGCAAATCAGCAGTTTCTTTTGCCTCATCTACTTCAGCTTTAATCATTACCTCTGTAAAGGGCGTTCCTGTAACATCGTGTGGAGGAGTACAACTCAACTGTTTTATGCCTCCCTTCAGCTTCAACAAGTGACGGTAGGAAACCCCCGAAAAAAAATTAATCTGGTTGTTTCCAAGTTCTTTTTGTAAAAAAAGAATCAGTTCGGTGGCTTCTTCGTTGCTGATATGCCCGGCCGAGTGATTCTTTACATTTCCGTTTTCTATGCAAATAAGATTACAGCGCATGGCCATTTCGCCATCCTCGATAGCTACACCCATACTTGCCGCCTCCAGCGAGCCACGACCCTCGAAAACTTTAGGGACATCATAACCGAGCACGCTCATATTGGCAATTTCACTGCCAGGCGCAAATCCTTCAGGGATTGTATCGAGCAAACCGCTTCGTCCTAACGTAGCAATTTTATCTATGGTTGGTTTATTGGCAGCCTGCAAGCAGGTTTTATTTCCAAGCGAGGAGATAGGCTCATCAGCCATTCCGTCACCAAGTATAATTAAATATTTCATATAACGACCCCTAACCCCTAAAGGGGGATTAAGCTACTTTAGTTCAATTAAAACTTTGTTATTATTTTTAAATAAATAAGATTCTAAAATAAATACTATCCATATTCCCCCTTTAGGGGCTAGGGGTTATCTATTCCAGAAAATCTTTATAATCAGGCAATGCGTCCTCAAATTTCTTAACTGTTTCAGCTAAAGTCAAAAGACTTTCACCACCTGCGGCATTTAAATGACCGCCACCGTTAAACAACTCAGCTGCCACTTTGTTTGCAGGAAACGTACCTTGCGAGCGTAATGAAATTTTTATTTTGTCAGTATCTTCCCTCATAAATACTGAAAAATCAACTCCTGCAATGGATAATGGTATATTTACAAAACCTTCAGCATCACCATTTTGAAAATTAAACTGATAAAGTTCTTTGCTTGTCAATGTGATTAATGCTGCTTTATATTCGGGATATATTTTCATTTTCTGAAACAGACAAAATCCCATTAAACGTAATCTGTCAGCAGAATAAGTGTTAAATACCTTCCGGTAAATCTCATCTTTGTCAACACCCAACTTAATTAGTTCGGCAATAATAATATAAATTTCCTGACTATTGGAATTATACGTAAACCCGCCTGTATCAGTCATCATACCTGTATAGATACATTCGGCACAAGCCAGATTGATTTCCGAAAAATCACCCAATCGACAAATCAACCTGAAAATCAATTCACTGGTAGAGGAAATTTCCGGATACGAAATAGCAACTTTAGCAAAATCGGCAGGTTGTAAATGATGATCAACTAATATTTTCGGAGCTGCAGCATTCATTACCGCATTAGCCATGCTGCCCATACGTTTTGGTGCATTGAAATCGAGTGTGAAAATTAATTCGGCAGCTGATATAAGTTCATCAGATTTTGCTTTGTGATTTTCATAATCGAGTACCCGGTCTGAACCGGGCAACCAATTTAGAAATTCTGCAAACTTTGTTGGAACAATCACAACCGGTTCTTTTCCTATAGTCATCAAATAATGCCACAATGCCAGGGTAGAACCCATAGCATCACCATCCGGCCCAACATGGGTTACAATCACGATTTTCTCAACACTGTCAATCGCTTTTCTTACCTTGCTGATAAGTTCCTCAGCAATAATTTTAGAAATCATATTTCTGTTTTTAATTTGAATGCAAAAGTAGCAAAAAAATACGATTTTGAGAGTACGATAACATTCTGATTCTTAATCTTTAATATTCAGTACATAAGCACCTTGTTCGGCAATGGAATAGAAGGCAATATTTCGTGCTTTACAGGCATTTCGTATATCGTCGGTGTACCATCTTGAAATACTTTTATCGACAATAATTTTTCGGGGATGAACACAATCCAGAATATGAGCAATTCGTGGTTTCAATCGGTTACCAATAATCAGATAATCAAGTTCAATTGGTGTTTGGGTAGTTTTCTTTTTCAGAAAATCATTCTGCAAAATCAACACTTTATTTCCTTCAAAACAACCGAAACCATCAGCAAACCAGTTTGAATTGTTCAAATAAACAGGCTTTTCGAATTTTTGTCGTTGCCAGTATGTTTTGGCAATACGTTCAATTTCAGCCGAATCCGTTGAGTAGACAAAATTTATATTCCTGTTAATAAAACTAATATGAACGTTTTTCTGACCGGCATACACAACGATTCGTTTGCTTGTAAGTGTTTGGTGATTAGTTTGTATGTTTAGCAAACAGGTAATCAGAAGGGCAAATAAACCAACAAAAAGCGGAGCAAATTTCCTACTGAAGAAATAAGCGGAAAGATAGAAAATGGCGAGAAAGAAGAAAAAAGTCTGCCTTACATCCAACGAAATATGCCAAACCGAATGTGGTAAATTCTGAATCGTCACGATTACATAATTCAGCAACCAAACCGACCACTTCAGCATAAATCCCATGGCAGTTGACAAATAAGGCAACCACGAAACGGTCAATAATCCGATGGCCAGGTAAATAACCAGACTCGAAAGCGGAATGGCGATAAAATTGGTCAACAGGAAATAATTCGGAAATTGTTGAAAATAATACAGTGTGAAAGGTGTTGTGCCAAGTTGAGCTGCAATAGAAACCGAGAACATTTCCCAACTAAATCGACTGATTTTATTGCCTGGTTTGTACAATTTATCAATGATGGGCTGAAAGAAAATAATGCTCAAAACTGCTGAGTAACTTAACTGAAATCCAACGTCATACAAAAAATTGGGATTATAAACCAACATCAACAAAGCTGACATAAAAATGGTATTGTAAATTTGCGATTTGCGTTCCAAACAATAAGCAAAAGCCACGAACGAAAACATCAAAGCTGCGCGAATTACCGCTGCCGACATACCCGAAATAAAAGCATAAGCCCACAGAAACAAAATAATGATAATGGATTTGATAATTTTCTTTTTTTGCGATTTGTCCAGGAAACTCAGCAAAAAGGCAATCACCACGTAAACAACTCCAACATGCATCCCACTTACTGAAAGTATATGCATTGCTCCTGTGGCAGAATAACTCGCCCGCAAATCCGGTTGCAGATCATCAGTATAACCCAAAGTCAATGCAGCCAGCACAGCAAATTCATCACCTTGAATTTTGAATTTACGGTAAATACCCAGCAGGTAATTCCGTCCCTTATCGGCTTCACGACGAATCGAAAAAGAATTGCTATGCCCCATTATCCACCAACCGCCTGAAGAAATATACGAAGTCGCTCCGATTCCCTGCCGTTTAAGGTAGGTGGCATAGTCAAATGCATCAGGATTCAGTGGTTTTTCGGGTGAAGCAAACTCGGCTTCAAGCATCAGTCTGTCGCCAAACAGAAGTTTGGATGCTGCTTTATCTTTCTGAAAATACAAAATAGCTTGTCCGTGAGCGGGTTTCCAACCTGAATTATAAAATTGCAGCACATCGGCTTTGCACATATAAGATTTAGCCTTTTCTACCGGTGCAGAAACAATTTCAAGCCGATAAATTCCTTTTTGATGCAATTGGTCAAATGAGGTTGACTTTTCATTTTCTAAAGTCAGGGTGTATGCCAAAGAAAACATAAACAAAAAAATTCCGAAGCCAAACAGCCAACGGAATTGAAATTGACGTTTCGGAATACGGATTCCAAACGATAAAATGACAAGTACAAGCGACAATCCAAGCATCGCCCACAAACACCAGGACTGAAACTCCACAAAGCGGTACACAATGATACCAAGCATAAATGGAAGCAACAATCTGAAAAACGGAGTTCGTTGCAGAAAATCCATAAATAAATAGTTACAAGAATTTAGTTACGAGTTACGAGGCTACGTAGCTGCCAATCTGCAATTTAAAAACAATTTCTAAAATCTCAATTACAATTTAGCATGTTATGAATCGTTTCAACCGGATTAGCGGAATTAAAAACAGAACTACCTGCAACCAACACACTCACACCTGCTTCGTAAAGTTTCGGGGCATTGTGAAGGTTCACACCACCGTCAATTTCGATCATGCAGTTGGCATTCTTGCGTTTCATTATTTCACGCAGTTCGGCAATGCGGTCATAAGTTTCTTCAATGAATTTCTGTCCGCCATAACCCGCAAATACCGACATCAGCAGCACCATATCCACTTTATCCACATAGGGCTCAAGAAAACTGATTGGTATATCCGGATTCACCGAAATACCCACCTGAATACCTTCAGCACGGATTAAATCAATCACTTCCTGCGGATTTTCAGCCGCCTCACAATGAAAAGTAAGCATACCTGCACCAGCTTCGGCAAAACGTTTCACGTATTTTTCGGGATGCACAATCATAATATGTACATCGAGCATTTTCGTGCAATGTTTCCTTACCGCTTCCAGTACCGGAAAACCAAAAGAAATATTCGGTACAAACACACCATCCATCACATCGATATGCAGCCATTCTGCCTCACTGGCATTAATCATTTCACAATCAGATTTCAGATTTCCAAAGTCAGCTGCAAGCAAGGAAGGAGATATAATTCGTTTCATATTTGATTAAAATTTAATATGCAAATATAATAAAAAAAAGACTTCCGAGCATTTCGGAAGTCTTTTTTTAGTTTAAGAACAATTCAATGTACTGATTTTCTGAAGATTTCTGAACCCTGTAAACAGCTGCGAATTGTAAAATCCGGTTCAGTGTTTCTTGCTTGGGTTGCAGTTCCTGATCACTTTCAGGACGTTTGGGTTTAAATAAATCAGTTTTGTTCGACAGAGTAGTAAATTTTTGCATAGGCACCTATAAAATTTTAGAAGTATATATCTAAAACGTAAGTGATTGCAAAAAAGTATAAATTCAATGAAATAATTTTATAATTCCCAATTTCCAATGGTTTTTTATTAATTGTGAATCAAAAATTGAATAATTGAAAATTACTTTATCTCAAGATAAACATCTTTTTCCTGAGCAATGCGACGCATATTGAGCAATGCATAGCGCATACGACCCAGAGCAGTATTGATGCTCACATCGGTTCGTTCTGCTATTTCTTTAAAGCTCAAATCTTCGAAATAGCGCATACGAATTACCTTTTGTTGCGAAGCTGGCAGCAAATCAATCAGGTGAACCACATCGGCCAGCACCTGCTCGTTCGAAAGAGTTTCCTCAATGCTTTTTTCAGACAGCTTTGCATTATTAACTATATCATAATCAACAGCATCGGCTGAAAAAGTATTTTCGTTTTTTACACGACGGAAGTGATCAATAATCAGATTGTGGGCAATACGGTTTATCCACGCCAAAAACTTTCCGGCTTCGGTGTATCGTCCTTGTTGAATGGTTGAAATGGCTTTGATAAAGGTGTCCTGAAATATATCTTCGGCGAGTTCCCGACTGCGTACAATCAAATAGATGTAAGTGTATACTTTTGATTTGTAACGCAACAATAAAATTTCAAACGCTTGATTATTACCTTTCTCATACAATTTCACCAATTCGTCATCGGTTAATTGATTCAGAGTTTTCATTACTTTTAATTTTGAGGTTTAAAGTAATTGTAGGCAATAGGCGTTTTAAAATTTTAAGGGTTAGTAAAATGTTTAGACTGCAAATATAGTGAATGAAATTACAAAAACAAACTTTTTATTGATTATTTTGCGAGAAAATTGTGTTTTTGTTGTAAAAGCCGTTAAAATCAGGTTTTTGTTTTTAGCAAATAAATACAATCATTTATCATACAGAACAACAAAAAGACAATTATTGTTCAAATTTGCCTGAGTTTTTCAAAACTTCGATATTCTGTTTTAATTTTTCGTATCCGGCACGTTTTATAGCCGAATTTTTAAAAACCCGATTAAAGGTCTCTTTTGAAACTTGCTGCCAGGTTTCAGCATTCCAATCCAAAACTGATTCATTTTCAAAATCCGGATTTACAGGCGATAGCTCGTTATGTTGATGAGCTGTTGCCCATTTTTTATTCCAGGGACAAACATTCCCGCAAATATCGCATCCCAATGCATAATTTGATAACAGCGGGTTAAACTGAGAATTAATTCCGTGTTTGCTCTCGATAGTGAGATATGAAATGCACTTAGTTGCATTCAATCCGGTATTATCCAGCGCTTTGGTCGGACAAGCATCAATACAGCGGGAACAAGTTCCACAACGATTTGGGATAGGTTCATCATATTCAGCTTCCGCATTCAGCATTAAAATTCCGATAAAAACAAACGAGCCGAGTCCCGGATTTATCAGCTGCATATTTTTCCCAATCCAACCCAATCCGGCACGTTGAGCCCAACGGCGTTCGAGAACCGGAGCAGAATCGACAAAAGTATGTTGAAAATCAGTTGTAACGATTTCAGAACCAAACTTTTCAGTAATCTTTTGTTCGAGTTGTTTAAGCTTTTCTTTTATGACAAAATGATAATCAACAGCTGAGTAAGCATATTTGGCAATTTGTGGAGCTGTTGAATTCTGAACTTTTGCAGGGAAGTAATTAAGCAAAACAGCCACCACCGATTTACAGCCCGGAACTAATTTACGTGGGTCTGTTCTTTTTTCAAAATTCTGAGTCAGGAAATACATGTCACCATGCTTTTCTTCTGTCAGCCATTGTTTTAAATAATCAGCATCTTCGCTTAGTTCTTCAGCTTTGGCTAACCCGCACGCATCGAACCCAACTTCCAGGGCGCCTTGTCTGACAAACGAAGAAAGCTCTATTTTTTGCATCTTGCTGAAAGCGGAAACAATCAGATATTCTTTTCAATCACTCGTTGAACCTCTGACAGTTTATTATAGCGTCCGATTATAACGCCTTTTTTATTCAAAACAAATATGGTCGGAATACTTGACACATTATAAGACGAAACGTATTTTGTTTTAGGTCCATTCTCGTCACGAACACAAACCCACGGAATAGACTGAACGGCTTGCAACCACAAAGCCTTATTCTGATCAAGCGAAATCTGATAAATTTCGAGTCCACGACTGTGATATTTTACGTAAATTTCGCGTAACGAAAAGATATAGTCTACACTTTCCTTCACTTCATAAGAGGCAAAATCAATCAATACCAGCTGACCTTCCAATGAAGATAAGGTCTTGATGGCATTATCTTTATTGGGCAAAGCAATATCAATATAACCGGCACTAGCTTTTGACAAAATTTGATTCCATGTTTGTTTTTCCGTAACGCTTCTCTCTGCTTTAATTGCCTGAATAACATAAGTATATAAATTCTTACTTCGGTCGTAATCGGGCATAAAAGTATTAAAAGAAGTGGCTACCGCCGCGCAATATACTTTGTCTGCCTTTATATATGGAGTGAAAAGATAAATATTATTGACCTGCTGATAAATAGCAAAATAAGCTGTTAATGAGCGTGGATTTTCAAGAATCAACTTTTTAGCCATTTCTTTATGCACATCTATGTCTTTCTCAATTTCTGCTATCCGACGAGCCTGTTCTTCTGCCGACATATCTGCTTTTATCTCATTTACTTTGGTTTGAATATGTATCAACGAGATTCGCAGTTTTTGTATTTGCTGCGACTCAATTGAACCTTTTACAACATAATCAGTCGCAAAATTATCAGCTTTTGCTTCAATGGAAATGGTTTCGCACGAATCGACAGCAAAAGTAATATACTTGTCAGCTAATCGCAATCGGTAAAAATCGGGATATTCAGGTCGGGCTGATTTAAAGCTAAAACTTCCGCCGGAACCTAATTTAATAGAATCGACAACAGTATTTTCAGCTATACCATTATGTTCCAGATACAAAATTTTACCGGCAGCACCATCTACTTTTCCTTCAAGGTAATATTTAGAATGTTGTTTGCAGCCAACAAAAATTGTGAGAATAAACAAGAGAAAAAGTGATTTTTTCATAGCAGCTGATTTTATTCTCAGTTTGTTTTAAACTTGTACGTTACTTTGGAAAGCTGCTCGTTGGCTTCAACAATTTTCTTTTTCAGATTTTCTTTGTATTGAATCAATTTGATTTGCAGATCGTTATCACCCACTGCCAACATTTGAACTGCCAGAATTCCTGCATTCAAAGCACCATTTATTCCAACGGTTGCTACCGGAATTCCCGGAGGCATTTGTACAATAGCAAGCAACGCATCCATACCATCAAGCGAAGCATTGATCGGCACTCCAATAACCGGAATTGTTGTCATTGAGGCAATTACACCCGGTAAATGAGCCGCCATACCGGCAGCAGCAATAATCACTTCGATGCCATTTTCACGAGCATTTGAAGCAAATTGCTCCACTTCGCGAGGCGTACGATGTGCCGACAAAGCATTCATCTCAAACGGAATTTCAAATTCATCAAGCAGGGTAGCCGCTTTTCCCATTACAGGCAAATCGGATGTGCTGCCCATAATTATACTAACTTTGGGTTTCATTTGGTTTGGTTGAATAAGTTGATTGGTTGATTTAGTTTACAAATTGATTGCCTGGTTTTTAAGCTCCTATCAAAGCTTCATAATCAACTGCAGAAAGCAAAGAATCAAGTTGTGAAGGATTTGAAATTTCAATCTTCACCATCCAGCCTTTTCCATAAGGATCATCATTTACGTTTTCAGGCGTATCGGTTAATCCATCGTTAGCTTCCAAAATTTTCCCATCTACAGGCAAATATAAATCAGAAACTGTTTTAACAGCTTCAACTGTTCCAAAAACTGCCCCTTCAGTAAGTGTTTCGCCAATAGTTTCAACTTCAACGAAAACAATTTCGCCCAATTCGCTTTGAGCAAAATCAGTAATTCCCACAAATGCTTCTTTTCCTTCAACACGAATCCATTCGTGTTCTTTGGTGTACTTTAAATTAGCTGGTACGCTCATAATAATAAGTTTAAAATTGTTGATGTATAATTATATTTTGTTGATTTTTAGCTGACATAAAACCGGATAATGATCGGAATAATTTACTTTATCAGTTTGAAAAGTGACGGGTGTAAATGCATTTTGATCATACAGAACATAATCAATTCTGAATCCGTAAAATGGTTCCTTAAACGTCCACCCAAATCCTAAACCGGTTTCAGCAAAAGCATCTTTGAGTTTTCCTTTCATTTTGGTATAAACATAAGAGCCTGGCACATCGTTAAAATCACCACATACAATTACTTTATTTGGAGATTTGGCAATTAACCCGGCTATTGTGTCGGCCTGACAAGCCCTTAATTTATAGGCAATCCCTAGTTTATTTGAAAAAACCAGTGTCATATCTGTCAGATTATCAGCATCAAATTTTTCTTTCAACTTGACAGAATACGCTCTATCAGACTCAGTAATCCGGTTTGATTCCAAATGATTATTGAATAATCGAATAATAGTACCGTTTACATTAATATCGGTAGAAATTGAAATATTAAACCGTGAATTAAACTCGATTCTTTGTCTGTCAACAATAGGATATTTCGAAAAAGTGGCAATTCCTAGTAATCTACTGTGCATTCGGGCTTTAATCTCAACATGTTTATAGGGATATTTACTAAAAATACGCATCATATCATCAAGAGTGATATATTGTTTGTTAGTGCTTACTTCAAATTCTTGTAAACAAATAATATCGGCATTTGAATCAATAATGTAACGAATCACATTATTTCGTTTTTGAGGAGTATCTTTTACTAAATCTCCACTCATCTTAGTATTATATGTCAACAATTTTATAGGAGTAACTACTTTTGGTGTTTGCAAATTTCCAAAATGAAGCGGGAAAGTATTACTTATTTGCGTTGCTGATAATAACATTAGACTCAGAGATAATAAGAAAAACCATTTTCGGGTCATTATCCAAAGCAAAACGAAAACAAAGTTTGCAATAATGGTAACCGGGAAGAGAAGTGGAAAATATGCAGGTGCAAGAAAAATATGAGGACTAATAATAGTTCCGACTAAAGTAATTAACAAGAAGAAAATTGCAACAAAATTTGCTACAAGAAGTATCCATTTAATTAATTTTTTGCCAAACATTAATTTCAACTTAATAATTGATTTAATCGATTCCCTAATTATTAATTATGAATTGTGAATAATTAATTATTTGTTTCCCTGTTCAAATAATCGTTTTTTTTCTTCGGCCGTTAAACTTTCGTATCCAGAAGTTTTAATTTTATCCAATACTTTGTCAATTTCAACCATTTTACGAGCTTTATTTGCGTTGAATTCAGCGTCGCTCATTGATGTTTTGTATTTGTTTTTGCTGTGTCTAATTTTCAGCTTACGAGGGCGAAACAAACCAAATAATTTATCCAAAATGAGGTTTAATCCGCTTGTCAAGTCTTTACCTTGACGCAAAGATACAACAAATAAATAACCTGCCAAAGCACCACCTAAATGGGCTAACTGACCACCTCCATTGTTGGATGTGATACCAAAAAAACTGGTTAAAACATAGAAAATAGCTATGTATTTAAGCTTCACACTCCCAAAAAAAATAAGTTTCAATTCCATATTTGGAGAGCGGTATGCTGTAGCCAGAATAATAGCCATGATAGAACCTGAAGCCCCTAACAATAAGCTTTGATGAATTAAAAGGGAATAAAAGGGGAATAAATTAAAAGCTGCGATATAAATGACAGCTGCCATTAGTCCACCTAAAACATAAAGCCCAACTAATTGCTTTTCGGAGAAAAACAAAAGAAATAATTTCCCGAACCAATATAGAGCAAACATATTAAAAAGAATATGAAAAAACTCTTCGTGCAGAAACATATAGGTGATTGGAGTCCAAACTCGATAAAGAAGCTGAGATAATTCAGCTGGAACGGCCAGATAGGACAACAAAAAAGAGCTGGAAAAATTAAAAAGCAGAAAAAGAATCTGAATAATCTTCAAAAGCAGAAATATAGTGCAATTGAGATAGATCAATTTAATTAGAGAATTTCCCTGCTTAAATGTCAGTTTAAGATTATCGAAATAATTCATAAATGATTAATTTACATAACGTTTTTTCTTTTCCAATACAATATTAAAATAGCCCCAAAAAGCATACCTCCAAGGTGGGCAAAGTGAGCAATATTGTCACCTGAAAATTTGACCACTCCCATTGATAATTCTGCTACGCCATAAATTAATACAAAAATACGGGCTTTTATTGGAAATGGTATCGGAAAAACAAAAAGTTTTTGTTCTGGAAAAAGCCAGCCAAAAGCCAATAATAAACCAAAAACTGCACCAGAAGCTCCTACTGTTATCGGCAAATTAAGGAATATTTTTTTCATTTCAATAATTTCGGGTGATTTTAACAAACTCACATTTTCTAGTCTGAAATACTGCCCTAATGTATCTTGATGATTAAGTAGAACACTTCCTGAATTGCTTGATATGGCTTCATTAAACGATGAAATAATCGGATTGAAATCAATAGTCCAAAATATCTGTTGTATAATTCCAGCCCCGATTCCGGTAATCATATAGTAAATGAAAAATCTTCTGGAGCCCCATAAATTCTCCAGTACAGAACCAAACATATATAAAGCAAACATATTAAAGAAAATATGTGCTAATCCACCGTGCATAAACATATAAGTGACCAACTGTACCGGGTTGAAATTTGAAGACTGCCAATAATGCATCCCCAAAATGTTGTTTAAATTGGTATTAGAACCAAGCCGTGCAAATAAACCAGGAGTTAAATTCATAGCAAGAAGCAATATAACATTAATGATAATTATGTTCTTTACAACTGGTGGAATATTGCTCAAAAAAGTGGGGCGGTAATTATTCATAGTAAATTATTTTAGAAATAAAAAGATAAATTAGGAAATTTAATGGCAGTTATCAGTGCAATAATTAAATCAATTAAATTTAGAAGCTAAAATTTCGATAGAAATATACACTTGAAAGTGACTAGAACAGCTATTTTTACTGAATAACCTGTTACAAAAGTAATTAAAATACCCTTGAAAACATGTTTTCTAACACATTTTTTGAAAAGATGTAAAAAAAACTGATTTTTTTTAATTTAAATGCTTGTATATTAATTCCAATCTATTACATTTGCAAAATCAAAATCTATTTTTTAAAGTTTCTAATAAACAAAATCAAATTCTTATGAACAAAGCAGAATTAATCAATGCCATCGCTGCTGAAGCTGGTCTAAGCAAAGTTGATGCAAAAAAAGCTCTTGACGCAACCGTTAAAAGTGTTTCTAACGCACTTGTTGCAGGTGACAAAGTAAGTTTAGTTGGTTTCGGAACATTTTCAGTTGCTTCTCGTGCAGCTCGTCCGGGTATCAATCCAGCCACAAAACAACCGATTAAAATTGCAGCTAAGAAAGTTGCTAAATTCAAAGCCGGTGCAGAATTAACAGCAGCTGTAAATTAAAATTTGCTGAATTTAAATTTATAAAAAAGGAATATGAAAGTCATATTCCTTTTTTTTGTTTGTTTTCAGCAATCAATTAACTCACAATTGAATTGATTCTGCTATTTTATCTGCCGCTTCCTTTCCTTTAAGATCTTCCACTATTTTAAGTGCAAACTTCAATGCAACTCCAGCCCCTTTAGCCGTGCTGATATTTCCGGATTTAACCACCTTGTCTTTCGATAATATAGCTCTATAAAGTTTATCCTCAAAGCCAGGATAACAAATTGCTTCTTTTCCATTCAATAGATTCATTTTACCTAATATAGAAGGAGCAGCACAAATGGCAGCTATTTTTCTATTTCCAGCAGCTTGAAGTTGAATTAGCTTCTTCAGTTCTACATGTTCGTCTAGATTTCTCGTCCCGGGCATTCCGCCAGGCAGATAAAGTAAATCGATTTCAGAAAAATCCATTTCATTAAAAAGTGAATCAGCCATCACCATAATATTGTGTGTACCTCTAACAAGTTTATTCTCTGAAATCGAAACTGTTGTTGTTTCAATTCCGGCACGTCTAAAAATATCTATGGGTACAATAGCTTCAATTTCTTCAAAGCCATCAGCGAGAAAAACAAGCACTTTCATAACTTTATTGTAATTTGTAATTATAGGTTATAGAACCTTCTTCAGTATTTTTACCTTGAGTAAACTGTGTTTTGGTGGCAGCCGAAGTGGCATCACGGCGCATTTCAGAATCAGAAATCGTTGTAGGCGATCCAATTGAAGTGCTCGTTACAGCACCATTTTGATCAACCACTATATTTACAGTAATTTTACCTTCGACGTCTTTCGAATATTTTGGCTTAACCGGACTACCCAGATAATCTCTATTCCCTAGATTCAGTGAAAATCCAACTCCTGAATTTCCTTTTCCTGTAGGATTTCCCTGTTTACCGAGTACGGAACCGGAACCATAGCCTTTACCCGTACCATTTCCAGCAGAAACACCGCTACCAGCAGAATTATTATTGGCAAACGAACCACCAATCAGATTATCGGCCTTATTTTTCGCTTCTTGTTCTTTCTGTTTTTGCTCAGTAATCCGTTTATTTTTCTCGTTTTGCTCATTAAATTGAGCTTGTTGATCTTTTTTTAAACGGTCTTTTTCTTTCTTTTCGGTAATTGTGACGGTGTTTTCTGTTTGAGTAAAAACATGCTGAGTTGTGGTTTTTGAATCAGTTGCTGTCTCTTTTATTTTAGGAACAACCTCCTCATTAGTCGACTGTTTTACTGTAGCTGCAGGAACAGCATCGCCAACGCCACCACCATCATAACTATCACCAAAACTAACCAAGAAACCTTGATTTTCAGTTGAACCGGGTACTGACAAAACAACAAACCATAAAATGAATAACAGAATTGTAGAGGATAAGGTAGAGCCAATTAGACCATATAATTTCGATTTGTTCACGCTGAAGAGTTGCCTTATTAAAATATGTTTGAAGAGTTACTGATGTTTGAACTCAATTTATCAAAATTCGTACCGTTTTTTGAATGACAATTATTCTAACTGTTTTTTATAGCTTTTTATTGTGTCATCAAGTCCAAAATATAAAGCATCGGCTATAAGTGCATGACCAATAGAAACCTCATCAAGCCATGGAATCATAGTGTGAAGATAAGCAAGATTTTCGAGACTCAAATCGTGACCGGCATTGATTCCGATTCCAAGTTTCTTGGCTAATTTTGCTGCTTCCACAAAAGGAGCGACTGCCTTTTCTTTGTTTTTTGGGTAATTCGTAGCAAAGGGTTCTGTAAAGAGTTCTACACGGTCAGTACCTGATTTGGCAGCAAATTCAATATTTTTAAGATTAGTATCTACAAAAATCGAAACCCGAATACCTACACTCTGAAAATCAGAAACTATTTCTTTCAAAAAATCTAGGTTTTTGACTGTATCCCAACCCGAATTGGAAGTTATAGCTTCTGGTGGGTCCGGAACCAGTGTAACCTGATGTGGTTTTACGGATTTTACAAGCTTGATAAAATCAGGCGAAGGATAACCTTCTATATTGAATTCAGTTTTCAGAATAGGTTTTAAATCCCAAACATCGCTGAACCGGATATGGCGCTCGTCGGGGCGAGGATGTACTGTAATTCCTTGTGCTCCAAATTTTTCGCAATCTAATGCCACCTGGCATACATTGGGTGTATTTCCACCTCGTGCATTCCTCAAAGTGGCTATTTTATTTATATTTACGCTTAGTTTTGTCATTTTTATTTTTTCTTACTGAGATTACTGAACTTTGAAACGATTTGCAGGTTTCATTTTCATTTAGTTCCTTTGCAATACATTTATATATTGGACAAAAATAATTAAAAAAAACAGAAGCAAGCCAGTTGTTGTTTATCTTTCAATTATTTTTAAACTTTAAAGTAGTTTTGATTTAAAGTTTACTTTTGTATACATGGAGCTAGTTCGAACTTATAAATTATCAAAAATATGAGAGTAGCCATTTTTGGAAATATGTATCGCAGTGTTTTACTGTCGCATATCGAACTGTTGTTTGATTATTTTAAAGATAAAAATGTGTCCATTTTATTGGATAAAGAGTTGTATGAATTTGTCAACAAAAAAGGGACTTGTAAGCTCGAAGGTGTTGAAATAATTGAAAATGATGATTTTCAGGCCGATATGGCATTAAGTATTGGTGGTGATGGAACTTTTTTGAATACAGCAGCACGTGTTGGCAGTAAAGGAATACCCATTTTGGGGATAAATACAGGAAGATTAGGTTTTCTGGCCGATGTGCCGAGCGATGAAATTATACCGGCATTAAATGCGGTATTGAATTCGAAATTTATTGTAGAAGAGAGGTCTTTACTTTTTGTTGAGACTTCTGATGGAGAAACATTTGAATATCCGGTTGCCTTGAACGAAGTCTCTGTTTTGAAACAGGATAGTTCTTCAATGATGAGTATTACAGCGAGTGTAAACGGTCAAATGGTTCATACTTATCATGCAGATGGTCTAATAATTTCAACTCCAACAGGATCAACAGCTTATTCCATGAGTGTTGGCGGTCCGCTGGTTATTCCGCAAACTCAAAATTTCATTTTGTCCCCAATTGCATCACATAGTCTCAATGTTCGTCCGTTGATAATCCCGGATTCCTGGACTATTGAGCTTGAAGTGCACAGTCGCAGTTTGTGCTATCTGGTAGCTATTGATGGTCGTTCCAAAGTGTTGGATCAGGGTACAAAATTGAGAATTACCAAAGCAGATTACAACATAAAGACTATTAAACAGCTGAATCACACGTTTTTCGATACACTAAAAAACAAACTTCTTTGGGGTGTTGATAAGAGGAATTAGTTTATAGTTTATAGTTGGTATTAATACACATTCCGAATGAGAATAGTTTTTATGGGGACACCCGATTTTGCGGTGGAAAGTTTGAAAATTTTAGTAGAAAATAACTATGATGTTGTAGGGGTAATAACTATGCCTGACAAGCCCTCCGGACGTGGACATAAGCTTCAGGTTTCAGCAGTAAAACAATATGCTTTAGACCATAAACTTCGGTTATTACAACCCGAAAGACTTAAAGATGGGGCTTTTTTGGAAGAATTGAATAGCTTACAGGCTGATTTACAAATTGTGGTCGCATTCCGTATGTTACCTGAAGTGGTATGGAACATGCCTCGATTTGGGACATTTAATTTACATGCGTCATTATTACCTCAATACCGAGGAGCAGCACCTATTAACTGGTCAATAATCAATGGTGAAATAGAAACCGGAGCTACTACATTTTTCCTAACACACGAAATTGACACAGGAAAAGTTATTTTGCAGGAAAAAATTAATATTACTGAAACTGATAACGCCGGGACTGTTCATGACCGTTTAATGGTTTTGGGCTCCATTTTGGTAAAAAAAACGGTTGACTTATTAGCTGAAGGGAAAACAGATGCCATTGATCAGTCTCAATTTATTCAGCCTAAAATAATTCTAAAAGCCGCTCCAAAAATTTTCAAAGAAACCTGTCAAATTGATTTTTCAAAAAGTGTAGAGGAAGTATACAACTTTGTACGTGGCTTATCGCCTTACCCTAGCGCATGGACTGAAGTGGAATTTCCAGGACAAAGTGAAAAAACAGCGTTGAAAATATTTGAAACCGAAAAGGAATTGGATAAACATACATTGACTTCAGGAACAATTGTAACCGATGGAAAAAAATTTGCAAAGATTGCTTTGAAAGATGGATTTATCAACTTGAAATCTGTACAGGTAGCTGGAAAGAAACGGATGGAAATTGGGGAATTATTACGAGGGATACGATTCTAATATGTCCATAAAATAAAATGCCAATGTGCCAATGAAAAGACAGAATTTGTCTTCCATTGGCACATTGAGGTATTATTTGGCTGCAATTGTCTCAATTTCAACTAAAGCCCCTAAAGGTAAAGATTTTACAGCAAATGCAGAACGTGCAGGACATTCAGTTTGATAGTATTTTTTATACACTTCATTCATTCCGGCAAAATCGACTATATCCGACAAAAAAACTGTCGATTTTACAACGTCGGCAAAAGTATATCCAGCTTCATTTAAAATTGCATTGATATTGGCAAAAACCTGTTCGGATTGCGAGATAATTTCCGTTGCGTCAATTTTACCAACCACTGGGTTGATAGGCAGTTGCCCTGAAATATACAAAGTTCCGTTGGCCTCAACAGCCTGACTATAAGGGCCTATCGCTGCCGGAGCATTGACAGAATTAATAATTTTCTTCATAATTTCTATTCTTAATTATTTGACTACAAAGATAAATATATTTATTTTCTAATACCCTCATTTTTATTTATCTTTGCACTCTTGAAAATTTCAGCCTTAAAAGCTTTTATTACTCTGAAAAAGAATTGATTGCATCTCTCAATGCGATCAAAAATCGAAAATATGTAAATCAAAAATTATAAAATGGAACTCGCAAGTAAGTATAATCCCACCGACATCGAATCGAAATGGTATCAATATTGGCTAGACAACGATTTTTTTAGTTCAAAACCTGATGCTCGAGAGCCTTATACCATTGTCATTCCGCCGCCAAATGTAACCGGCGTATTGCACATGGGTCATATGCTCAACAATACCATCCAGGATGTGTTGGTTCGTCGGGCGCGTATGCAGGGGAAAAATGCTTGCTGGGTTCCGGGAACGGACCATGCTTCCATTGCCACTGAAGCAAAGGTAGTTGGAAAACTTGCTGCCGAAGGAATCAAGAAAACAGATTTGACTCGCGAAGAATTCTTAGGTCACGCGTGGGATTGGACGCACAAGCACGGTGGAATAATCCTGGAACAGCTAAAAAAACTTGGAGCATCGTGTGATTGGGACCGTACGGCTTTTACGATGGATGAGTCACGTTCGGAAAGCGTTTTGAAAGTGTTTGCTGATTTATTTGAAAAAGGCCTGATTTATCGAGGTGTTCGCATGGTCAACTGGGATCCAAAGGCTTTGACAGCCCTTTCAGATGAAGAGGTGATTTTTAAAGAACAACAAGGGAAATTATTTTACCTGCGCTATAAAATTGTAGGTGAAGACGGTTATGCAGTTGTGGCAACAACTCGTCCTGAAACCATTATGGGTGATACAGCTATGTGTATCAACCCGAATGATCCCAAAAATTCCTATTTGAAAGGGAAAAAGGTAATTGTACCATTAATAAACCGAGTAATTCCCGTTATTGAGGATGATTATGTGGATGTTGAATTTGGAACTGGTTGTTTGAAAGTAACTCCGGCTCATGACGTAAACGACTACATGTTGGGCGAGAAATACAATTTGCCTTCAATTGATATTTTCAATGACAATGGTACCTTGAACGAAAATGGTGCACAATATGCACAAATGGATCGTTTCGATGTTCGTAAACAAATAGTAAAAGATCTCGAAGCTGCCGGATTGCTCGAAAAAGTAGAAGATTACACAAATAAGATAGGATATTCGGAACGTACCGATGCAGTGATTGAACCAAAGCTTTCGATGCAATGGTTTATGAAAATGGAAGAATTGGCAAAACCCGCTCTCAAAGCGGTAATGTGTGACGAAATTCAATTATATCCGGCAAAATTCAAGAATACTTATCGACATTGGATGGAAAACGTGAAAGACTGGTGCGTTTCCCGACAGCTTTGGTGGGGACACCGCATTCCGGCATATTTCCTTCCGCAAGGGGGTTTTGTGGTGGCACTTTCTAAAGAAGAAGCTTATCAAAAGGCACTGTCAATTGTCGACTATGATCTTAAAATTGATGATTTGCGTCAGGATGAAGACGTACTTGACACCTGGTTTTCCTCGTGGTTATGGCCGATTTCGGTTTTTGATGGTATCAATAATCCGGAAAACGAAGACATAAAATATTATTACCCAACGAATGATTTGGTAACTGCTCCCGAAATTTTGTTTTTCTGGGTGGCACGTATGATTATTGCCGGATATGAATATAAGGGTGAAATGCCATTCAAAAATGTGTATCTGACTGGGATTGTTCGTGATAAGCTCGGTCGTAAAATGTCGAAATCCTTAGGTAACTCCCCAGATCCGTTGGATTTGATTGCACATTATGGTGCTGATGCGGTGCGTTTAGGTATGCTACTCACTTCGCCTGCCGGAAATGATTTGCCCTATGACGACAGCCTTTGTGAACAGGGACGTAACTTCAATAATAAGATCTGGAATGCTTTCCGCTTGGTAAAAGGTTGGGAAGTAGCCGTTATTGAACAACCGGAATCGGCACGTATGGCTGTGAAATGGTTCGATGCTCAATTGAACAAGACATTAATTGAGATTGATGATTTGTTCTCAAAATATCGTTTATCGGAAGCTTTAATGGCAGTTTATAAATTGTTCTGGGATGAATTTTCGGCTTGGTATTTAGAGATGGCAAAACCAGCTTACCAACAACCTATTGATCGCACAACCTATGAAGCAACACTTGGTTTCTTTGATTCGCTATTAAAAGTATTGCATCCGTTTATGCCATTTATCACAGAAGAACTTTGGCAAGCGCTTGAAGACCGAAAAGACGGTGAAAGTATTATGGTTCAAAAGCAACCAAATGTAAGTACTGTAGACGAAAAGTTGATTAATGAGTTTGAATATGCCAAAGAGATTATTGCCGGCATTCGTACTGTTCGTTTGCAAAAGAATATTCCAAACAAAGAAGTTTTAAGTTTGCAAGTAGTTGGCGAGCACAAAGCTGATTTCGATGCTGTGGTTTCCAAACTTGGCAATCTGGAAACAATAGAACATGTGGCCGACAAAGTAACCGGATCTGTTTCATTCCTTGTTGGTACAACCGAATTTTCAATTCCTATCGGAAGTTTGATTAATGCAGAAGAAGAAATTTCCAAAATGGAAGCAGAAATAAAATACTTTGAAGGTTTTATTGACTCGGTAATGAAAAAGCTGGGTAATGAACGCTTTGTGGCAAACGCAAAACCCGAAGTAGTAGATGCTGAACGTAAGAAAAAAGCAGATGCCGAAAGCAAAATTACTTCATTGAAAGAAGGAATTGTGGGATTAAGAAAATAAATATCAATCTCGGTACCTAAACAAACACGGATAATCAAAAGTAAACTTTATGATTATCCGTGTTTTTAATTTAGACTTATTTCTTATTTGAAAATCAGATTTTCTGGAAATGAACAACAACTTTGCTTATATTATTGTCTCGGTTGAATATCAATTGGCTTTGTAAATGGCTAAACACATAATCAACGGTATGTTGTATTTTTCCATCATTAAATACTAACTCCATTCCCTTAATTCCATCTATTTGATAAACAACAGGGATTGAGCAATATGTAAATGACAAATAGGGATTTCCTTCCGATTTTTTAATAAATTCTTCAGCCTTCAAAATGGTCGGATTGATAGAAATACAACCATTTTCGACCTGCACCCCCAGTTCATAAAACCGACTGATAATATCCTCTTTCACCTGACCTGTCATACCCGGTTGTTGAACGCCGGCCATAGTTGGAGTATGTGAATAGGGATCGAACGGGAATGAGCCATATACAGTAGGTGATTTGTGCGCACCAATACCCGCTTTCACATCGAAATAATGCTGTTCAAGAGCTTCAATTGTAGTTTTACCTGCTGATTGTTCTATGGCTATTTTGATATTTTCAGCAATAACCAACAACAATTTGGAAACCATATGCCAATAAATACATCCAAGACCTTCATACTTGTAAAACGTGCCCGAACGACCTGTAAATGACTGATGATCAAAAATTTGTTCGTAAACAGTTTCTAGTTCCAGAATATCGGCATCTGTAACATTGAATTTTCTTTCTTTTTTCAGTTTATCCAACGCTTCACGGAGGAAATTGGCATTGTTGAAGTTGGAGTTAAAATGGAACTCACCTTTTATATCGGTGGTAATAATCCGTGAATCGCCTTGTTTGACAAGTTCTTCCAAGAGTTTTATTCGTTGAACATCGGTGGAATTGATATTATTTTTTTCAATAAACAAAGGTAATCGCTTGTTTGGATACAAAATATAACTATTCTGGTCAGCACGATACAACGAACTGTTGCGCAAAGCAGTCAATAAAGCGAGCACTTCCGTTGGCGAGAGTTTTCCGGAACTCAACACGGCTACCTGTCCTTCGAGCATTTCATATAAATGTCGAACCGCAACACTTTTTTCGGAGAAACTAACCAGATTATAAGCGTGATACAAATTATCCGGACGTTTATTCACGTCAATTGACTGGTCGAGATAATCTAGAGTCAATGTTAAGAACTCCAGCAGATTTGATTTCGGGATCAGATGGTTTTTACCCGTGAAGCCTTTGTAAATAAGCTCACGATAAGCACTTCCGGCATTTCCGAGTTCGTCGGCAACCGTACGACGCTGTTCGTTATTGAACCCTTTTTCGAGTAAAAACGAATTATCAATCAACGCTGTGTTTATTTCATCAAAGAAACCAAACATTTCGGCCGAAACTGAAAAGCTTTCAGAAGCGGATTGTTGGAAAAGTTCCTGTGCAAAAACCACAAACCGCCGCATGTAATAGAGCGTCACCATGGAAGCACCTGTTCCAACCAGCGCGTTGTTGGCATCGTTCCATTCCGGGCGAAGCGTGTTCATCCAAATTCCGGCTTCCGGTATAAAATTGCTGAGTTTAGCGAGTAAAGTGGCGAGCAATTTCTCGGTAAAACTCACAAGTTTCACTTCTCCGTCGGGATCCAACACCAATCGTGCATCAGAACCATAGGTTTTTTCAAGATTTTCAATTTGATGATGTAACTGAGAATCAAAACGAATGGAGTTTTTCGGGGCGGCCACAATTTCGGCATATTCCTTTATACGGTAAGGTACATTAGCATAGGCAAACATCTCTTTATCGAGCCATGAAACCAGACTTTCCGGATAGTGACTTTGAGATACTTCCATCAGTTTCAGCAAATAAATAATTTGATGATCACCCCAATAGCCAATGTTCGACCACGGATTTTCGGGCTCAATCACTTCCCAGTCAATTCCATCGTTGGTTACCCGATACGGATTATATCCATCGGCGGTGGTTGCATTCAGAAATTTGGCAATAATGCCGTTGATATATGCCGGATACGACATTGAAAGCGCTTCCCAGTTCTGGAAAATATCGCGCCAGTTGCCCTGATACGAAAGTAGTTTATCTCCGCTTTCGTCCTTTATATTGATATTGAACAAGTTCCACGGACGGCTCGGGTCACCATGCCGGCGACTAAAGGTAAGTGGCAGATATTCCTGAAACAAACGATATAAATTAGCATCGTTTTGTTGCTGAATGAGTTTGTCAAGTTCAGTATATTCTAGGGTTTCGGGCAGTTTCGATAAGAATTTTACATGTTTTTCTGCACATTTTTTATTGAAATGCTGAATATGCTTGTTGAAAAACGAACTGTGAATCGTGTAATTATCGCTATATATTCCTCCACGCATGGTATTGAAAAGTACATTCGAAAAATGACGTGCCACACCATTCTCATCAGCAGTTTGCTGAACACCATCAGCTTGTGCAACAATGGCTTTCAAAGCCTGAGTTCCTTTGGAAATATTTTGTTCTACAACTTCTGCAATGTTTGCTGTTTTGCCAATAAAATCTATCAGATTATTCACCGCTGCCACATCCTGATTCAATTCAGCCACAAAATACCAGGTTTTTATTTCTGCTGGAATCAGTGCCAAATCCAAACAACTGAAAAAAGCCCCTCTGACTCCTTTTGCTTCAGTTTCAGGGTTTGCTTTTTCGCCATTTCTGACTTTATCCAGTTGTGTTGAACTCAATAAATAATCTGCATTTTCCAATCCAAGAGACCAAATGGTATTAGCCCGAAGCGATTCACTTGGTTCGGGGCGATCCACCAGAATGGCCTCCATGCGGAACAATGCCAATCCGGAATTTTCAACCAGTTCGGTCTTTTTATAACCATCTACCAGAGTTGAATAGGCATTTTGCGTCATGCGGTCTATTCCGGAAGGAAGGATATTTTGCAGTCCATCAACCAGATACACTTCAACTGATTCATTACTGTCATTTTTCAAGATACTTTTCTTTACCCAGCCAAAATCGTCGGAATTCATCCAGGCATAACTGAAAGTCAGTCCCAAATCCAGATTCTGTTCGGTAAAAATCAGTTTGTTACCGGTTGTGCTTTTGGCAATTGACCGTTCCAGTTTATAAATGCCTTTGTTTCTTTCCGAAAATGGCTCCCACAAATAAGTTTTGCCACTTTTGCTGACATGCAAAATAGTTTTGCTGCCGGTCATTTCAGCCGATTCGTTTATTTTATCATCGGTATAATAAGGGAAAAGTGCTGTGTCGGGGTTTTTCCGACCGGCAGTTAATCCACCGGAACTCGAAATATACATCCAATGGTTGGAATCGCTTGCCAGACTGATAAAAAACGGCTGCATCGAGTCGTAGTTTTTTATCAGGTAATACTTTTCATCATCAATAAGGACAAATTGTCCGTCTGCTTCTTTTTTGCCGGAAATTACCGGGTTGTTTCCAATAAAAATGTTATTCATTTTTTTAAAATTAAAGTTTTCGAACCGCAATAGAAACAATAATAAACACTATAATTGTTTCTATTTTAGTTCGAAATAAGATACTATTCTAATGCCCGTTTTGCATCCAAATCTATTTTCATTTGGTCAGTTGTATTTTTATCTATTTTGTAGAAAATCATAAAAATGGCACATGACATATACAAAATACCGGGAATCACCGAAACCAGCAATTTGATACCGGTAATGGCTGTGTCGGTTTGTGTAACGTTTGGAACAAACTGCGAAAGCGTGAGAATCCAGCCTGCAATGGCAGCGCCTATTCCCCACCCTGCTTTTTGAGCAAAAACCGCAGCTGAAAAATACAAACCGGTGGATCGGCGACCGCTTTTCCATTCTCCATAATCAGCCGAATCTGCAATCATAGTCCAAAGCAGCGGAACAGCCGGCGCATAAGCCATTTTGGCAATAATATTAAACACATAAATGGTGGTAATATCTTGTACGCGAGCCAGATAAATCAGTATGAAAAACAAACCGGAAATCAACGAACTACCAATAAAAACGTTTTTGTTTCCAAAGCGTTTTGCCAGTGGTTTTGATAAGGGAAGTGCAACGATCAACGCCACTGTACCAACCACATTGAATAACTGAACATTGTCTTCTTTGCCCAGATAATATTTGAAATAGTAGGCAATGGCAGCATTTTGCATGGCAAACATGATAAACGATATGATGCCAACTAGTGCCAAAATAACCCAGGCTTGATTTTTAAACAAGTTTCTGAAATCTTCTTTCAACGAATTTTTCTGGGTTTTTGGTGGCTGAACACGTTCTTTGGTGGTTTTGAAAGTAATAAAGAAAAACACCAGACTCAAAGCTGCAAACAAAAACACCGTGTATTGAAACCCTTGTGCTTTGTTACCATTTCCGAAAAACTTTGCCAGCGTCAATGCCAGTCCGGTAACGATAAATTGCCCGCTGAAACCGGCAATAAAACGGTAGGTATTCAATCCGGCACGTTCGTAGGTATCGTCGGTCATAACTGCCCCCAAAGCCGAATATGGCAGATTAATGGTGGCATATGCTGTCATCAATAGCACATAAGTTGCTCCGGCGTAAATAATCTTTCCAAACTCACCAAAATTCGGAGTGGTGAAAGTCAGAATAGCCAGAATGGCATACGGAATCGCACCAAACAAAATATACGGACGGAATTTCCCCCAACGTGTATTGGTCCGGTCGGAAACCACACCAATTATCGGGTCAATAGCCATATCCCAAAAGCGGGCAACCAACATAATTGTGCCGGCAGCTGCCGCCGAAATGCCGTACACATCGGTATAGAAAAACAGCAGCCAAAAGCCCACCATGTCCCAGACAAAGTGCGAAGCGGTATCACCCAGACTGTAACCAACTTTTTCTTTAAACGATAATTTTGTTGTATTCATTTATTTAATTTTTAGCCCCTTGCCCCCCCCAAAGGGGGTTCCAGAGAGGAGTCTGAAACTAATCTAAAAGTCCCCCGGTGGGGGATTTAGGGGGCTTGTTTATTTCCGTCCCACTTCTTTTGCCCAATCACCGCGGTAAATCAGTTTCTGATCGTGAATTCTGAAACTGCATTTTCCGTATTGAACAGTAATACCTGCCGAAGCATTTACTACCCAGCAATTATCCGGAATCGGGAAGAAATTCTCGGTTTGAATATGCTTTTTATCCTGTTGATCTTTTATTGAAACCGTTACCTGAGGACCAACTTCCCAACCTAAATGCGTATTGTAGCTCACTCTTAAATCGTCGCCCAATTTTAAATTACCATTAGTTACAATCTTTGTTTTCACTGAAGCAATTTTTCCGGTATTTAAATCCTTATCCGGAGTCACTTCAATGGTCAATGTTGGTAATTCAATAGGTTTATTTGATGCTAAAATCATTATTGATTCTGTTTTCAGCAATTTACCCGATTTATTATAAAACTCGAAAGCAAGTTCCAAATCTTCAATACCTTTTGCTGCAATATCTAATTGGTCGGCAAAATATCCTTCTTTCATTATATTTTTAGAATACAGCACTTTATCATTGAGTTTGACTGTAACTCTACTCACATCCTTATCGGTGTAAAGTTCCAATGGAATTTTTCCTGATTGATAAATCTCATTGTTTTTCGGACTGATAATCAATGCTTTCATATAGTCGCGCATTGCAAACCAAACCGGACGTGGCGAACCGTATTTGTCGTTCACATCGCTGTAGCCCCAGAAACCAAACCATTCTTCAGGTTGATCGGGATTATGATAATTTTTGTCACCACCCTTCCACCAGCCATCGGCATAGTAAAACGGACACATTCCCACTGCTCCTGCATCGATTAAATCGCGGTAATTAGCAATCAGCCCATTGCTTTGCTGTATGAGTGTTTGTCCTCCATATCGCCCGTAACCTTTGTGCGAAACCGAATATCCAAATTCCGTGCAGATAAATGGTTTAGTACGACCGTTGAGCTCAACAAGACCTTTGACATAATCTTTGAAACCCATGGTGGCAGTTTGCGCTTCGCTGTGGTCGTAACAATTGTAAGCATTCACATCAAAATAGCTTTCGTCCATATAATCACTAATCATTGCATTGGCTGAAAGCGTTACAGGAATGCCGGGATGTTCAGCATGAATAAGGTTTATCAGGATTTTCATTAAGTTGACAAACGCATTTCCACTCATTTTATACACATGGTCGGTTTGTGGCTCATTGATAACTAAATATGTGATGATACAATCGTATTTTTTAGCAAATGTCATCACCTTGGCGACATCAGATTCGCATTTTTTTACAAAAACCGGGTCACCATAAATACCTTCCGGATTAATTTCGAGCCCCATGATAAGTTTTAATCCGGAGGCTTGTACGACTTTTAACTGAGGTTCGGAAAACTGACTCCAGGTTCGGATAGTATTATATCCGGCTTCTTTTATCACTTTCAAATCGAATTTCAGCAAATCCAAATCGTCGGAACGCACACCTTCGTAAGGATGTTGTCCGGGGCGCGCACCAATTTCATAACCAATGGCCTTGATAAAGAACTTTTCGCCATTTAACCAGTACCAATTATCCTTAATTCCTATGCTCGTTTTCGATTGGGCAAACACAGAAATTAAAGATATCTGACACATAAAAATTACAAATGCTAATTTGAGTTTCATCTTCTTATAATTGATTTTAAGTCTCTAAGTTCTCCGTCAAATGACGGAGAACTTAGAGACCAACTTAAACACAATCTTATTCTTTTACAACTTTAGCATTCATCATTCCACGTGAACTGTCAGCTTTTACAAAATAAATTCCAGTTTTGAAACCTTCCATATTCAGGTTATAATCTGCCGGGATTTTTGCATCAAAAACACAATTACCAATGATATCATACAACATCAAACGGCAATTATCTTCGGGAAGAACAACATGCAGTACATTCTTAACCGGATTAGGATAGAAGAATGGTTGACTTAACATTACGTTTTCTACAGCAGTGCCGTCGCATTTATTACCAACAGTATAGGAGAACTGTTTGGTAACTACCATACCACCGGCATAAGCAAATTTACAGGCTATTTTTATCACCGAACCTATAGTTTGACCCGTAAGTGTTTTAGTGAATTTTTTACCTCCTGAATTAGCCATAGACGTTTCAACAAAGCCTGAAGTATAATTCCAAAGATAGGCCACTAATCCCGCTTTATCATCTAGCATTTCAAAATTAATAACGACATCAGTACCGGTGGTTACAAAACCATATTTATAACCCACGCTGAATAAACCCTGTGAGGCATCAGAGGCTGTTCCAACACAATCAGTATTTGTATTAGGTGACGTTGTGGCTGAAAGCACAATCGGATTATTCGCAGCTTTGTTTCCGGTTAGATCGCTGGCAGTAATACTGAATGAATAATTTGTTTCAGGAGCTAAAGCTGTAATCATCAACGACTTTTGAATGCCTGAAGCAGTTGAAATACCAGTATTACTTGTACCATAAGCCACGTTGTAAACAACTGTACCTGAATCATCAGTGGCATTGAGTAGCAATTCAACAGATGAGCCTGTAATTGCTCCTAAAGTAGCTGTAAAGCCGGTTGGAGCTTGTGTGTCATTGGTTGTACTTCCACAATCAGAGCCCACAACGTATGTGATATATTTTGTGACTGACATTCCACCCGAGTAAGCAAATTTACAAGCATAACTTATTGTTGAACCGGCAGTTTGACCGCTGATTGTAGTACTGAAAATATTTCCGCTTACATTGGTCATTTGAGATTCAGCAAATGGTGTTTCTTTCCACAAATAAGCAATTAAACCCGGCTGATTATCAAGCATTTCAAAAGTTATATTTACATTGGTACCTACAGTTTCATAAGTGCACTTATAACCCACACTAAATGAACCTTGTGTTGCAACTGTTGAAGTTGTTGTACACATCATTAAAGGAGCAATAGTTACATTTGCAGCCTGAGATGTGCTTACTGCAGCTCCATTATCAGTAGCTTTAGCAGTTATAACATAATTTCCTACTGTCGGATTCCAGGTAGCTGTATAAGGTGCAGTTGCAACACTTGAAATCAATGTTGTTCCCTGATAAAAATCAACTTTCGAAATCGTTCCATCAAAATCACTGGCAGTAGCAGTTAAAGTAACCAGTTTACCTTGAGTAAATGTTGAATTATCAGTTGGAGCAGTCAACGAAACCGTTGGAGGAACATTGGCAGTACTAGTCACCATTACCTGAACGGTAGTATAAGCTGTTCGTAAATCTGTATTTGTAACTGTCAGTTTGAATTGATACATTCCTTCAACCAATCCACTAATAGCTGGTTTTATGGTAGTTATATCCGAAATCTGAGCCACTGTCGGACCGTAAACCTGTTCCCATTTGTAAGTAAGTGCTTTAGAACCCGATTCAATACTTGCCGAACCATCCAAACTTGTTGAAGTTACCGGAAGAACCACTTTTATATCCGTTCCTGCATTTGCAGTAGGATAACTGAATGTCAAATCTCCCGTGCGGGCAAATGTCATTTTGCCGAGATTAAATTCTCCGGATGAGAATGCCACTTTCAATATATGCTTACCAGCTGTTAAAGGAACATCAGCAAGTGTATTGGTTGCCCATATTGTCCAAACTGTAGAAGATGTTGAAGGAACAGGAATATCCGATGAGACTGTTTGACCATCCAGTTCTAAATGGAATGGACCACCACCAGCCGAATTGCCTGATGAATAACGGAATGCAAACGAGTATAAACCCGACTGAGCCACATTGACTGTGTATTTCAGCCACTCGCCCGATGCTATTGTTCCAACAACTGCACCTTCTACCTGATCAAGTGAAGCATCCACATATTCGTCCATACGGAAATTACCTGCATTAGCAGTAGTTACATCCAGATAAGAGATATTCTGACCTTTACCTCCTTCAAAAATATCGTATTTTCCAGCCTCGATTGTTCCCGGAATTGCCGAAACAGTTCCCGCATAAGGCAATTCGTTTCCAACTAAAACCTGAGCTGTATTAGTAACATTGTATTTATCTCCATCGAAAATTTTAGAGTAGAAATTATGAATTCCCAATTGTAAATTGGTGGCTTTTAATGTAAACGGAGCAGTTGTAACAATACCCAACGAAACCGTTCCATCCATAAATTCAACTTTGGTTGGAGTACCACCCGAAGCAACAACATTCAATGCAGCATTTCCACCTACGAATGCCTTACCGAATGATGAGCTAATCGTTCCTGAAAACCTTCCATCCATACTGGTTGCCATTTTTCCTGCCGAAACAAGCAATTGATATCCAGTGGAAAATGTAACAGTTATGGGTGAAGCGCTGTAGTTTTGAGCCACATAATTTATTACTCCATTTTTAACGAAAGCTGCTGCAATAGGATAGTTAGCAGTAACTGCTGCATCAACTCGTCCTAAGGCATTCATAGCATGTAGCCAATGATAGGTTTGTGCATCAGAAATACCAAATTTGATATCTCGGTTCGGGAATGAATTATACATCTCAATAGCTTTAGCGGGGTCTTTAAATGCAAGATATTCCCACATAATGTCATGCCAAAGGTTCGGGTTAACCTGATTGCTCGAAATGCCGGTATTGGATACAATCTCGTCCCAAAGGCGTTTCACGTATACAGTGTCCTGACCTAAATACAGCGAACCTCCCTGAATCGGATACATTTCAATACCGTATGATGCAGCTATATCAGCAGTCCAGAATGTACCATTGTCATTACTGTTTGCCCAAACACGTGAATACAGGCTGTATTTTTGCGAAGCAGGAAAGTTTCGGTGATGAATATCCATGTAATATTCTTCTATACCGGTTTGCTCGGTTGTATAAAGATAAATTCCCAAATCGCGAATGGTTTTATCGCCGGTAGTTTGACCCCAATTAATAAGCGAAGCATTGAAATTCATACTTTCAGAACTTGATTCCTGATTATTTCCATTTGGATTGTTGGCAAAACCATCTACCCAACTATGGCCTTCGTATGGACTAAAATTACGTAAATAAGGGAACATAGCATCATTCCGGTCATATGCAGCTGCATCACGAACCAACATATTCACCATACCACCAAATTGAGCTGCCCAACCGGGACTAAATTGCGCTACAAAAGCTGCTGCCTGTATAAAATAACCCCAGTGGAATTGTTTGTCATTCAATCCGTTATCCTGACCATAACCAGCCGGATAACCAATCATGGATGACCAGGTTGAATTATAATAAAACAAGAAAGCTACTTCGCCATTATCGGCTTTAAACCAGTTTTCGAGACGGGTTTTAAGGGTAGCTAAAATTTTATCGCGAGAAGCTATATTGCCCATTTCATTTGCAATACGGGCAGTTTGCATCAATTGATTAAACACCTGTCCTTCGTTGTACGAATCGGTCCAGGTAGCCATCGTGCTATTTTCCAGTCCGGCAATTTTGTCGGTTAGGTTTGTTGGCATAAATCCTTTGCTGTAATTATCCACGTAAGGCAAAGTTGGCAGAATGCCATGAAACGTATTCTCAACACTGAAACTGTTTCCTGCCATGGTTTTCATTTCACCACGAACGGTTGCATAACTGTACTTGTCCGGAACTGGAGAACTGGCAGCCAAATGCCCCCACTGGTGTGGAAGTAATCCTATCAACATATTAGTTGCGGTTCCTTCTTTTACTACAGTTTGAACATTAAAATCGGTATGCATTACAGCAGTCGCTTCGTTATAAGAATAAGTGGCTGTGGTACTTACCGGAAAAACATACGCATATTGTTTATATTCGTTAGCAACAGTTGTCACATTACTTGCAGTCAGTGGAATAAATGCCATAGACCAATAGTTTTTACCATTCAGGGTTGAAGTATACACCGCTCCGTTTTGCGTCCAGGTACTTCCGGTTGGAGCATAAACTGCAAAATCAGCACCGTTTTTCACGTTGGTACAGATAAGCATTTCGTTGGAAATTACCACCGTTCCTGAATTCACAGTAACCTGAGCCACATCGGCGGTTTTCTTTGTAAAATAGAGAAAAGGCATGGCTACTCCGGCTGTTGCCTGAAATTGGTGAGTTCCATCATTCCAGTCCATAGTCACTGTCCAATCGGAATAATCAGAAACTGTCGTGTTTGAAGTTGAAAGTCCGGTAACACCCACTAAAAATGGCGTTAGATCATCGATTACACCTGTAGGTATATAACTAACTACCAATCCGGTAGTGGTTGTTTTCATGGTGTACGGATAATTGAAAAGATTGGAAGCTGTTCCATTCTTGACCAACGCTGACCACCAGTCGCTGGTTGGAACAGGTTTTCCTGCTGCATTTCCACTCAAATATGGTGTTCCCGAAGGATAAGCGTTTCTTCCGGCAACATCATTTCCCGGAAAAGTTGTTCGGTAACTTCCGCTCCCAACAGGAACGAACTGAGCATTCACATTTAAAGATAAGACCAGGCTTATACAAAAAATGATTGAAAAAATAGAAATTTTAATTTTTTTCATTGTGGCAATTATTATTGATTTTTTAATTTTCCAACGTGTTACGGAGTTATATATTTAACAACCAACTTATCTTACAATTAATTAATTTCAGGCTTTTACAGATTGTCAGCACGCCTCTGTGCCAATTTTTCTTTAATTTCGTATGCTTTTGCTTCTGTTATATCGTATTTCCATATCACAACAATAGCAAGTATCCCACTGAAAATAGGTATCAGTATATCAGCAATTCGTAGGTTTGTTATGGTTTCAAGGGTTTGCACCTTAACTTCCTGATTAAAACCAATATAGTGCAAAACCACTCCACTTAATAACATGGCAGCTGCCGTTCCGAGTTTTACCATCCACCAGTAAACTGCTCCAAACATACCTTCGCGTCGTTCGCCATTATTCAATTCATCCAAATCGCATACATCAGCAGTCATCGACATCATCAACGTAAACAATCCACCAATACCGAATGAGAGGAAGGGTATCGGCATAAACATTAACCATGGATTTGCCGGATTAAATCCCCACCATTTTAGCGCGTAACCAATCATCGAAAGCAAAGTGGCTATGATAAATGCATTCTTTTTGCCCACTTTAACCGAAATAGCAGTAACAATTGGAATTACCAGAAAAGCAGTGGCAATGGAACTAACTGTGCCAAACCATGCCGGCCATGTTCCCGCAGCATTTGTATCGCCTTTGAAAAGATAATACACGATGATGAAGAATGCAAACTGAGCAATTGTCTGAAAACCATTAAAAATAAGGAATGTAGTAGCACAAAGTTTCACAAAAGGTTTGTTTTTCAGGGTGAGTTTAATTCCTCTGAAAAATTCTTTTGAATTGACTGCTAAGTCTTTCATCGACAAATCGGCCAACTTACTTTTGTCCAAATCCACCTTTTCTTTGTTGAAAAGAGCCGGCATAATTCCCAAAACCATACATAATCCACCTACCCAAACTGACAGGTTACGGGCTCCTTCGGGAGCAGAATGATAGATAGATTGGTCATATATTATTACCCAAAACCACGGAGCAATCATCCATGCTATTTGTCCCATAAATTGGGAAACGGCCATCAATCGGGTGCGTTCGTTATAATCGGGAGTCATTTCGTAGCCTAACCCGATAAGTGGAGCTGCAAAAACTGTATAACCAATATAGAAAAACAGCGATACAACTAAGAAATAGAAGAAATTGAACAACTCGGAGTTTTCTGGGTGTAATTGCCACATAACCATGAAGGCAAGTCCGGCAATCAAAGCACCAACCAAGATGTACGGTTTACGACGTCCCCATTTTGATTTTGTATTGTCGGATATAAAACCCATAATCGGATCGAGCAGAGCATCCATAAAGCGCGGAATTGCCCCTAATAAACCGGCTAGAATAGGATTCATGTGTAGTGACATTACCAATACAACCATAAAAACTCCCAACGCTGCCGGAAACAATTGATTGGCTAAATGTCCTGATCCAAATGCAATTTTTTGTCCAAAAGGAATAATATCTTCGGAAGATGTTTTGTAACGACTCATAATAAATTGGTATTGGTTTTAATAATTAATGACTTTGTATTGCTATTTATTTATTAAAAAATCTTGACTCATTTAATGTCGAAGTCATTAATCCTACATATCAGATTAATTCATCTGTCGAATAAATAAAACTCATCTTTGTCATTTCTTTTTTGATATACTCGTACATAATCTACATACATTTTGGCTTCTCCATTGCTCAGTGCAGTAATCTGATTTATATCGTAGAGTTCTGAGAAAGTACCACCAACAGCCAGGTTGAAGATTAGGTAAAATGGTTTTCTAAAATAACGTGATGTTTGATTTGCATCGTTTCTGCCTGTAATTGGCATTTCGAAATAAGGTTTCGTATTCGGAAATTTTTCTAAATCCAGATACATGTTGATCGAATCGGGTGTCCATACTAAGGTAAAGGTATGAAAACCATCCTGTAAACTAAACTCACTGGTAGTTGACATTCCTTTATTTGGATAACTGCCACCGTTCCAGCTTTCTCCCCAATGGCATGCACCATTAAAAAGCCGGTCTTGCGTTCCTGAATCGATTCCTTTTTTATGCCCCATCTCAACAATATCAATTTCACCACATTTAGGCCAAATAGCTTCAGGCGAGTCACTTCCAAGCATCCAAAATGCAGGCCATAAACCATTTGCAGTTTTAGGAAGTTTTATTCGAGCTACAATTTTTCCATATTTAAAATTCATTTTACCTTTGGTAGATAAACGTCCCGAAGTAGCTGATTTTTTTTCATAGAACTCCTTTCTGGCAGTGATAATAAGGCAATTTTCGCCACTAACCGGTTCTTTACCCACTGAGATATTCTCTGGTTTATAATACTGTAATTCCTTGTTTCCGCCACCATCGCCGCTTAACACTGATATCCAGACAGAATTATCTACTGTTGTTTTATTAAAGTTATCTTCCCACACAAGTTTATAATCCTGTGCTGGAGCTACCATGGAAAATAACCAAAAAAACACGACTATTGTATTTTTCATTAAATTTCTTTTTTTAATTAAATCAAAGTCATTCAACAACCGATTTAAAAAACTTATTTTGAACCCAAATGTTTCCAAAAAAATCATTAGTTGAAACAGTTAGTTCTATATTATGTACCTCATTATGTGTATTTCTTGCAAAAGGGTTTCTGTTTTGCTGCCATGCTTGATGGATTCCAAAAGCAAAAACACAAAATAAAAGTCCCACACATAAATTAACCGTTTTTTGTTTCATTTCCATACTGTCAGATTTTCTTTGCTTACAATTTTATTACTTTCTGAGTTGATATAGTTCCGTCAGCCAGTTGAATTTTAATCAAATAATTTCCGAAAGAAATATCATTTAAGTCTATTGTTTTTTCACGACCACTAACTATAAAAGATTTTACTGTCTGGCCTAAAAAGTTACACAATACAATCTGATTGATTTCCTGATCAGCTGTCAGATGCATACTGTTAATTACTGGATTTGGGAAAATATGAACATTTTGATTCATTACTGATTCTACAGCATTAGTCTTGTTTGAATTAAAGGAAATATTATCCCAGTAACTCACGCGTTGAGCAGTTCTATCTGATGAATTATCAGGAATAAGAGTAAGTCGGGTGATAGTCTGCCCAATATGGCCGGTTAAATCAAATGTAAGTACTTCCCATTGATTTATCTGAGTATTCGGAACAAGTATTTCAAAATTTGTCGATCCGTTTTCTAATTTTAAATCAAAGTTGCTGATATAACTTTTGTAAACCATTACTTTCACTTTGCAATTATCTGCTGTTAATGCGATTGAACCGATATTATCCGAATAAAGACCAGCCCAAGACATTGCTCCGGCATTGACAGTATATTTTGCACAATTAGCCGAAGAATTGACACCTGTTGGATTGGGATTGGGTACCACCGAATAAAGTGAACTTGCATTGTCCCCGTTTCCAAATAATACCCATGTCCAGTTCTGACCAATAGTTTCGTAATCAATAGTTGCAACACCATTGTAAGAAATACCTGTAGTGGAAGAGATGCTGAGCGGATTATTTGCTGCAGCATTTCCATTTGCATCTTTGGCAACAATGGAGAAAGTATAATTGGAAGAAGAGTTGAGTCCGTTTACAATATACGATGTCTGTACACCGGATGTTCCTTTCACAGTAAGGGTTGATGTTCCATAACTAATGTAGTAAACCACACTACCTGAGTTATCAGTAGCATTGAGCAATAGTTCTACACTATTGGGAGTTACAGCACCTTTAGTGGCAGTAAATGCGGTTGGTGCCTGAGTATCTACAATGGTAGTTGGACCATTGAAAATTTCACCTTTTACGCCTTGTTGGTAAATACGAACATAATCCACCCACATTTTCGCAGGAGTTCCATCGGTGGGTAATGCTGTTATTTTGGATAAATTTGAATTTCCGGTAATTCCGGTAAAATTGCCTCCTATAGCGAGATTCAAAATAATTCCGAAAGGTTTGTGAAAGTAATACGATTTATCACCAATCAAATTTGTTCCGGTAATACTGAACTGATAATAAGGTTGAACGGTCGGATATTTATCCAAATCGAGATACATTTTTACTGCCAGTGAATCCCAAATCAATGTATATAAATGAAAATCATCCTGAACACCATAAGGTGCATTTGTGTCGTACGAATTGTAAGTCCAATTTTCGCCCCAGTGACAGGCACCATCCATAAATCGATCCTGAGTTGATTGCGAAATACCTCCTGTAGCACCCATTTCCAGAATATCTATCTCACCACAACGAGGCCAACCAACAGAACTAATATCGTTGCCCAACATCCAGAATGCCGGCCATAAGCCATTGGCAGTATGAGGTAATTTAATGCGAGCTTCCACTTTTCCGTATTTAAACGACACATTTTTAAGTGTATTTAATCTTCCGGAAGTAACTACTTTTCCACCGAAATTTTCACGTTTCCCATTAATAACCAGACAATTCACCCCACTTACATCCTGTTCAATGTCAATATTCTCGCGCCTATAGTATTGCAATTCATTATTACCACCACCATCACCGTTTACTTCAACATTCCAGTGCTGAGTTTCATTCAAAACAGGATTATCAAAATTATCTTCCCACTTTAGTTTATAGTCCTGAGCTACGAGCGACAGAGAAAAGATAAGCATACAAAAAACCAATATCTGTTTTATCATTAGATTGAAGGATGAAGAAAGTAAATTCTAAAATGTGAGATTGATGAAAATGGATTAGAAAATAAGTCCGCGAAGAAAACTCTTCGCGGACTTGAAGAAAATTATAATTTTACAAATTTCTGAGTTGAAAGTTGACCATTTGTCATTTTTGCAACCAGAATATAGTTACCGGTAGCTAAACCTGATAAATTAATCACTTTCGAATTTGCGTTTGCAACTTCAGTTCTAAGGTTTTGACCTAGTAAATTACGAACAGTTACTTCGCTCATTTCTGATTGACTTGAAACAAACAGGTTGTTTGATTTCATATAACAATTAATGACTGGAGAAGCTAACACATCATTGATTCCATTTGTAAACGTCCAGGTTCCTTTATAGAAAACTACATTATCAATATAGAAAGTGCCTGGTCCAGAGAAAGTTCCAAAACCTATCTGAATTGGGAGAGTTGATGCACCTGATGCTAAAGCACTAACAGGAATATCAATACTGTTCCATACATTGGCAGTAAGAGTACTATGATTTGTAGGAGTAGGTAACACATACCATGTACCAGTTGGAGTTACACAATATTTCAGTGTAGCACCTACTGCATCTGTACCTGGATAAATGTCAAAATGTAAATTTGTCATTCCGGTAATAGTTAATGCATCGAATTGAATGCCACCTCCACCACCACCAGCTGTTGTGGCAACGAGCTTTAAAGCATTTCCGGCATCAGCTAAAGTTGCAGCCGACCAGGTAGAGTTCCACCATTGTTGAGTAAGATATACGAAGTTTGTAACTGAGGCAGTATAAGCATCGCTATATATTGATTTTACATTAGCAGCAGCAACTGTAGGAGTTGGTGAAGCAGGTATGGCAGAACCAGTTGTAATCGGAACAACAATCGGGTTATTTGCAGCAGCATTTCCGGCAGCATCTTTACAAGAAACACTAAATGAATAAGCAGTCGAACCTGACAAACCTGTAACAGTATAGTCTTTTTCAACTCCTGAAACTCCTGCTACATTCAATGTTGTGGTGCCATAAGTAATTGTATAATTTACAGCCCCGGAATTGTCAGTTGCATTTAGTTTCAGAATTACGTCGGAATTTGCACCATTAACTGCTGTAGCAGTAAAACCTGTTGGTGCCTGAGTATCAGCACTTGCATCAGACCAAAAATAGATATTATCTAAATATACAGTGCTATATTTAGAGCTACTACCCGCAACTCCCAATGAGTACCATTCATTCGATTGGAATTTAAACTGAATTACAGAAGCTAATACAGCACCTGTAAATGCACTTAATGGAATATCAAGCGATGTCCAGGTACCATTCGTTGCTACTGTTTTAGTTACAGTGAATTCGCCACCAGTCCAGATAATTCCAATTGGAAAAGTAGCAGCATTGGCATCATTAGTCCAAACATCGAGGTGGAGGTATTTCATTGTGCTACAAACTTGCGCACTTCCAAACTGAACACCCTGATAATTCATATTTGAATACTTAATAATATGATCAGCTGTTCCAATGGTTAAAGGTGCATAAGCAGTTCCCTGACCCCAATTAGGAAAGAAATCTGTCCCGGTCACATTGGTATAAGCATCACTGAAAATCGAGATAACATTACCCGAAGATAGAGTTGGCGGCGTTGGAGCCGAAGTTGTTGGTTGAGCTAAAACGGCTGCAGTTGCCAAAGCAATCATTGTTGCCAAAGCAAAGTAAAAACGTGTAACTTTTGTCATAACTTTTGTTTTTTAAAATTAATAATTTGTTTTATTTGAAAATTGAAATACAAAAAAGTTCGTCCACAGATAAATCCCCGTGGACGAACATTTATAGATTTATAGTTTTACAAGTTTTTGAGTAGAAACCTGACCATTAGTCAATTTCACTGTTACCAGATAATTTCCAGCTGCAACATTGCTTAATTCAATTGACTTTTCAAGACCGTTTACCATAGTTATTTTTACAGTTTGTCCAACCAAGTTACGAACAATCACCTGACTAATTTCAGATTTAGCTGAAACTGTAAGTTTATCAGTCATTGGATTTGGATAACAACTTACAAGTTCTGAAGTTTCAATTGCATTTAAGCCTGTCGATGTATCATTGAAAAAATACAGATTATCCATATAGAAGGTACCACCAGTACCACCGTCAAATTTAAATTGGTCGATGGCTGTATAAACCACTCCAGTATAAGTTGTCAACATAATGTCAAAACTGTTCCAGGTATATGCTGTTAATGTTCCAAGTGAAGTTGGAAATTCAGCTCCTCCGGGGTTGTGACTGATTGGAGTTAATCTTACAGTTGTTTCTGTTGTAGGGAAAATATCAACATGCAATTTATTCATGCTGCTAACATCGGTTGCATTTAATGTGATTCCCTGATAACCGAAATTTGAATATTGCATTGCATTATTTCCTCCAAGTGTTGTTGCAGTAGCTACCGTTTGTTGTCCCCAACCTGGGAAGAAATTAGGAGACCCAACATTTGTATAGGCATCACTATAAACCGAAATAACTTTTGCTGCAGCAAGAGTAGGAGTTGGTGCTGCTGACGGTAATAAAGGACTCTGAGTTACAGTAATAGTTTTAGTTGTACCGCTTCCTGTAATGGTAACAGTTGCTGTTCTGCTTGAATAAGTAGAGTTTGCAGATGTAGCAGTTAATGTAATAGTTGCATTTCCTGTACCACTTAAACTACTTGGTGTAAGCCATGTTTGGTCGCTGGCAACCGTCCATGTACTTGATGTAGTAATACCAAACGTATTTGTACTGGTTGCAGGTTGTGCAATAGTTAATGATACAGTCGAAACAACAAGTGATGGTACTACATTTGTGTAAAAATAGACATTATCCAAATAGAAGGTACCGTTCATTCCCCAAAAGCCGACTTGAGTCAATTTAGTTAAATCAAGACTTGGCTTGCCTGTTTTAAAATCAGCTAATGAAATGTCAAAGCTGTTCCACTGATTTGCAACTAATGTATTAGCAGGGTGGTATTCATTGCCAGCAGGTGCTACAATACCTATCTGCATAGTTGTTACAGTGGTTGGGTAAATGTCAACATGTAAAAATTGCATTGAACTAACATCTTGCAAGGTTGAAACTTGAGTACCAAAGCAATTCCCACTTGTAATTAACTTCGAGGTATTACCACCCGTAACTACGTCAACAGAAGTGGTAGCGGCCCACCATTGAAAAGCATTTGATACACAGGTATAGGTATCGCTGTAAATTCCTATAACAGTTGCAGCATTACGGGTTGGTGGTGTAGGAGCAACGGGGTGTGAAGCTGTTGTAAAGCTTGCAGAAGCTGAATTAGTCGATATATTTCCCGCTGCATCTTTTGCGGTAATTGTCAAGTTATAACTTGTAGAAGCAGCTAAACCGCTAACTGTAACATTTCCAGATGAGTTAGTAAGAAGTGCTTTATTAGTTATACCATTTGTTGCATCGTTGGCAACATAATTGATAACAGGTGAAGTAACGTCATCCGTTGCTGTTAATGTCAAATTTACAGAACTTACGGTTGGTGTCCCTACCACAACAGCTGTTCCCATTACAGGCTTCGTAACATCACTCGATGTACCACAGGCATCTCCTACAGTATAAGTCAAATCCGTAGTTCTTGCAGAAGCTCCAGCATAAGCAAAATAACAAGCGTAAGTTATAGTTGCACCCGGAGTCTGTCCAGTTAGTGTATAAGTGTATTTTTGGCCACTTACAAGAGCCATGTTGGTATAAGCATTAGCTGGAGTAACAAGTTGTGCTACTAGCCCCGTTTTAGTGTCCAACAATTCAAAAGTAATTGTTACACTAGTTCCAGACGTTGTAAAGGTATAATTATACCCTAACGTAAAAGATCCTTGAGCCGCTGTAGTTAATGTTCCGGCACATGCAGTGTTTGTAGCATTAGCTACACTTCCCCAAGTTGCTATCGCAACTAAAATAAGGAAAAATCTAGTAATTTTCTTCATGACAGTAATTTTTTTGATTGTTTATTTGTTATTTGTTATGAAATTTATAGCTACAGCCTGAAGTGCCTAAGCTATTATTTTATTAGTTTAAATGTTTTGTTATCAGTTTTCAAAAAATAAATCCCGCTTGCTAACTGATTTGTTTTTAATGTTTCGTCACCTGTTATATCCTTTTGTAATATCTCCTTTCCAAGGCTATTAAATAGTTTTACTGAAGTTGGAGTGTCTGTTTTCACATTAATTACATCCGAAAACTTTGTTGGATATACCTGAAGGTTTACATCTTGTAATTCGTTCACAGCAGTATTAAGTTGATATAGATGAACATAATCCACCATCATTTCTACTGGATTATTAAAAATTGTATCATCAACTGTACCACCCATTGTACCTCCAATAGCAAGATTCAGAATTACATAGAAATATTGATCAAAAGGCCATCCTGTTGACGTATCGGTAAAATTGCGATAAAGAGTACCTGTATTAACATTGTCGACATAAAACAATATTTGATCCGGATCCCATTGAATTGAGTAAATATGGAAGTTATTTTCCATGTTAGCTTGATACACTTTAGCAAACCAATTATTTCCAATAGTACCATTCTTCAGGGCAGTATGTACGGCGTGAGAAGTCATAGTAGGATTAGAACCAATATGCTCCATGATGTCAATTTCACCACTTTTCGGCCAGCTTCCATAGACACTCGACTGTGGCATCATCCAGAATGCAGGCCAGGTACCCTTACCTGAAGGAACACTAATTCTGGATTCAACTTTTCCGTATTTAATAAATCCTTTGCTTTTTGAATAAATTCGACCGGAAGAATAATTACGATCTACTACATAATTTTCCTTTTTGGCTGTAATGATTAAGTTTCCGTTTTCAACCCTAATATTGTTTGTACCATCGGTATAATATTCTTGTTCCTGATTGGCAGCATAACCTACCTGTATATTCCACTTGGTCAAATCGAGTGTAGTACCGTCAAATTCATCGGCATAAACCAACGAGTAGCCACCTTGAGCACTGACAGTCAGACATATTAAAACTATAAAGCTGAAAACGAATACCTTTTTCATAAATTTATCGAGATTGTAAAGGAGGTTTAATTCTCACCGAATAATTTCTTACCCGATGAGAATTTTAATAGTTTAATTAAAATTGAAATCGATTATTTAATTTCAATCTTTTTGTTGAGACTACCTGAACGTACGATATAAATACCTTTCTGAATATCTTCAATACCCATAATAGCTTCGTTTGAAACTCTTACTTTGGCACCGGTAATACTATATAATTCAATTGGTTGAGTTGCTCCAACCACGCTGATTGTTTTGCCAGTCTGAATTACATCCAAATCTGATTTTACACTATTTACAGCAGTTGTTCCTTTTTTGTAAACAAAAATGGCATCCATATTTATGGTTGTTCCTGAGGTACCACCACTTAAGAAATAAACCACATTGGCATTAGCAGGTACTGCAGCAGGATAACGAAGTCCAAGATTAAAAAATGCTGACATAGGGATTTCAATTAAGTGCCATTTATTGTCACGAGTGAAATTTGTGTACGGTTGGTAGGTAGTCGTTCCATCCACAAAAGCACTAGCACCGATACAAACACGAGCAGTCAATCCACCAGGACCATCCATACCAATAATATGAGAAGCAGTGTTTGATCCTTTCATGGCAATGTGTAAGGTGTAATCAGAAGTTACTGCAGTCATGTCTTTAGAAATCGGACCAGAGAAACCAAATCCTGACCAACCCACTGAATTTACAGAAAAGGAAAGGAAAGTTCCAACTTCACCGTTCCAGTTTGGACCAGAAGCAGTTAATGCAGTATAAGTACTACTCCATACATACAAAAAGTAATTGGTGTCATCAACCCGATAATCTTTAACAACATTAGCAGCTGGAATTTTGGCAGCTGAAACATCATCCAAATAAATCAGATAATAGTTTGAACCTTTAGTAAAATCGTCTTGTGCGAAAGCACTTGTTGCAAAAGCACTCATGGCCAGCAACATCAAAGAAAAAGTAAGTTTTCTCATAATGATAATTAATTAAATTGTAAATAAATAATAATGAATAATTGTAATTTAAAGTGTGTAACCGACCGACTATAGCCGGTTACATTTTTTTATTAATATCCGGGATTCTGTGCCATTGGATTCAAATCAATTTCGGCAGCCGGAATTGGGAATAATTCATGCTTTCCTTTTTCAAATGTAGCCATTTCAGTTTGTGCTGCAGTTGTTTCAGTAGCTTTGTAGGCATCCATGGTTTCTTTGGCAATTCCCCACCGAACTAAATCGAACCAGCGGTGACCTTCCATAGCCAGTTCTACTCGGCGTTCGTGGCGAATAGCTTTGCGTAAATCGGTTTGATTATCGGCATAAGTGCCATAAGGGAAAGTCGGTAAAATGGCAGATGTTCCCCGAGCACGTGACCTTACGCTTTCCAGTGCTGTTTTGGCTGCTACCAGATTATTTATTTCGCAACAGGCTTCGGCGTACATAAGTAATACATCTGCATAACGGATTACTTTATTATTGATTGGACCACGGGTAGGATGTGACATACCAATATAAGTACTATCAGGATTCATTAACGCATACTTTTTATTCAAATATCGACAACCAAGATATATTTCTTCTGCAGGATTTGCAATTTCAGCATCTGTGGGGTTGATAATAGTAGCATCACGACGCGGATCTTTGGTTTCGTATTCGTTGTAAAGATTCTGAGTCGGTTTATTGAATCCCCAACCACCAACTTTCGGAGCACGTGAACGGGTAAGAATTGTTGTAAATGTACCACGGGTAAACCCATCGCCATTACCGTAATCGCTTGTTCCTTCGGCCATATACTGAATTTCAAAAATGGATTCTTTTCCGTTTTCGCCGCCCAATGTAAAGTTATCGGCATAATTTGTAACTAAGGAGTATTCACCTGAGTTGATAATTGAGTCACCCCATGATTTGGCCATATCAAACTGTTTGGTATATAGATACGTTTTCAACAACATAGCCTGAGCTGCTCCTTTAGTTGCACGTCCCAAATCACCGGAAGTATATTTACTTTTCTTCCAAAGTAAGCTGTTGGCTGATTTTAAATCTGAAATAATAAAGCTATTAATAGAGTCTGCAGTTGCACGAGGTTGTACCCATTGTTTCGAACTTCTTACCACGAAGTCAACCTTAGGTACACCACCAAATATACGAACCAGGCGGAAATAATACATTGCTCTGAGGTATTTGGCTTCGCCAATAACCCGGTTTTTCACACTGGCAGTCAGTAAAGCATCAGTTTTCATGCCCGGAACCTGATCGAGCACTAAATTACAACGTCCGATTCCAATGTATTGTGCTCTGTAAAAATCAAGCAGATAGGCATTGTTTGTTGCTGTTTTAAAGTTTTCCATGTCATAAACTATCGACATATCGCCAATACTCTGGCCACCCTTCAATGCATCGTCTGAAACAACATCGCCAATAAACCATTCAGGAAAATAAGTAGAGTTGAATTCCCACATTAGTGGCACATAGGCACCATTTACTGCCTGAATGGCGGTACTTCCGGAGGCGAAAAAGTCACTCAATTTGGTTACTGCAGGAGATGGTGCTGTTATCCAATCCTGACATGAAACCAACGATAAAGCCATTGATAGTACGAAAGCGGCTTTGAATATATATTTTTTCATATTTGTATTATTTTTAATTTGAATCTGTTTTATTCTACTGTTCTTGAATTAAAGATTAGAATCCTAAATTTACACCAACCAACATGGTTCTGGCCTGAGGATAATTTCCATAATCTATTCCACCACCAATTTCAGGATCGTATCCGGTATATTTGGTAAAAGTCAGCAGGTTATTTCCTGAAACATAAATACGCAGGCGGTTAATCTGAACTTTCTGAGTAATACTTTTAGGAATAGTGTAACCTAGTTGAATGTCTTTCAAACGAAGGTATGCACCGTCTTCAATAAAACGACTGGAAGCTCTGAAGTTGTTTGTACTTCCGTACGGATTAGGAATATTTCCCGCAGGATTTGTTGTAGTCCACACATCACGCATGGCAGTACTTAGTGTAGCTTCTTCGCCTTTTCCTTCGGTGCGATAACGTACCTGGTTGTAAATTTGATTACCATAAACGCCCTGGAAGAACAATTGCATATCAAATCCTTTGTAATCAACCGAAGCACTCAGACCATATGTAAGCCATGGGAATGGATTTCCAAGATTCATTTTATCACTGTCGTCAATTTTTCCATCACCATTCAAATCAAGGAACTTGGCATCTCCACCTACTGCTCCGGGCTGAATAATTGTTGCTGTTTTATTGGTATAAGCCAGTGCTTCAGCATCAGATTTGAAAACTCCCAGGTATTTATAACCCCAGAATGTATTTACCGGTAAGCCTTCGTCGCAAAGTAAAATATTATCAATACCATTGTACATTTTTTGCCCACCATTCAATTTCGTCAACTCGTTGCGGATAAAAGATACATTCCCACTTAAGCTGTAATTAAAAGAACCAATTTTATTTTTATGATCCAGCATGATTTCAATACCTTCATTCCGAATATTCCCAACATTTTTCATTGGATCATAAAGGTTTCCGGCAAAAGCAGGACCTTTTACGGTAAGCAGTGCATCTTTGGTGTCTTTTCTAAATATATCTACAGTACCAGAAATCAAGCCTTTAAAAAATCCGAAATCAACTCCGGCATTCCATTGTTCATGAGTTTCCCATTTTCCACCCTGATTGGCATAGGTAAGAACCGTTGCTCCCGAAGCCAATGATTGAGTGGAGCCCAGGATATAATCTGAGAATGTGGGACCAGTAATAAACATATTCGTTTGAAAAGAATTACTTGGAATTTTCTCATTCCCTATTTGTCCCCAACCTAAACGTAGTTTCATATAGTCCAGGTTCTGAATTTCTTTCATAAAAGCTTCTTCGCTGATTTTCCATCCTAAAGCTACTGAAGGAAAGTAACCCCATGGGTTTTCCGGAAACTTATTGGAACCGTCCATACGGAAATTGAGCGTAATCATATATTTATTATCAAACTTATAGTTTACACGACTCAACAATGAAAGCATACGGGTACGTGCTACCTCATCTCCTACTCCACGAACAGAATCCGGATTGGTGCTGGTAGGTTTATTGGCAGTAAATTGCAAATACCAGTTTTTTTCTTCCGGATTAGTAATATATGATCCGGAACCAGATAGTTTGTAGTAATTAAACTCTTGTGAGGTTTCACCAACCAATACCGAAAATTCATGCTTTCCAATCTTTTTATTGTATGTTGCGGTATTTTCATTGATGATAGTTGAATATTTAGCCATACTTGATGATAGATGGTTAACCAGATTTCGGTCGAACGATGAATAATCAAAAGCATACATAAAAGACTTACTGTTTACATTTGCTAAATCCATGCTGATATCGGAGCGAATCAACAAGCCTTTAATTGGTGTAATTTCAATATAAGCATCACCTACCCAACGTTCAGCAACATCTTTTGGTACTATATTCTGAACCATACTGAATGGATTGGTCACGTTTTTAAAGTTAGAAGATGCTGAAATTTGGCCACTCAAATCACGACCTTGTGGATAACCACCTTTTGCAACTGTTGAATAACTCCATGCACCTTGTGGATAATGGGTTGGATCCCATGGTGCCATTGCCAACGCTGCTGATAAAACGGAAGCACCGGGCTGAGCATTGTTGTTCATGGCATTTCGTCCGGTAGAAGTCATAAACGAAAGGTTCTCACCAATTTTCAGCCACGAACGAATATTATGTGCAGTATTCACACGTAGCGTGAAACGATTGTAGTTTGAACCCATAACAGTTCCGTTTTGGTCAAAATAGCTGGCACTGATAGCATAATTGGACGTTTTGCTTCCACCATCAATAGAAATATGATGATTTTGGATAGTTGCATCTTTTTGAAATACAGCATCCTGCCAATCAGTATCCACTGTGTTGTAATCCATTCCCTGTGGATATGCATCGGTCTTTATCTTTGGGAAGTACTGAGATTTAGTACCTGTCTTATACGCTTCAATCCATTTGTTTAAACCATATTGAGTCAGGTAATCATTTGAACCATCAAAAGTTGAAATCGTTTTTGCAAATTCATCCCGACCCATAAGGCTCAGTTTATTCCAACGATTTTGAACTCCGAAGTAACTATCCACCGAAATGTTTCCTTTTGGGTTATCCGAGCCACGTTTGGTTGTAACTAAAATTACACCATTAGCACCACGCGAACCAAAAATGGCTGTTGCCGACGCATCTTTCAGAATTTCAGTAGTTGCAATATCGCTGGGACTAAGAAAGCTAATATCATCCAAAATCACGCCGTCTACTACATAAATTGGATTAGAGTTACTATTAATAGAACCAATTCCACGAATACGAACCACAGCAGAAGCTCCGGGTTGTCCACTGTTAGAATTCACAGTTACACCTGCTGCACGCCCCTGTAAGGCCTGATCGATTCCTGAAACAGGTCTCTCTTTTATTTTATCAGATCCTACCGAAGTTACAGCACCGGTTAAATCACTTTTCTTCATAGTACCGTAACCAATAGCTACCACCTCGTCAAGCATTTTGGTGTTAGCCTGCAACACTACATTAATAGTAGTAGAAGTATTGATCAGTTTTGTCTGTGGAAGGTATCCAATGTAAGAAAATACAATGGATTTACCCTGTGGTACTTTGACAGAATATTTCCCATCAATGTCGGTAATAGTTCCCATTCCGCTTACACCTTGAACCATTACACTTACTCCAGTCAAAGCTAAACCATCGTCCGAAGAAGTAACTACTCCGGAAACCTGCCATGTCTGTGCTGATACCAAAGCTGCAAATGCAAATGTTAATAAAAGTAATAGTGTTTTTTTCATACTGACTTAATTTAAAAATTATATAAATTAGAATTGAAAATAAATGTTGACTAATTTGTAATATTTTGACTGAAATGAACATTGCAAATGTAGGTGGTTATAAATGAAACAGCAAATATTTTACTTCACAATAATACGCAAGTAGTATAATTTCACTACTCAATATTACATCAATCTAATTTATATCATCTTGATAATATGATACTTAAATTAATACATGTTGTATAACATATTTCAACATTCATTTCACCTGAATTAATTGTAGTAAAATTGAACTATCAAAGTATGAAATATGAATCCTTACAATAAAAATGAAATGAAAAAGGTTTTATTAACAGTTATTGTCTTTGTTCTTTATATTACCAGTTATGCCAATCATCCTTTAGTGCGTAATTTTCAACGTGATACATATAAAGCCGGAACTCAAAACTGGGCAATTGTTCAGGATGAATCGAATTTTATGTATTTTGCCAACAATAATGGGCTACTACAGTTTAATGGTAAGAACTGGACTATATTCCCCATAAATAATGGAACCAATGTCCGTTCCTTAGTTCACACAAAGGATGGTCGGTTTTACGCATCTACTTTTAATGAATTCGGGTACTTCAAAAAGCAGACAAACGGGCAACTCAAGTATTTCTCATTAGTCCCCAAAACGGAGATTAACAAACAAGGATCTAATGAATTATATAATATCCAGGTTGGGAATGATAAAATTTATTTCCAGGGTGATAAAACAGTATATCAATACGATGGTAAAAATATTGCAGGTTATCCTTTTCACAGCAAAATAGATGCATCAGCGTTTATTCATAATATATTGTTTTTGACAAGTGAAAAAAGCGGTGTTTTTATGCTTAATGGCAACTTGTTTGTCCGCTTACCTGGATCAGAATTACTAATAAACAAAAAGGTTTGTTCTATCATAGCTCTCGATGGGGACAATATATTATTAATAACCAGCTTTAATGGTGTATACCTATTTAATGGGAATAAAATAATACCTTATAATACTGGAATAGATGATTTTTTGAAACAAAATCAGGTTTTCTGCGCTGCCAGAAATGCCAATCAATTGGTATTCGGAACTGTACAACGGGGTATAGCTGTATTAAATTTGACCGATCGAAGTGTTACCTATGTAAATACATTTACAGGTCTTCAAAATAATACCGTTTTAAGCGTTGCTTTTGATAATCAGAATAATTTGTGGCTTGGTCTGGACAAAGGCATTGATTATGTAATGCTGAACAGTCCAATACAAAATATTTTCGGTACTAATAACCTTAATGGAGCAGGCTATACTTCATTACTTAAAAACAAAACCTTGTATTTGGGCACGAATCAAGGTCTCTATTCTACAACTTTTCCATTAACTAACAGTCCGTTTCCAATACAACCGAAACTGGTAAAGGGTTTCGAGGGGCAAATCTGGTGTCTCACAGAAATTGACGGTACAATTTTTTGTGGCGACGACCATGGTGCGTTTATTATCTATCCAAACCGAACTGATCGTATTGAAGAATTAACAGGTACCTGGAATTTTAAGTCCTTGCGTCTTCACCCAAACTTAATATTAGGCTGTTCATATCAGGGTTTATTTATTTTAAAGAAAACAGGGCACTCATGGAAATTCTCTCATTTCATCAAAGGTAAGTTTTCAGAATCAAGTCCTATGTTCGAGGAAGATGCAGATGGGTCGGTTTGGTTCAGTCATTGGCAAAAGGGAATGTTCCGTCTACACTTCAATTCAGAAATGGATAGTATAACCCAGGTAGAATTATTTAACAACAAAGGATTTCCTGCTATTCAAAGTAACACTGTTTTCAGAATAAACAATAAACTTATCTTTTCGTCAGAAAGGGGTTTTTACATATATAACAGGAATAAAAACAGAATAGATCCTTATACAGCTTGGAATAATTTGTTTAAATCTGTTCCGAACTACATGCGTTTACACGAATGTAGTAATGGAGACGTGTGGTTTGTTTCCGGACGTTTTATCGGATTGGCAAAAAAAAATATGAACAATACTTTTAATATGGATTCATTGACTTATCGGATTCTACAACCTAAAATCATTACAGGATTTGAACATTTTAATTTTATTGACAATAATAGACTCATTCTAAGTACAGAGAATGGTTTCAGTTCAATTGATACCCGTCAGGGAAGTTCAACCAAAAACACTTTCAAGGTTTTTTTGGATAATATAATTATTACCAATCAAGGTTCTGGCACAGTCAATGAGAACAAAATGAATGAAAACACAAAAATATCGATATTTCGACACAATCAAAATTCATTGCGATTTGAATTTATTGCACCTGAGTACAGAAATGAAGGATTGGTTCAATATAGTTATATGTTAGAGAATATCGATGAAAACTGGTCGGAATTTAGTACTAACAATACAAAAGAATATACACAATTACCGAAAGGACATTACAGCTTCAAGATTAGAGCAAGAGATATTCTGGAGTCGAAAGAAGCCATTTGTAGCTTTTCATTTGATATATTGCCGGCCTGGTATGAAAGTAAGTTTGCCTTGATTGTGTATTTTGTATTATTAATTCTCATACTAGCAGCTATCGTATTCTTAATTGATTATCAGTCAAAAAAAGGGGCAAAAGACATGGAAAAAATGAAAGAAATTGAATTAAATGAACAGAAAAAATATTTTGAAACGGAAACATCGGAAAAGAAGAGGGAAATAAAGGAACTTAAGAACCAACAACTTCAATATGAATTAAGACATAAATCACAAGAACTAGCGAGCTCTACTATGAATCTGATTCGGAAAAATGAAATGCTGTTCGAAATTATGGACACAATTACCAAAACAAGTCATGAAATTCAAAACAATTCGGACTCTCACAGTATATTATCCCGATTGAGTAAAATCGAACGAAATATTCGACAAAACATTGAAAACGACAATAACTGGAAGAAATTTGAAGAGAATTTTGACCTTGTATATGAAAATTACTTGAAACGATTAGGGGAAATGTACCCTGATTTAAGTACCAGTGACAAGAAACTATGTGCATATCTGAAAATGGATTTGTCATCCAAAGATATTGCTCCATTACTCAATACTTCAATAAGAAGTATTGAAACAAACCGTTACCGATTACGAAAAAAAATGGATTTACAAAGGGATGTAAATCTGAGTGAGTTTTTGCAACGATTCTAATTTCAACTGTTGAGGTTAGCTTTGATATTTCAAAATAAAATGCGAATCAGTTAAACTGATTCGCATTTTATAGGTTATTAAATATAAATTGATTTTTCGTTTAGTATTTACTTACTAATCCATCAACTTCGTCAAGTATCAGTTTAGAAAAATCAGCCACTGTCATAGTTCCTTTGTCGCCTTCACCTTGTCGCCGCACCGCTACTTCATTATTTTCGGCTTCCTTTTCGCCTACAATCAACATATACGGAATTCGCTTCAACTCGTTATCACGAATTTTACGACCTATTTTTTCATTTCGATCATCCACTGTCACACGAATATCCTGTGAGTTCATTTGTTTAGCTATCTGAAATGCGTAATCATTAAATTTTTCGCTGATAGGCAAAATCACAACTTGATCAGGAGTCAACCATAACGGAAATTTGCCAGCTGTATGTTCAATCAAAACAGCTACGAAACGTTCCATTGAGCCAAATGGGGCTCGATGAATCATTACAGGACGATGTTTCGCATTATCTTCGCCAGTGTATTCCAGTTCAAAACGCTCCGGTAAATTGTAGTCAACCTGAATTGTTCCTAATTGCCAGCGGCGTCCAATTGCATCTTTAACCATAAAATCGAGTTTAGGACCATAGAAAGCTGCCTCGCCCAGTTCAACTTTTACTTTCAATCCTTTTTCACGGCAAACTTCAACAATTGCAGTTTCTGCTTTTTCCCAGTTTTCGTCAGACCCAATGTATTTTTCTTTGTTATTTGGGTCACGAAGTGAAATCTGGGCTTCGAAGTTTTCAAATTCGAGGGCTTTGAAAATAATAAAGATAATATCCATTACTTTCAGGAACTCATCTTTCACCTGATCCGGACGACAAAAGATATGTGCATCATCCTGCGTAAAGCTTCGTACACGGGTTAATCCATGTAACTCACCACTTTGCTCATAGCGGTAAACAGTTCCAAATTCGGCTAAGCGTAAGGGTAAATCTTTGTATGAGCGAGGTTTGAATTTGTAAATTTCGCAGTGATGAGGGCAATTCATCGGTTTCAAAAGATATTCTTCTCCTTCTTCGGGAGTATGTATCGGTTGAAATGAGTCTTTACCATATTTGGCATAATGACCGGAGGTTACATACAATTGTTTATTCCCAATATGAGGCGTCATTACTTGCTGATAATCGAAACGACGTTGTATTTTTTTCAAAAAGTCCTCAAGCCGAAGACGCAATGCCGTCCCACGAGGCAACCAAATTGGAAGTCCTTTGCCCACCATTTCGGAGAACATAAATAGTTCCAATTCTTTCCCGATTTTTCGGTGATCCCGTTTTTTTGCTTCCTCAAGTAATACTAAGTATTCGTCGAGCATTTTACGTTTAGGAAATGAAATACCGTATATGCGGGTAAGCATTTTACGTTTCTCGTCACCACGCCAATAAGCTCCTGCCACACTTAACACCTTGATAGCTTTAATTTCACCGGTATTGGGCAAATGCGGTCCACGGCACAAATCCGTGAAATTTCCTTGAGTGTAAAGTGTAATAGTTCCATCCGTCAGGTCGTTAATCAACTCAGTTTTATACACTTCACCGATAGCTTCAAAACGTGCCAAAGCGTCGGCTTTACTAATATCGCATCGAATTATAGCTTCTTTTCGTGCAGCCAATTCCATCATTTTCGCTTCAATTACGAGCAAATCAGATTCTTTTATAGAAACTTCGCCAGGATCTACATCATAGTAAAATCCATTTTCGATAGCTGGTCCAATACCGAATTTTATGCCAGGATACAATTCATGCAAGGCTTCGGCCATAAGGTGAGCTGACGAGTGCCAATAGGCATGTTTTGCTTCTTCATCGTCCCATTTGTGCAATTTAATTGCTGCGTCGTTTTCGATCGGGCGACTTAAGTCCCAAATTTGTTCGTTTACAGTGATGGCAAGCACCTCTTGTGCAAGTCGGGAGCTGATACTCTCAGCCAGTTGAAGTCCTGTAATGCCTTTGGCAAATTCGCGTACAGAACCGTCGGGAAATGTTACTTTAATCATACGTTTTTAACCCTACAAATGGTTTTTTAATTTTGAAGTGCAAACTTACATAAAAATCGTCGATTTTTATGTAAGCCAAATAAGAATCAAGACCACTTTCTCTAAAAGTTGAACAAAATTGTATTTTCAACAATTATTTAAGTTGGTTTATCGAAAAATAATCAAATAAATAGTAGCAATCCCATGAAATAATTCTGGAGCTATAATATACACAAAGATAGCGAGTAAATGTGAATTTTGCAAGAAAGCGGAAAAAATCTGAAGTGTAATTTGATACTTTGACTCCGTAATTTAAAATATTAGCTAAAATCCTAATCAATGACTCTGACATAAAAAAAATTAAAGAAATTCTTAACAAATAAGTCGTATATTTGCGATTCGTTTGTTCAGAACATAAATGAATATTCATGTTTAGTGAATTTATCAAAATATACTTTAGCTTTGCATACAAATTCTATATGTAAAATAATTATTCATTAAATATGCATTTTACTGAATGATTTTATTTTATTTTATACTTCTGAAATTGTTCTTTTAATTGTCTGATATCCAGTACTAATTTATTATTACTTACCAATTTTATCAGCTTAAAACGGGAGAAAAAATCAAAAAATAGGTTGTAAAACATATTTTTCTACTTGTACAACTCCATTTTTACCCGTTTATTTGCATCGTTAACTAAACAACACAATCTTTTTTATACCTTAAAAAAAACTAATACCTATTACGGCGTGGGACCTTGTGAAAAGTCCCACGTTTTTTTTATGCCTAATGGGCTATTTATTGTGTGCATTTTAGAACTTTTGTCCAATAAAGAATTGTGATTTGAATAAAAAAAGTTACTTTTGCAGGTCTTTTTTTTAAATTTAGATTTTCAATATAATATAGATGAAATCTATCCGGGAAAGCGAATGAATTTATTGAAATAATAGAGTTTATAAGTCAATATATTAATCTAATTATCAGAAAATGAGTTTTAAAATTATTGTTCTTGCAAAGCAAGTACCCGACACACGCAATGTGGGAAAAGATGCAATGAAAGCTGATGGTACGGTAAACCGTGCAGCGCTTCCGGCCATTTATAACCCCGAAGATTTGAATGCGTTGGAACAAGCACTTCGCTTGAAAAACAAGATTGAAGGTGCAACGGTTCATATCCTGACAATGGGACCAGCCCGTGCAGCTGAAATTATCCGTGAGAGTATGTATCGGGGTGCCGATGGTGGTTATCTGTTGAGTGGACGTGAATTTGCAGGTTCTGACACGCTTGCTACATCCTATGCACTTGCCTGTGCCATTCGTAAAATGGGTAAAGTCGATTTAATTATTTGTGGTCGCCAGGCTATCGATGGTGATACTGCTCAGGTTGGGCCACAAGTAGCCGAGAAATTAGGCTTTCCACAAATTACATATGCCGAAGAAATTTTAGATTTATCGAACAGCAAAATCACGGTTAAACGTCGTTTAGAAAGAGGCGTTGAAATTGTAAGAGGTCCACTTCCAATGCTAATCACCGTGAATAGTTCTGCTCCTGAATGCCGACCTCGTCATGCGAAACTGACCATGAAATATAAACGCGCCGTCACTCCTACCGAAAAACAAGAAGCAGGTAATGACTACACTGATTATTTCGACACACATCCTTACCTGAATATTACGGAGTGGGGTGTAGGTGACATTGATCACGAAATTCAATGGCTTGGGCTTTCAGGCTCTCCAACCAAGGTAAAACAAATTGAAAACGTTGTATTTACTGCCAAGGAAAGTAAACGAATGACAGCTTCTGATGTCGAAATCGAAGATCTGATGAAAGAATTAATTGCAAACCATACGATAGGATAAGAACCATGAACAATATATTTGTATATCTTGAAATAGAAGATGGCATTGTAGGCGATGTTAGCCTGGAATTGCTCACAAAAGGCCGAAGTCTGGCCAAACAACTGAATTGTAAATTAGAAGCACTCGCTGTCGGATTTAAATTGGAGGGCATTGGTGCGCAGGTTTTCCCTTATGGCGTAGATGTACTTCATTTGGCCGATGACAAACGTCTTTTCCCGTACACTTCGTTGCCTCATACGTCGTTGCTGGTAAATCTTTTTAAAGAAGAAAAACCACAAATCGCCTTGATGGGAGCTACTTCAATTGGACGTGATTTAGGTCCACGTGTTTCTTCAGCCTTGTTCAGCGGTTTGACTGCCGACTGTACTTCGCTTGAAGTTGGGACGTATGAAGATAAAAAAGCAGGAAAAGTATATGAAAATCTACTTTATCAGATTCGTCCTGCATTTGGTGGAAATATCGTTGCAACCATTGTGAATCCTGACTGTCGGCCCCAAATGGCAACGGTTCGCGAAGGTGTAATGAAAAAAGAAATTAAAGACGCCAAATTTATTGGAAAAACAAACAAATTGGATGTTGCTAAATACGTTGCTGATACAGATTTTGTAGTGGAAGTAATCGAACGGCATATGGAAAAATCGAAACTGAACATCAAAGGTTCACCAATAATTGTTTCGGGTGGTTATGGTGTTGGAAGTGCAGAAAATTTCAAACTATTGCACGAACTGGCTGCCACTTTAGGTGCTGAAGTTGGTGCTTCACGTGCTGCTGTAGATGCCGGATTTGCCGAACACGAACGTCAGATTGGCCAGACAGGTACAACTGTTCGTCCAAAATTGTATATTGCCTGTGGTATTTCTGGTCAGATACAGCACATTGCTGGTATGCAGGAAAGTGCTATGATTATTGCTATCAATAATGACCCGAAAGCACCTATCAATCAAATTGCAGATTATGTAATTACCGGAAATATTGAAGAAGTATTACCAAAAATGATTAAGTATTACAAAAAGAACTCGAAATAATATGAACTTTTTTAACGACAATCCTGCCATAAAATTTCAGCTTTCGCATCCATTGATGCAGAAAATCGTTGCCCTCAAGGAGCGCAATTTTGCTGATAAAGATAAATATGATTATGCCTCCCGTGATTTTGAGGATGCTATTGACAACTACGAAAAAGTACTTGAAATTATCGGAGAAATTGCCGGTGATATTATTGCTCCAAATGCTGAAAGTGTTGACCACGATGGGCCACAGGTTGAGAACAGCCGTGTAATCTATGCCCGTGGAACTCAGGAGAACCACGATGCACTGACTCAGGCCGGCGTATATGGTATCACCTTGCCACGGCAGTACGGTGGGTTAAACTTCCCTTTTATAGTTTACGTTATGTCGGGCGAAATGGTTGCCCGTGCCGATGCTGGATTCGCAAATATATGGGGACTTCAGGATTGTGCTGAAACTATTGCAGAATTTGCTTCTGACGAAATCAAGAATGAATTTTTACCACGCGTTTGCGAAGGTGCAACCTGCTCGATGGACTTAACTGAACCTGATGCAGGTTCTGACTTACAAGCTGTTCAATTGAAAGCAACTCTCAACGAAAAAGATGGAATGTGGTATTTGAACGGAGTAAAACGTTTTATCACCAATGGTGATGCTCAGATCAAACTCGTTTTGGCTCGCTCAGAAGAAGGAACTTCTGACGGTCGTGGCTTATCGTATTTTGTTGCCGACAACAAACATGACCATACAGTTTTGGTTCGTCGTATCGAAAATAAACTCGGTATAAAAGGTTCTCCAACCTGTGAATTAGTGTTCAACAACACACCTGCTAAATTAGTTGGAACCCGCCGCATGGGTCTGATTAAATATGTAATGTCGTTGATGAACGGTGCTCGTTTGGGAATTGGTGCTCAATCGGTAGGGCTTTCGGCTGCTGCTTATAACGAAGCCTTAGCTTATGCACGCGATCGTAAACAATTTGGGAAAGCCATTATTGAATTCCCAGCAGTTTTTGAAATGGTATCAGTTATCAAAGCCAAATTAGATGCTTCACGAACTTTGCTTTATGAAACAACCCGCTTTGTAGATATTTACAAAGCATACGAAGCCATTGAAAATGAACGAAAACTGGAAGCTGACGAGAAAGCCGAATATAAAGAATATTCTAAGTTGGCAGATGCGTTGACTCCTATGCTCAAAATGTTTACAAGCGAATATGCGAACCAAAATGCATACGATTCAATTCAGGTTCACGGTGGATCAGGCTTTATGAAAGATTATGCCTGCGAACGTCATTTCCGTGACGCGCGCATCATGACCATTTACGAAGGAACTTCTCAATTGCAGGTTGTGGCAGCAATCCGCCACGTAACCACAGGCAATTATCTGAAAATAATTCGTGATTACGATACCCAAACTATCAATCCTGAATTTACATCATTGCGTAAACGCTTACAGATTATGACTAATTTGTACGAAAATGCTGTAAACCGTGTAAATGAAATTAAGAATCAGGAATATCTTGATTTCCAGGCTCGACGCTTAGTTGAAATGGCCGGACATATTGTAATGAGCTACTTGTTACTTATCGATGCTTCACGTGATACCGAAGATTTATATCGTAAATCGGCCGAAGTTTATCTGAACTACGGAGAAGTGGAAGTTCGTCGTCATGCTGCATTTATCAAAAAATTTGAAGTAGAAGATGTAGATATTTATAAAGTTCAATAAGAAAATCCTCTCATATGATTCAAATTAAAAGCTCCTGAAATTAAATTTCAGGAGCTTTTAATTTCTATGCTTTTCTTTTAAACTATCACTAAGGATTAATCATTATTAATGCGAAAGTCAACGACGATTTACCTACCAGTAAGTATGAAATCCACAAAATCAACCTTAAGACTTAAATGATAAATTCTGTGGATTAGTTTCTCAGTGAGTTTTCTTATTCAGCTTTTCTTTTTAAAATTCCCACATATCGACAGATTTCTCCGGAAGTTGAAATTCCTTCAAGAACTACTGAATAATTATTAGCTGTATCAGCTGTATAAAATTTTATATGAATCGTTCCAGTACTGTCACAAACAAGTGTTGGATTCCAGTAAATAGTGGTTCTCAAATCCGGATTTGAACTTTTATAAACACTGTCAACATTATATTTCGGAACATAAAATTCTGCAGGTTTCTGATATCCGAGTGGAGTAACATGAGCCAGACTTATAGGTGTTGATGTTTTCAAATCTACACCCTCCTTCAACTTAATAACAATCACACCATTTCCACCACGGGAACCAAAAATAGCTGCATTTGCACCTTTAAATACCTGAATACTTTCCACATCGTTCGAAGTAAGATAAGAGATTTCTTCCATATCCTGAATTTCAATTTCATCTACCAAAAACATTGGATTCCCGGTAGCACCTCGAATGGATATTTTATCACCAGTAATCTGAATGCCTGGAATTGTATATAATAAATTGATTATACTGGTCGATGGAAATTTCTCAAGTTGTTCTGCCGTAATTTCGTTATCGGCCATCCCAGAGTAATAAGTGTCGTCGCTTTTTGTTTTTTTATCAGCCTTAACCGTTACTTCTCCAAGATTAATGACACGCATTCCACCTTCATAATAATATTTTTCTTTACTTTGCTTAAAGTATTCTTGCTGTTCAGCAGGAATATTAATTTTCAATGGAGTTGGAATATAGCCACTTGGCTGAGGGAAATCATCATCATCGGGAATAATTTCAACATCCGTCAGGCTTTTCGGTTTCTTAGCTTTCAAAACAAAAACGGTACTATCCGGGAATTCTATTCCATCAATCAAGTAACGTCCCAATGTGTCTGTTTTTGCGAGTTTTATTACATTTTTATAAGGTGAAATCATTATAATATCACATTTTTTGGAAGGAGCATTAAACAAATTCAACACTTTACCCGAAAGTGCCTGGCCTTCTTCAAGATAATAGGTTGGTTTAGTATAAATTCCCTTCACAATTTCTGATGTATTAAACCGACGCCATCCCTGTGTCAACATCAATACATCGGTTTTTTCTTGGGTAGCAGTCTTGTTATCAACTAAATAGGCTGCTGGCTCTTCAATATATCCTTTCAAATCGGACGTTAGTAACAAATTACTCAGAATGTTATCTGCCAACGAATCTTGTTTTACAGTATGACTATCAGTTATACTTACAGAAAAACTGCCTTTTAAAGGATTGGACAGCGTTGTTTGTAATTTTAAATCCAGATTAACCAATTCACGCTTAGTATAATCTGGTTTATCACTTTGCATGGAAACATTCGGCAAATTAAAATTCCGTACGAAACTCAATCGTTCACAAAATGTATGACCCAAGGAATCGACCACAGCAAATGTAACTACCCCAGGAGGAAGTAAAGATTCTGAAATCTGCCCTTCCAGATTTCGTAAAGGCTGAATCACAAAAACTTTGCCTCGTGAATGTAAGAGAATATAAAGTGATTTATTGGGTAATTTAGTCTGATTAAAAACTTCATACAGGATTTTACCCCGGTTAGATAATAGATGAAGAATTACGCCTTCACTTTGAGATTTCGGGAGATTAACCCGCTTTTCAACTCCATTTGTATTTTTTACCAGAGCGTAGTAGGTTTCGTTTGGTTGAGTTTGAATGGAAAACTTTCCCATTCCTTTATGTAAGGTGGAAAAATCACATATTTCCTCATTGTTATCAGTAAAAATTTTTCCGGTTACATCAACCGACAAACCATCTTTGCCAATAGCCTTGAAAGCAAGGGTTTGTAATGAATTATTCAAAAGTACTCCACTTTCAGGTAAAAACTGCACATCAAAATCATTGCTAAACTCCGGTAAAAAAATATTAGTAGTATATTTTTCGTCCTTCATCGACACTTCCATATATTTTTTGGAACTGTCAGCTTGATTGATTTTAATTTTCCATGATATTATACCGTCATTGGTGGTAGTTAAGACTTTTTTCTTTTTTGAACCACTGCCCCAGTTTTCTACTATTTCCACTTTTTTCCCACTTATCGGATTTTGAACTGCATCAGTAAAAGTCAGTTTGACAGGAATTTGTCCATCCACAGCAGTACCATATTCAATTTTACTTGAAACACGATCGTCAATGCTATTCCCAATCAGAATATTCTTAGAATAGAAAAAATCATTACCCGCATTTTGCATCCAGTAGGTATATGCGCGGAGTTTATAATATCCGCTAGCTAATTCGGGTTTAAGTTTTATATGACCATCAAAACCGAGTGAGTCTTTTTTAATTTTTTGACGGTAGAGAACCGAATCGAGTTTGTCAATTAATTCCACGTAAACGAATCGACTTAATGCGCTTGATTCCAATGTCGTAGCATTTACAAGATAACCTTTAAACCAGATCTCTTCTCCGGCACTGTAATATGGTTTATCAGTTTGTAGATAAAGTTTTTCTTGTGGAAAATTATACCATTGTTTTGCAAAACGTGAAGTGACAATTTGTGAAAATGTGGCACTGTTTTTTTTTGATACTGCAAATGCAGAAATAGAAACAATAAAAAATAATCCAAAAAAAAAGGTTGATTTTATTTTCATATATTTTGACAATTATATAAATAATTCAGTATAATTTGATTTTAACCAAGGATGAATCTATACAGACTCTATTTTCGAATAATAGTTTAATGCCTAAATTTATATTTAAACTGCTTTAGTTAAATATTTCAGGCATGAAAAACACCAACAAAACTATGAAAATATAAGCAACAACAGCTATGAATATATATTAATAAACATCTTTTGAGATATTATTAACAAACAACTACATTGCCAAATTTGTTATCCATTTTTTTAGATGCTTTGGTGATTTTAAATTTATTAAGAAACAGATATCATCAATATTTTATGTATATAAAAACAGGATGTTGATGTAGAATAAAAAATAAAAATAAACAGGATTTAATGCTAATTATTTAAATTTTATCTATAGTTTTGTAGACTCTTTATTGTGTTTTGTTTGATTTTTGCTTATATTCATCTAATTTATGTATGCTTGAAAATCACATGAATCTCATTATCATGTTGATACGTATTATACATGATTTTTTCTTGCAATTTTATATTAATTGATATTGACTAATTTAGAATTCTGAATTTACGACTTTTAGACATATTATCACAAATTAATAACATATATGTAATACTACAAATTGATTGACACTGTAATAATTATGACAATAAAAAATCAATTTTATAATTTCTGGATTTGGCACACAGCAAACTATGTTTTATAACCTCAAATTATTTTATTATGAAAGCACTTAATGTTTATTTTTTGATGCTATTCAGCTTCATTGTCAGTGGAATCTCAGCTCAGACTTTCGATGAATACCAACGAAATGAGCAAACTAAAATGCACAAGTATGCCATTGAGCAAAACGAAGGACTCGCCCGCTTACAAAAGGAATATACCGATTACGTTCTTAAACGGGATAAAGAATGGACTGATTATTTGCTCAAGGAGTGGGAAAATTATCAGGTTTTTAGCGGAAAAAAATTAAAGGAAAAACCAAAACCGCAAAATATTCCGGCTTATATACCTCCTACAACCAATCCGGCGAATTCCTCAGTAATTAAACAAAATCCAACAAGTGTTGAAACTCATGTCATTAAGCCGATAGTAAATTCCCAAACGGTTTCAGCAGAAATTACTCCTCAGCCGGTCGAACCTATTCGAAAACCTGCCCAGGCTATGACTAACATGCAAACTACGAGTTTTTCATTTTACGGTAGGTCAATAGCTATTCCGTATGATCCAATTATGGCAAAGTATGATTTAACCACAGTAGATCAGCCCGCAATCGGTTTGTTTTGGGAAAAAGTTAGTGCCACCAATTATTCTCCCGCCGTTGAACAATTGCTTCAAACAAAAGCAGACATGAATATCAACGACTATGGCTATTTTATGATTGTTCAGCAATTTACAAAAAACCTGTATCCACAAAGTGAAAATTCGGCCAGACTGATGGCATGGTTTGTACTTGTTCGCTCGGGATATGGAGTTCGTGTGGCTTTTCAGAACAACGAGGTCGCATTGCTCGTGCCAACTTTGCAGCAAGTATATGCAACCAGTTTTTTAACTTTGGGTGGAATGAATTATTATATTTTCCCAAAATTACAAGCTGCTAACTATTTTACCTATGATAAAGATTATCAAGCTGCCGGTCGGGCATTTGATTTTAATATCAATTCACCTGTAAATTTTGCAGGCAAAAAAGCCGATAAAACCCTTTCGTTCAGTTTTGAAGATAAACCCTATGAAGTTCATATCAGTTACGACCCTGATTTAGTGAATTTCTATAAAGATTATCCTTTGGTTGACTACAGTGTAAATCTGAATGCAGCAGCTTCAGTATTGGCAAAAGAATCACTCGCGGCTGCATTTAAGCCACTCGTTGCAGGTTTAAACGAAGAGAAAGCTGTTAACCTTATTCTAAGGTTTGTTCAAACTGCTTTTCAGTATAAAACTGATGATGAACAATTTGGGCGTGAGAAATTCGATTTTGTAGATGAAATATTCTATTATCCTTTTTCCGATTGTGACGATCGCGATGTGTTATTCACCTATCTTATACGCGAAACGCTTGGACTAAAAGTTATCGGACTTGAATATCCTGAACATGTGGCAGCTGCAGTTGGATTTTCTGCACCAGTAATTGGAGATTATTTGGTCTACAAAAACAGTAAATTTGTAGTTTCAGATCCAACTTACGTCAATGCTCCAGCCGGTTTGACTATGCCACAATATAAAACGGTTTCACCTCAAATACTGGAAATAAAGAATGGAAATGCTGAAGAAATTTCGCTCGGCAAAGTATGGGAAACGGTTCAAAATGCGGGTTGCTACAAAGGTAGTAACCTTAAAAACAGCAAAACACTCAGTGATGGTAATATCCTTTTAACCGGATATTTTGCCAATCCGGTACAATTAGGGAGTGTTTCACTTAACGGAACATCTAATACACACAATTGCTTTGTGGCTAAAATGAATCAGAGCGGACAAACCGTTTGGGCAAAATCGGTAGTTGCCAGTGGTAATGCTGTAGGAATGTCAGTTGAAACTGCGCCATCAGGCAATATTGTTTTAGCAGGTGTTTTCACTGGTGTTATTCGATTGGGTGAAAAGAGCATCAGCTCGGCAAAAGGAAAAGCGGATTTATTTGTTGCATCCTATTCTCCTGCGGGTGATTTACTGTGGTTGAACAGGGGTGGATTAGAATCACTGCCCGATACCAACTCTACTGCTTTTTCGGTGACATTCAGCTCACAAGGTGTGAAACAAGCAGTTAAACATGCATCAGCTCAGCTGGATGATCGCACATTAGGATTATTTGTAGATGCTGCGGGTGTTATATTTTATTCAGGAATGATGAATAATGCTTTGGCAGTGGCCGGAACTGAAAAAAAAGTAGCTTTTGCCTCGGAAAGTTCAGCCGATTTATCCGATTTATTACGGATTGAAAGTGACAGATTTGTAGCACAACAAGCTGATAAAGCCATCGCCGGATTGATGGCAGCCATTCGGTTGGTAAAATACATGGGCGTTAGTCTTACCGGGTCTAAAATTAAAGATGCATTGGATAAAAACAACCCAACCTTCAGCAAGTTATGTCCGAATATTTACACTAATCTGGGGAGAATAAATTTCGTACAGAATGCTAAAGGTGTTATTACTATTCAAACGCAAAATGGGCGAGACATAGGTTTTGACAAAGTAAAAGTAACCAACAACAGCACGATTTCCATTTCGGAAGTGCCGGGAGGAGATTACAAAATCGATATTCTGTCGGGCATTAAAGTTGGGAAATTAGTGGTTTGGTATAACCTTAATTATATCAAAATGGTCTCGAGAAAAGGAAATTTATTATTTGACTATTCGCCCGATCATTCACAGGCAACCGTAAATGTCCAAAAGGATATTTTAAATTAGTACGATAAATTTCTCATCACCCGGAAATAAAATAAATGATAAATCAACGTGGCAAAACAAACAAAGAAACCTGAATTGTATGCGTTCCGTAAATCGTAATTCTGTTTCGGCTGGATAAAACAAAAACAATTAAACGAATTATTCAACAAATTGAATATATAACTCTCTTAATATTAATTTAAAACAAAATCGTTATGAAAAAGAATTTTTTTAAAGTAGCAACCGGCGTTCTGTTTATTGGCGCCATGAGTATGATGTTTGTATCGTGCAAGACTGCTAAAGTGCTTTCGCCTGCTGATTCAGGAGAAGTAGAAATCAAAACACCTTGTTCAGGTTCAGAATTCAACAGCAATTCTAAAGCATTGCGTTTCAGCGCCATTGGTGAGAGCATGGATCAAATGACTGCTAAGAAGAAAGCCATGAGCGAAGCCCGTGCTGGTTTAGCTGGTGCTATCAATACCTTGGTAAAAGGTGTAACTGACAATTATGTAAAATCGGGGAATTACAACAACAAAGAAGAGTTGATGAAAAACTATGAAGGCATGAACCGTGAAGTCATCAATCAATCACTTGCCGGAAGTGTGGTTATTTGCGAAAAAGCAACAGTGATTAAAAGCTCTGGAAATTACAAATATTACGTTTGTCTGGAACTTGGTGGCAGCGATATTTTGCAGCAAATCAATAACAAAATGACGAACAACGAACAATTGAAAGTTGATTACAATTACGAAAAATACAAAAAAACCTTCAACGAGGAAATGGGTAAAATTGGTCAATAATAGAATGCAAGAATACAACAGATCCTCTCTTCAGGGAGAGGATCTGTAATTAAATTAAGAGAATGCCAGTGCGACAGCTTGTTTTTATATTAACTTTTCAAATTTGTTGCGTGGGATTATTTTCGCAGAATTCTATTCGTGATGTATTGAACACTTTACCCGATATTAAAAAAAAACAGAGTGCGGCTCTGACATCATTGAAAGTAATGCTACCCTGTGATTTTAGTGATTATATATCAAATGGATATGTTGGAATTTCAGAGCCAAGAATGGATTCAGCAAAAGCATACCAACAGGCTTACATGAGAGCATTGTCAGTTTATGCATTGCAAAATTCACTGGCACGTGGTATGAGTGATTTTTTCAATGACGCTACGGCCCTAAGTACATCTTCAAACTACGAGGAATTTTGCGAGTTGAAAAATGAATGCAATTTAGCAGTCTCGTCAATAAAAGTGTTGAATACAATACAGCTGAAAAGTGGTGAGATTATTATTAAGTTGGAAATTGATTCTACACACCCAAAGTCTGTTGAGCGGATTCGTTTTAATGGTTCAATAGAGCTCTACAACAAAGAAACAGAAGTGGATGGAAACAACAAAACCAATTCGAAAATTTACATAAAAACCTCTGTTATTTACTCAGGTGACACAAAAGGTCATTCAGAAATGATGACCTATTATTTAAGCAATAACCGCTGGATAAGTCAGGATTTAGTTTATGATTCACTAAAAATTGATAACAGTCGATTTAAACTATTTTATGTAACTGAACCCAATTGTAAAAATGACACAACAGGATTTGATGACAAGCCTTTTGGCACTATGGATGGACTTTGGTTTGCATTTGCCAATGGAATTTACTCAGCCTTGTCGTCGCAACTGAAACCACAGTTTCTTAAGATGAAACAAGTTGGTGACCGGTTTGAGAATAAATTAATTTCACTGAATCGTGAAAGCGGATTTTTTCAGTTTAGCTCCACCCTTATCGGTGGCATTTATTTTGAAAACAATTTATATACCAAAATAAAAACAGAATTTCCGGGACGCTAACATTTTAAATTTACAGATATGAAAAATTTTACTTTTTTCTGTATGATTCTAGGGTGTCTTTTGCCACTCAATTTATTGGCACAATATACCAAAATGATTGATGTATTGGAAGATACAGAATCTGAAATGAATGATGGGAAACTGACCTTACGGTTTTTTGATGCCCAAACAGGACAACCGGTAAAAGATGCTAAAATCACACTTGCCGAAATTGGAGAATTTAGTTCTGACGCTTTCGGGAAAGTGAGATTCGCTAAAGTAAAAGATGGAAAATATGCTTTTACGTTTTCAAAAAACGAGTATATATCTGCCAGTTATCAGTTTGAAGTAATAGCCGAAACGATTTTTTATAATCGTTTTTCGGTTTGTCCACGCACGGAGCTTGGAGCTATACGCATTGTTCTTGACTGGGATAAATCACCCGCTGATCTCGATTTACATCTCATAAAATCAGGCTCTTACCATATTTCTTTTCATGATATGCTGAAATCAGCCGATGGAACTGCCCAACTCGACAGGGATGATATGGATGGATTCGGACCTGAAACTATCACTATAAACAAAACTGATAATACAGCGAGTTACAGTTGCTTTGTACACGACTATAGTGACAGCTCAAATCCCAAAACGTCAAATCTGTCACGCAGTAAGGCCGTTTTGCGAATTTACAACAACAATGAACTAAAAGACACATTCTATATCCCACGTGATAAAACAGGCAATGTATGGACCGTATTCGAAATCAAACATGGAGAAGTGATTGATGTAAATAAAGTTTCCGGGGAAAATTAATGGATAGCCAACTTTGCATTCTTCTTCTAAATTAAACCAAGCATTATGATTAATAAAAAAGTATTGTTGTTCATCTGCGGATATATTTTTATAGGCTTTCTACCTAACGAACTGAAAGCTCAAAATATAGCTGAAATAAAAGCAGATCGTGAGAATTTCATCTGGGGTGAAGGCAGCGGTGCCACGCTGAAAGAAGCAGATCAGATTGCATTGGCTGACATCATTGGGCAAATTTCGACACAGGTTGAGAGCAGATTCGAGAAAACAGTTTCCGAGACTGGCGACAAATTTAAAGAAACGGTTAATGATGTATTGAAAACTTACTCGAGTGCTACCTTGAAAAATACCGAACGAGTTATTGTGCAAAATGAACCCGATACCAAAGTGTTTCGATATGTAAGAAGAACTGAAATTGCCAAAGTTTTTGAATCACGAAAAAATAAACTTATAGAACTGGCTCATAATGGAGAGGCAGCCCTGAAAAACATTCAGATTGCTGATGCACTTCGGTATTATTATTGGGCTCAAACTTTACTGAGAAGTCATCCCGACGCATCGGATATAAGAATGACAAGTTCTACAGGCGAAGAAGTACTGTTGATAACCTGGCTTCCGGTAGAGATAAATCAGATTTTTTCTAATATGATGATCAAGATCGATGAGGTTGAAAAAAAGGATAATTATACCAATTGCCTGCTTGATATTCGTTATAAAAATGAACCAGTTCATAGCTTCGATTACACCTATTGGGGTGGACAAGACTGGTCAAATATAGTGAGTGCAAAAGACGGGGTAGGTGTGATTGAATTACCCCGGACCGATAATGGAACTGACATTCGGATAAAAATGGAATATGCTTTTGAGGGTGAAGCAAATATCGATATGGAATTGCGCGATGTTATGCAAAAAATTCCTCAGGTTCCATACAAAAGCAGTTACATGATTGTCAATACAAAAACGACAAAACCGATTACAACATTGCCCCCGGGAGTAAGCACTGCTCAAACAAATAATGTTAGTGAGACCAATAGTATTGCCGTAAATTCTGTTACAACTACTCCTGCAGCTCTGACAGTGGAAGCAGAACAAGTGCCGAAAGCAGGTATTAATTCAATGAATATATTGACTAATGTTGCGGATAAAGATGCGGTTATGAAAAAGATAATTGCAGCTATTAATACTAAAAATTACGAAGCGGCTCAAGGTCTTTTTTCAGATGACGGTTATTCTATTTTTCAAAAATTAATGGAATACGGCAATGCCAGAATATTGAAAATGATTGATTTAAAATATTACCAATACGATCAATTAGTCATCTGTCGCTCCATTCCCATGAGTTTTAATTTTAAATCAAACAACCGGACATTCGTTGAAAATGTAGTTTTTTATTTTGACAAAGACAACAAAATATGTAATCTTACTTTCAGTTTGTCGAAATTGGCTGTTGACGATATTGCAGCAAACACGAACTGGTCACAACAAACACGGATGTTGATAATGAGCTTTATGGAAAACTATAAAACAGCTTATTCACTGAAACGGCTCGATTACATTCAGAAAATATTTTCAGACGATGCGCTTATTATCACAGGAACTGTAACGAAAGTGAATAACACGCCCGAAAACAAATTCTTAAATAATAGCATTGTAAAATACAATCGGTTGACAAAAGCCAAGTACCTGAAAAATCTGGAATATTCATTTAAAAGCAATGAATATATCAATATCCGTTTTGCCGATAATATGGTTCGTCGTTCCGGCAAAAGCAATGATATATATGGAATTCAGATTAAACAGGATTATTTCTCGACTAATTACGGTGATTCAGGCTATTTATTCTTACTGATTGATCTTTCAGATACTATTTCACCTCAGATTCATGTCCGTACCTGGCAACCCGAGAAAAATCCGGATGGCAGCATTTATGGATTATCGGATTTTTAATACTTAAAAAATAACCATAATAAATAATCTTATGATTAAGAAACTATTATTCTTCGTTTTGCTACTATGCCTTAGTGGATCTTTATTTGCAGAGATTAATGTTAAAACGTTCCGCAAGCTCGAAACAGACCTTGATGCCCGCTTAAATGAATCGATTAAAGATCAAAATGGCGATTTATGCGCCATCATCAAAGTGGTCACTTCCCAAACAGGATTCACATTCGATTGTGGACAGATTGGCATTATGAAAACCGTTCAAAAAACGGGCGAAATATGGGTATACGTTCCATTTTCAACCAAACGAATCACCATTGCACATCCTGTGCTGGGTTTTCTGAGAGATTATATGTTTCCTATGTCGGTGGAGAAGGCCACGGTGTATGAACTGGTTTTGACAACCGACAAAGTGGTGACCATCATTGAAAAAAATGAAATGGATACACAATGGTTGCTGATTGATACCGATCCAATTGGCGCTGATGTGTATATTAACGACCAACCTGTAGGCAAAACGCCTTATCAGAATGAGTTTCCGATTGGCAAATACACATATCGTTTACAAAAAGATCAATATATTAACGATGTAGGAATTGTAGAATTAAAGCCCGGGGATCAAAAACAAATCATCAAATCACAGTTGAAGCCTAATTATGGTACAGTACAAATAACAAGTACTCCTGAAAATGGAGCTAAAGTAAGTCTAAATGGAATACCGACCGGCAAAACTACTCCTTGTAATCTGGAAACCGTTCCGGCGGGTGATCATACACTTAAAGTTAGTTGTGATTTTTACGAAACCACTTCCCAACGTATAACCATCATTCCAGGCGAAACAAAACAGGTAGTTATCAATATGAATCCGGCTTTTTCAGAGGTCACTTTACAATCAGATCCCAAGGCCGATATTTATATTAACGGTATTTTTAAAGCCAATGGAAGCTGGCAGGGCAGATTAACTCCTGCTGTTTATTCTTTTGAGGCAAAATTAGAGAAGTATAGTACAGCTTCTGAAAATAAAACCATTGAAATAGGTATTCCCGTAAACATTACCTTAAAACCGAAACCTAGAACCGGTAATTTAAAAGTAATAAGTACTCCGTTTGAAGCCACTGTTAAATTAAATGGAGAACTTATGGGTCAAACGCCTGTAACATTGAGAAAGTTAATTACCGGTGATTATACAGTTGAACTATCCCGACAGGGATACCTGACAAAAACTGAAACCGTAACAGTCAATGAAGGAATTACCAACATTTTAAATTCAACTCTGACATACTCAAGTTCTGAAAGTGCTAAACCGGAGAATCCAAAACCGATAAATTCTGCTCCTGTAATTAAGACCATTACCGAACGAACAGCCACAATAACTTCAAACCCAACTGGTGCTACAGTTAGTATTGATGGTATTTTTGTTGGTAAAACTCCTTACAATGGGGTTTTGACAATTGGAAGCCACAATTTACTGCTACAACAGGGAATAGAAAAAATCAATAAAACTGTTACTATTGAACCAACCAGAGGTGAAACTGAATTCAATTTAACTTTTGCACAAAAAGCATTTGAACAATCAATGAATGCTGTAATTGAAAACAAAGAAGCTCCAAGTTTAGATCGTGAAGTTAGTATTGGTTCGTCTCCAACAGGAGCATCACTTTTTATTGACTCTAAATTGGTAGGTCACACTCCTTACACAGGCAAATTAAACTTTGGAAATCACTCCGTACGAATTGAACAAAATAATTTGAAATCTGAAAAAAATATTACTGTTTCTCAATATGGAGGTGAAACCGATTTTACATTGATTCTGGAACAACCTTTAAAAACGGAAACCAACACAACTTTAACAGAAGTCAAATTAACACCTGTCCAATCAAATCCTGTTAGTTCAGATTTGACAACAAAAAAGAAGGCTAAATTTAAAGATTTTGCTTCACTTGGTGGTCAAATTGGACTTAACAGTGCTACAATATTTGACATCGGTATAGGAATGGATATTAAATATGCAAATTGGATTTTTTCTAAAACCGAATTGAGTTTAAGTGGATTTAACAATATGGCATGTATAGGAAACTTTACAAAAAAGTCTAGTCTTTTTGGAGAAATTGGTGCTAATTTAGATTTATTGGGATTGTCAGGAGCAACTGGAATTGCTTTAGGGTTAGGATATGGTAACTTTAGAAGTAATTTAGATGTTAGAATTATAACTGGAGGAAATACAATTTTTGAATTAATGTACAGACTTGGTTTCTAGATAAAAAAAAATGATAATATATTGCAAGATAAATAATAAATAAACTACATAAAATTAATCTTATGATTAAGAAATTATTATCCTTCGTTTTGCTTCTATGCCTTAGTGGATCTTTATTCGCAGAGATTAGCGTAAAATCGTTCAGAAAGCTCGAAACAGATCTTGATGCCCGTTTAAATGAATCGATTAAAGATCAAAATGGCGATTTATGTGCCATCATCAAAGTGGTCACTTCCCAAACAGGATTCACATTCGATTGCGGACAGATTGGCATTATGAAAACTGTTCAGAAAACAGGTGAAATTTGGGTATACGTACCATTTTCAACCAAACGAATCACCATTGCACATCCTGTTCTTGGTTTCCTGAGAGATTACATGTTTCCTATGTCGGTGGAGAAGGCCACGGTGTATGAACTGATTTTGACAACTGATAAAGTGGTGACCACGATAGAAAAAAACGAAATGGATACACAATGGCTGTTGATTAATACCGATCCAACCGGTGCCGATGTTTATATCAACGACCAACCGGTTGGTAAAACGCCTTATCAAAACGAATTTCCAATAGGGAAATACACTTACCGCCTCCAAAAAGAACTATATATTAACGAAGCCGGGATTGTGGAATTGAAACCAGGCGATCAAAAACAAATTATTAAACTGCAGTTGAAACCAAACTATGGGACACTGCTAATATCAAGCACTCCAGAGAATGGAGCTAAAGTGAGTATGAACGGTATGCCAACAGGCAAAATAACACCTTGCAAACTCGAAATGGTACCCGCGGGCGAGCATACCGTGAAAGTAAGTTATGATCTGTATGAAACAACTTCTCAAAAGCTGACAGTAATTCCTGGTGAAACAAAACAGGTGGTTATTAATATGAATCCGGCTTTTTCAGAAGTCACCTTACAATCAGACCCAAAGGCTGATATTTATATTAACGGCATCTTTAAAGCCAATGGAAACTGGCAAGGAAGATTAACTCCTGCGGTATATTCTTTTGAGGCAAAGTTAGAAAAGTATACTACTGCTACTGAAAGTAAAGCTATCGAAATAGGCATTCCGGTAAACATTACTTTAAAACCTAAGGCTCGTACCGGAAACCTAAAAGTGATTAGTAATCCCTTTGAAGCGACCATAAAAATTAACGGAAAGATTATGGGACAAACACCCACCACTTTGCGAAATATGCTTATTGGTGAATACAGTACTGAGATCTCCTTGCCGGGGTTTTCTACAGCTATTGAAAAAACAACAATTACCGAAGGTCAAACTGCAATTATCAATGCAACGCTTATTAATGGGCGAAGCACAACCATCAATTCCGAACCAAGCGGGGCAAACTTGACCATTGATGGGGTAATGGTTGGAACAACGCCCTATACCGGTTCTGTTCCTTACGGTAATCATAAAATAAAACTTGAACAGGGTTCAAATAAAGCGTATAAAAATCTGCTTGTGAGCGAGTCTGATAATCCGAATTACACATTAACATTTGCAACTACTTACGGGAATCTGGATATTTCAAACAACTCATATGCGTCGATTTATATTGATGGAGAATTCAAAGGAATGAGCAGTTGGCAAGGCAAACTTCCTTCAGGAAGTTATCGGGTTGAGGTGAAAAAAGATGGACTTAAAACAGCTTCACAACAAGTGGAATTATTCGAAGACGACAATCAGAGAATAACACTTGAACCGGCTGAGTCTTTTGGTTCGCTCGACGTGAGCACTGACCCTATTGGTGCAACTATCCTAATTAACGGCAAAGAACGTGGTTTGTCACCAAGCACTATCACAAACTTGTCGACAGGAAATTATGATGTGGAATTAAGAAAAGAAGGTTCATCAAGTATATTAAAGAAAGTGATTATTCGGGAAAATGAAACAACAAAACTGGATGAAAAACTTTCGTTGGGACTCGTATTTACAGTTCAATCTATTCCTTCAGGGGTTGATATTTTTGTGGATGGAATTGCTTCCGGAAAAACACCTAAAGATATTGCGCTGTCATATAGCACGCACATTATCAAAGTAACAGATGGAAAAATAAGCCAGGAATCGCAAGTGGAGGTTAGTAAAGAATCCGCAACTACCTTGTTGTTTCAGCTGTACGAATGCAATCAAACAAAATCTATCACATCCATTCCTTCGGGAGCAAATGTGATTGTAGATGGCAGCATTATTGGTACTACTCCTATGAGCCAATTACTAAAGGAAAAAGAAATGAAAATTAAAATAGAGAAAAAAGGATTTGACCAATCCCTTAATACTCTACGCTGTGAAGACAATGGTCTGAATGTGAAACTAAAACCGAAGAAAACAGGCCATTTGTATATTGAAGTAGGTGCGGCAATTCCGTTAATATCTACTCAATCGGAGTTTCTGAGTAATATGGCCTATCAGGTACGCGTTGCCTACATGAAAACATTTGGCGTTTACGCAAAATATGAAACGAGCGGCTCTCCACAAAGTATTGATTATACTACAGCAAACATTCCCTCAAATTATTATTATTCTACATCAGGAACTATTGTAGAAAAATATAGTCGGGTAGGATATGTAGTCGGTGCCATGTTGCATGTCAGTCCGGTAACACTTTATGTTGGTGCCGGAATTGGATATTACAATCATTATATCAGTGCAAGCCTTTATAAATATTCTGACAATAGCTTATACAAGCAAATTTACTTAGGAGATACCAATTCAATATTAGGAACAGGAATGGAAAGTGAAGCGGGGTTAATCTTTGGCGGTAAAACTTTTACGTTCTCTGTTGGAGTATCGAATATCGAATTTAAATACTATGAAATATCAGCTGGGTTAGGTATAATGTTTTGATAAAAATTAAGAATTATGAAAAAAGTTATGATAAACAAGATAAATAGAAAAGTGAAATTCAGCGTAAATTTCAGCAAATTAGTATTCCTTTTGGGAAGTTTATTCTTATTTAATGCCTGTTTAGATGAATCTCCTTTTGCAAAAACAAATAAAACAGATTCAAATTCCGGAATAAATACAGATAATGACGGGAACGTATTCAATACGGTAACTATTGGAAATCAGGTTTGGATGGCTGAAAACTTAAGGAGCACTAAATACAGGGATGGAAGTTCTATAAGCAATGTAACCGGAACCTCACAATGGGGAGCACTAACATCAGGAGCATATTGTTCAGTTCTTAATAATAGTACCAATTCAAAAACCTATGGTCAACTCTACAATTGGTATGCAATTACTGACATTCGCAATATTGCTCCAAAAGGTTGGCACGTTCCAACTTATTACGAATGGGATGAAATGTTTTATTATTTAGGTATAGACAGCTTAGCGGGTGAAAAATTAAAAGAAACAGGAACAACACATTGGACCTATCCAAATACAGGAGCAACAAATATTTATAGTTTTAATGCTCTGCCATCAGGATGGAGACAAGATGATGGTTTATTTTATGCTTTTGGATACAGCACCTTTTGGTGGACAAGTACTGAATATGCCAGCAATACATTGAATGCTTACGGTCGGGAAATAGATTACAATAAAACCAGTTTAGACAGATACTATACATATAAAAGTTGGGGATTATCTGTTCGCTGTGTGAGAGATGAAGTAGCAAATACCAGCAACACCCCAATGATAAGTTATTCGGGTTCTTATTTTTATTATAACGGAACTCCGATTATTCCTATTTATCCAACAAACTTAGGTGGTTTGGTTTATTCATCAGCAGTTGTTTCTACTTTTGCAGGAAGTGGGGCAACGGGTTTAGTTAATGGCACAGGAACTGCTGCAAGTTTCTATCAACCATTTAGTTTGGCAGTAGATGCTACGGGTAATGTGTTTGTAGCCGATGCTTTAAATAATGTAATTAGAAAAATAACTTCAGCTGGAGTAGTGACAACTTTAGCTGGCAGTGGAACTGCTGGTTCTGCTAATGGTACTGGAACTGCTGCAAGTTTCAACCAAGCTTATGGGGTTGCTGTAGATGCATCCGGGAATGTATATGTAGCCGATGCGGCAAATAATAAAATCCGGAAAATAACATCAGCTGGAGTGGTAACAACTTTTGCTGGTAGTGGAACTGCTGGTTCTGCTGACGGTATTGGAACTGCTGCAAGTTTTAACTATCCCTATGGAATAGCTGTTGATGCATCCGGTAATATTTATGTGAGTGATATGGTTAACTCCAAAATTAGGAAAATTACTTCAGCGGGTGTAGTTACTACTTTTGCAGGATCAGGAATACCTGGTTCAACTGACGGTGTTGGTACTTCTGCTACTTTCAATAATCCTAAAGGTCTAGTTGTAGATGCTTTAGGTAATGTCTATGTGACAGATATGAGTAATAATAAAATTCGAAAAATAACATCAGCAGGAGTGGTTAGTACTTTAGCTGGAAGTGGAAGTCAGGGAGTTGTGAATGGTCAGGGAGTTGCAGCTAGTTTCAATCAACCAGAAGATGTAGCTGTGGATGCTTCGGGGAATGTTTATGTGGCAGACAGACCAAATATGGTGATCCGTAAAATTACTTCTACAGGACTGGTTACTACTTTAGCAGGAAGTGGAACAAGTGGTTCTACAAATGCTACAGGAACAGCTGCAAGTTTTTTTAATCCAAGAGGTGTGGCAGTAGATGCATCTTGGAATGTGTTTGTCTCTGATTCGTATAATAATATGATACGTAAAATCACTCAATACGGTTATTTTATCAGCCCGGCATTACCTGCAGGATTGAGCTTTGATACCTCAACCGGTACAATCAGCGGAACACCGACAGTAAGTAGCTCTTCAAAAACGTATACAGTTACAGCTATCAATGAATATGGTAATTATTCAACGACATTCAATTTAACTATTTATTAAACTATAATATTGATTAACTCAGAAAGGTGGAAGTGTTGTTACACCTTTCATTACTACATTGATTTTCAAAATAAAAATATTTTCTCAAAATATTTACTTGCTTATTATATTTTAACTTCAAAAGTTAACTCTTTCTTTTTTTTCTGATTTTCGCATTTTGTTTGTCTTGTTTTTCTGATTGTATAATCTTTCAATTCACTATAAAACAACACCTTAAAACAAATCCGTATGAGAAAAAATGTTTTTCCCTTGTTCCTTCTTTTCGTTGGAACACTTACATTAGCGGCCCAGGTAGCCACTTCCAACAAAGGAATGATTCCTTCACACTACGACCGCAATGCACTCACAGTGCTTATTTTGGATAACAACGGAGCTTATATCCGTGATATCAAAAACGCTACCGGCAGTCTGGCTATTCCCGAAAAGTATGACGACAACTCACAAAATGTCAAGTGGCTAGCTTCAGAATCGAATCAAAATCAAATTCTTCAGGCCATTGATCGATCAAAGTTAGCCAATAAAATTATGGCAAGCTTGTTTTCACGCTCTCCAAACGGTGATTTCGACATGACACTGATTGGCAAACGTGGACTTTACAACGCCACTGTTGAAGAAATGATGAAAGCATCGGCATCTAAAATCGGATTAAATAAGATAAAAGATACAGGGCGGTCATTGGTTAACAACTCATATATTCAGGTTATCGACCTCCGTAATGTTGTGTCGATGCAGGAATATTATGATGCTCAGGATGCTGCAAATCGTAAATCTGCAGCCTATGCCGGAACTGTATTTAAACCAGTCGACCGGACTCAAAATGGTTGGAAAGGCGATGTACTTTCTTATCTCTACCGTATTGAACCGTCAAATGTCGACAGCCTTTACGATAAAATGTGGATATATAGTGACGATAACAATGCTGTCAGGGAATACAAAAAAACACTTTTCGATAATTCGAAATTTGGTTTTAGTTATGTGACTTCAGTAAAATCTCAGGCTAATGGCACACAATACAATCCCGGACAATTATTAGCACCAACAGTACAACTTGGCAGAGAAGCATTGTTCAGCAAACTGCTTCACTCTGCCCTTATTTCAGCTTTATATGAAATCGAAACGAATTATGAACCATTTAGGGTGAAAACATCAGTATATGCCGTGCAACCAATTCGTGCAAAAATTGGAACCAAAGAAGGCCTGGCTGTTGATCAACGCTTTTTTGTGCTTGAAAACATTCAGAATTCGAAAGGCGAAACAACTTCACAACGCAAGGGAGTAGTATTTGTGGCTAAAGTAGAGAATAATTCAGTAGTTGCAACTACCGCAGCGACTGAACAATCGAGGTTTTATCAGACTGCAGGAAAAAAACTTGAACCCGGAATGACTATGCAACAACGGAATGATGTCGGACTAGGTCTATCAGCCGGATATGGCTCTTTGATTGGTGGTATGAGTGGTTTCTATCTGAAAGCTGAGGAAAATATTGCCACATTGTCTCATTTCGTACCGGGTAATTCTAAAAACCTAATCAAAATTACGCAACTCAAAGCATTTTTCACAGCATCTTTTGATGCTGGAAATTATGGTGGATATGATTATTCGTTTACCCGAATGCAGTATGGAATTTCGAAAGGATTTTATTTTCTTCGTAATTTTTCAGTCGCTCCTTTTGTTTCATACGGAGTAGAAGCTGCTAAATCACCCAACTGGACTGATGATACTTCCGTAAATACGGCCTTTCTAAATATCGGTGCTTATGCCACGGTCAACATTTTATACAATCTACAGGTAGTTGGAACGGTAAATTTGTATAATTTAGTAGGGAATGCGTATCAAAAAGTGGGTGATGTCACTTCTGATTACGCACATACATACGATTATTACTTTAATGGCAGAAGCGGTCTGGCTGTAGAACTAGGAATTCGTTACGAGTTATAATCTTTAAATTCAAAGAATATGAGAAAAAAAGTTATTTTTATTGTTATGATTACGTTGGTTGCTTTACTTTCCACAGCACAAACCAGACGTGATTTAAAAGCGATGTATCACAGCCAGTATAGTTATGAAGTTAGTTGTCTGGGTGTAGGACAGGATGGGACTAAAGCCATTAAAGTGTGGGGCTACGGAAAAAATGCGGAAGTTGCAGCTTATAATGCCAAACGCGATGCAGTTGCCGCCATGATTTTCCGGGGTGTATCTGGTGGTAACGGAGCAGCACCAACTCCGGCAATTCTCAGCATCGATGGGTATGAGAAAAATGCAGAGTTTTTCGATGCATTCTTTAAGAGTGGAGGCATGTATCTGAGCTTTATCAATCTCACTACCGACGGTGTTCCAAGCGGTGATGACCGTGTGCGAATGGAAAAAGGCTACAAAGTTGCTATTTGTGCCTCGGTTAATTACGACGGACTTCGCAAATACCTGGAAGAAAAGGGTATTGCAAAGAAACTTGATGCCGGATTTTAATTAATTCACAAGTACTAATGCATAACTAAAACAATACAATATGAAAAAACTGATTTTAATATTTTTAATAATTATGGTGAGCTTAATAGCTTACAGTCAGGCTAAAAAGCCTACAATTATGGTTGTTCCCAGCGATAATTTCTGCATATCAAAAGGTTATTTTTCAACAGTAACTATAAATGGTGCGGAACAGAAAATTCCCAATTACAAAAAAGCCTTTCAGGAAAATGACCAAATACGGTTGGTAATTACCAAAATGGGGGCTATAATGTCTGATCGAAGTTTCCCGCTGAAAGATCTGGAACAAACCCTGAAGAGCATCGATACTGAAGGTACTGAATTGAGTATGATGTCATCGAAAAGTTCCGGTGCTGCCATTAAGGAAAGCCCGATTGATGTACTGAAACGCACTGCAAAAGCTGATATCATTATGGATATTGATTACAGCATCAAACGGCAGGGACCAAACCAAATCATCAGCTTTAACCTCAGAGGCCTGGATGCCTATACCAACAAACAAGTGGCAGCAGCTGCTGGAGTTGGTTCGCCTTCTTCGTTCGCCACAGCCGATTTATTGCTTGAAGAAGCTGTGTTGAGCCAAATGGATGGTTTCAATGGTCAGTTGAGTAAACATTTCGACGATATGTTTAAAAATGGTCGTGAGGTGGTGGTGGTGGTACGTGCTTGGAATGGTTCAGAAGTGGATTTGGAAACTGAATTCACTGCAAATGGAGAAAAAGAATCGCTGGCACAACATATTGAAAACTGGATGAGTACCAACACGGTTTCCGGTCGGTTTTCAACGGTTGATGCAACAGAAAACGTTCTCAAAATGGATCAGGTACGCATCCCTATGATGTATACCTACAGCAGCGGTCGTGAAGTGGCTATGGATACAAAACGGTTTGTAACCAATCTGAATAAATATCTGGCTGCTCCACCTTTTAATATAGTGACTAAAATATACCAACGCGGACTTGGCGAAGCGTGGTTAATCATTGGCGAGAAATAAGTTTAATCCAGCAAAAATCTGATATATATGAAACGACTCACAAGAAGTATAATAGCAATTATTTGCATATTGATCGTCAGTAACACAGCAATTTCGCAGAATAACGCCCAGCAAAGCGACGACAACCAACGTATTGCCATCGCTCCTACGCTACCTCCTGAATTACATAAAACCTATCCGGAAGCCTCATTGAACATTTTGCTAAACAAAATGAAAACAATGGTCAGTCTGAATGGTATGAGTGCGGTAGAAGGAATGAATTATGTGGTTATTTATCCCCAGGTTTCAGTAATTAAAAGCGATGTAACCGGCACCACACCGGCCATGTTTGCCTATAGATTGGAGGTAATTTTCAATGTGGCCGATTATTATTCGGGCAATGTGTATGCCACAGCTTCTCAGGAAGTTGCCGGAGTTGGGAAAACTCAACAAGCAGCCTATACATCAGCATTTCAACAGCTTACAGAGCGAGCGGGGAAATACAAATTGATGATTGAAAAAGCTAAAGACGGCATTCTGGGCTATTATAATACCCATTGCGATTTGGTGATTTCGAAAGCAAAAAGTTTAGCTGCTCAACGGAAATACCACGAAGCTCTGGACTTGCTGAATGGTGTGCCGTCCGTTTGCCGGGAGTGTTTTGATAAATGCAATCTGACTGCTCAGGAAATTGCCGCCAATATGCCCGTTGCCATTCCACGGGAAGAACCGCTTGTTGAACCAAGAGAAAAAGTAATTCCATCCGAAAGTCAGGAATTAGTGGAACTGGGAAATAATATCTTCATCCGCTATAAAAGTTGTAGGCTTATTGGTGATATTACTACTGTTTTCTTTGAGCTAATCAACAAAAACGAAGGTGATTTTGATCAGAATTTCTACAAGATTTACGAAACCTTTTTAATTAATGAAAAAGGGGAAGAAATTAAAATTCAAAATCTGATTGTTGGAGGCAAAAAAAACAATTACTTCCTGAAAGCTACATTGATACCTGAAGTTAACACCGGGTTGATTTGCGAATTCCCTAAAGTGAAGGAAATAAAAATGTTGCGTTTCCTTATTAATGATAATTTTTTCCGTTTTAAAAACATAAATGTTTCAAAATAAGCAATACCATGAAAAAACAGGGAATAGTTTTGGCTTTTCTTTGCTGTTCTTTGCTGCTTTTCGCTCAGTTTACTGTAATTGAGAAAAATGGCAAAAAACCAAATTGGACTATGGAACTTGAAAAAGGATTTGTAGTTGGAATCGGTGCCGGAATGACCATTCAACAGGCTCAGGACAATGCAATACTAAATGTAAAAGCTCAGATTGTCAGCTCGGTAGCAGATAATATTGTATCAACATCCGAGTTGAAAAATGCTGAAATTACTACTGATAGGGTTTCGCATCAATTTCAGACTTATTCCAGTCTAATCACGTCAAAATCGGGCAAACAGAATTACCTGATGGGTATTTCGAAACTAAATGTGAGCGACAGTTACTGGGAAAAACGATTGGACAAACAGACAAAAGACATTAGTTATCAGTATTTTGTAAAATATCCATTCAGCTCAACCGAATTGTCTCAACTGGTTTATGAGTTTAAGCAGAAAGATCAGGAACTAACCGACGAATTGGAAAAAATACTGGCTAAATTGCAGATTTTTACCACTATCGAAGAAATTTTGGATGGTCAGGCCACACTAACTTCGCTCTGCGATGCCTTTATTGACCAACGTAAAACAAAGGCTCAAATAGCTATTGACAAATGCAACACGTTGTTGGCTTCGGTTATTATTCAAAATGAAGAAAGCATTCTTGGAAATCTTCGGTACGGGCTATACATTAACAATAAGCGGGTTAGCACTTCAGCAAGACCGATTATCTCAGCTCCCTGTGCAATTGTGGAAGACAAAAAATTAGGCACTGAGATTTGCGAGTTACACTACCGATACGATGAATGCTATGGCGATGTGGACAATAGAATTAAAGTAGTCTATACATTTGGTGCTTCAAAATCAGAACGAACGTTTTTCTTCGACCTTACTGAAAACAAAGCCGACTTGAATTTGATAGGTACAATCAGAATAAGTGATGGCAACCGGGAAGGCGAATCAATTAGCAATGCAAAATGTAAAATAGAACTGAACTCAAAATTCAATAGTCCGGTTACTATTACAAACATCACATTCGACTGGAAACAATACGGACTTATTAGCGATGTAGCTTTAAATGAAACTTTTTCAGGCAAGGGAATTCATGTGCTTGAATTTACTATTCCCCGTCTGACAACTCCGGTTTCAACTGTACTGCATCCCGAGAACAAGCTGAATGGTTCAATTACATATTCGTCTGACAATGGAAAACAAACCGGAAAAATCAGAATATATCAGAAAGAGTATATTACGACCTGGTGATAAATGAATACAAAAAAGGATGTCTGACTTTAAATCAAACATCCTTTCATTCCTTTAAGAAACTAATCAATCAGAGTAAACCGAATAATTCATTTCAGACCTGATTCGTCTTAAACGGGTCGTTGTTGAAATGTTCAGGAGCATTTAGTTTCGCTTCACCCGGTGCCGGTGGTGGTGTGGATTCCAATTGGAGAGCTATTTCGTTATCCAATTCCACGCAAACTATTTCAGGTATGTTATACATCCGTTTTTCAATGTTTTTTTCTGTATTTTTCATATTACTTCTTATTAACGGATAATTACTTTTTGAATTTCACTCTGACCATTTACTGATAGTTCAACAAAAAATACTCCTGCACCGAAAGATTTATGAATAGTTGTTTTGGTTGAATTAAGAATGCTTTCATATTGTTTTTGACCCAGTACGTTATAAATAGCAACGTTTGCTTTTTCTGGTGATTGAACAACAATTTGATTCGTAGTATTTACAAATGCTTGTGCATTTAGCTTTATTTTATTAAAACCTGTTATTGACCCCGATGTCCGGAATATAATACTAAAGCGATTAGCATCATTAACTGCATCAGAGCTAAATTCATAAGCCTGACCACTTGTCAGATTAAATTCAGTGTTTTTTTGTTTGTCTTTCAGTATTATTTGCATTTCCGAACCAAAGTTGCTGAATTCGGAAGCCGAAATAGTAAAGTCATTGCCTTTTTCCGTGACAAAACCCAATGGAATTTCGGTGCCAACGGTGATTTCGTTTAAGGCATTAATGACCAACTTTTCATTACCAGCCTGTGTGTAAATTTCTGGTTGGTCTGAACCGGCGAGATTAAAGTATTTTGGTGCATCATAGGTGTCGAAAGCATTGCTGGCATCCCTACTGGCATAAATTACTGCTTCGTCGGCAGTTGCTCCATTTGTAACATTCAAACGAAGCAGTTGTATTTCGTTTACCGAGATTTTTGGTGCTTTAAGTGCATTTATTCCACCCGTATTGTGCGAACGCATAGCATTTTTAAAGGTAATTGTACCCCCGGTACTTCTCACCCAGAATGCTTGCATAGGCGGTACCAGATTGTTTACTGTTGCAGGGCTAGCTATACCCGATGCATTAATCGTTGCAAAAATATAGATGGAACCTTCATAAGCCCATGTAACTGTTCCGTCGGTTATGCCTGTTGTTCCAAGTCCGCCGGTTGGCCCACCCGAAACGTCTGAAGTACCTGCCGAAGTAACTCTGTAGAAACGTGTGCCATTATAAACAATGTTGTCCAGGCTATAAGCTGTATTTGGTGCCCATGCACTATTGCCATTGTAACTAATAGTACGATACCACATAGTTCCGGTTGGCATATTAGCAGCTGCATTGTCTGCAGCCACTACTGACCAGCTGAGGTACGATGGATATGGATTCCCCACAAGGTTAAAGCCATTTCCAAAACCGGAAGTATAGGTAAGCGTAACCGGAACATCACCTGAGTTAGTAGTTCCATTAAATGAAACCGTTCCTGTAGAGCCCTGTGAAGCCGAAGCTACTTGTATATATCCTTTACCGCGTGTCAAGGTGCCGGTTACGGCGGGAAACAAACCTGTTAGTTCGTTGTATTCCGCAACCGAAGCTCCTCTGTTTAACACCGTGTAATCAGCTGTATTATTCAATGGTGCACTCATATACCAGTTGCGACCGGCAGTTACATATTGTTGTACAGTGGCAACAACTGTTGGCGCGCTATAATTATCCATCAATGTTGAAGTTCCACTTGAATTACTTTGAAGGGTAATGCCGTTAGTGGCTGTTAGTGTTCCTGAAGAAATAGTCAATTTTGCTTCTGGAGCTACGATTAGTGATTTTACAGTTTTAGTGGCATTGATTACGAATTCACTTGAACTTACAGTTAAGTCGGTGTTGGCTAATTGAACATCGGAAATCCCTATAGTACTTAAATTACCCCCCGACAAGTTTATTTGAGAGGGAATGAGTTGAATTCCTAAGACCCGTGGCCAATTTGTTGTTTGTATTAATTTTATCGAATTACTTCCTGCAATAAGTGTAACAGGGATATCAAAGGTTGTAGGTGTAGCAGATAAGGCCATATTACTGGTCAAAACATTTGTTCCTGAATTTACTGACACATTAAGAGCATTGGTAGCGAATCCACTAAAGTAAGTTAATCGGGCCATATAATTTCCGGCATTCGTTACCGAGATATTGGTGAAATTGATATTACTTCCTCCATTAAAATCCAGATAATCTGAACCGGCTACTTCTTTTGTATTTGAACCCACATAATCGGTACATTTTGCATAATAAAAATGAGTTAACCAGAAATCATTTGCTCCGGATGTGCCACCAACGTAACAAACAACAGGTGACCATTCAAATCCTGCAAGAGTTCCTGTTCCAAGTGGAGCTGTAACGCTCACACTTCCAGAAGTTCCTGTACCAACGGTAGCGGTTATCTGAGTATCGCTGTTTACTGTAAATGAAGTGGCGGCAGTACCACCAAAACTTACAGAAGTAGTTCCTGTGAAATTTACCCCAGTTAAAGTAACAGTACCAGTATTTTTTTGTAGTGTAGGTGTAAATGAAGTTATGGCCGGAGGACCTATTAACTGTATACCTAAAACACGAGGCCAGTTGCCTGATTGAGTTAAATTTATAGTATTTGTACCGGCTATAAGTGTAACTGGAATATCAAAGGTTGTAGGTGTAGCAGATAAGGCCATATTACTGGTCAAGACATTTGTTCCTCCGTTTATCGAGACATTAAGCGCATTTGTTGCGAATCCACTATAGTAGGTTAATCTGGCCATATAATTACCGGCATTCGTTACCGAAATATTGGTGAAATTGATATTACTTCCTCCATTAAAATCCAGATAATCCGAACCTGCTACCTCTTTCGTATTCGAACCAACATAATCGGTACATTTTGCATAATAAAAATGAGTCAACCAAAAATCATTTGCTCCGGATGTGCCACCATCGTAACAAACAACTGGCGACCACTCAAATCCCGAAAGACTTCCCGTTCCAAGTGGAGCTGTAACACTCACGTTTCCAGTGGCACCAGAGCCAACGGTGGCAGTTATTTGTGTATCACTATTTACAGTAAATGAAGTTGCTGCTGTTCCACCAAAGCTTATTGCAGTTGCACCAGTAAAATTCAAACCCGAGATAGTTACTACTCCTCCATTTTTCTGGAGTGTGGGTGTAAATGAGGTAATGGTTGGTGAGGCAATGATTGGCGTGAACTCTTCCATCATCATACAATTAATGTAGGCATAATTGTTTGCTGAAGCTGTTGTACTATAAGCACTTATTATGATCTCTCCGCTTGCATTTGGTGTAAAATAACCACTCGTGTAAACCGAACTGTTATTCCCATAATAGGTACCGGAGACGGTGTATCCGGTTTGCGATGAAAGCTTATAGTCATAATTAAATTGGGTGGTTGGAGTTGAACTTGTAGGAAAATACGCCGTTCCTCCAAGTCCGGAGGCAGAGGAAGTATTCAAAGTACCGGACACTGCACTACCTGCTCCCTGAATTACATAACAGGAAGTTCTTGCATAATTCCCATTTCTACACCCAAAAATTTTAAACCGATACGTTTTTGAGGTATTAAGCCCTGTAATTTTAAAGGAAGGTGCAGCCGCCTGAGTGGTAGCTAGTGTGAAGATATAATCTTCTGTTGCTGTACCTACTGCAAAAAAGTTATTTACTCCAAATTGAGAATCGTAAGGACTTTTTAAACCACCGTTTACTTTCCCATTGGTATTAAATGTAGCGGTTGAATTAAAATTCAATCCAAAAGTGGTTGACTGATTTGTTGTATTTATCAGATTAGGATAGTTTGTTCCGCTTGGTATAATTACATTATTACCTGCATTAACGCCACTTATGTTGTTCCAGTAATTTCCATGCTGCAAATCAGGATTGACGGTTACATCGCCATCGGCGGTATTGGATGCAAGTGGTCCAAAATCGAACAGGAAACTTTGGTTTAATGTCTGAGCCATCAAGCCCGAATTACAAATTAAAAGAAGTACTAATAATACTTTGATTGCTTTCATGTGATTCTTCATTTTGAATGTATTAATCTATAAAATAATAAATTTAACAGTTATTTTTAGTGTTCAGCACACAAATATATCTCCATTACCAGAAATCATTCATGACATTCCGTTCAAATAATGCTATTTTTGCGTCAACCATCAAATTATTGAATTTAAGTTGTGGTTTAAACTTATTGTTGAATTATTTGCTGAGTGTTGTTTAAGCTTAATGCTGCTGAATTCAAGTTATTATTTTCTTATTTTCGAAGTATTTGGATAGGTTCTGTTGCTAGAGAAAACCTTAATCATTTTCTGCCGTTGAGATTCAGGCATTTTCTGAATCACATTTATATCCTTCGAACCAAAAATATCCTCTAAGAATACAAGTGGTTCTAATTGATTGTACGTTGACCAAGGCAAATAAAAACCCACTCCATGACCTCTTGGAGAGGAAATAGTCATTGCTTCTCCTACAAAACCACTTGCAAATCCTTTTATTGGATCATTCTTTATGTCCCAATTTACAAATTGCCGGGTGTTGTATAACAATAGTTTTGAAAAGTGAAGTAATTGCTCATCACCGGTATAAAGATATGCTCTGTAAAAATTCAACGCATCAATAGCAGCATAAGTATCAACTCCGGAATGCCCTGTGGCAATAAGACTTTGCCCTGTTACTGAACGATTCACCGGAAAAATTACTTTTGAATCGTCTTTGGGAATCGGAATATCCCAACAGACCACCCAAGTCCGATAAAAATAAATTGTTTGAAGCACTGCGTCCATCCATTTTTTATCATTATCCAAATCGTACAATGCCCAGTATGCCCGTAGCGCCATCGATGCCGATTCCTTATCCATCACATTGGGATTATCAATTGCACCTCCAACGTATTTGAAATTAATCATTATATCATTTAGCATGTAATCTCCGGCTTTAATTGCTGCTTCTTTGTAGCTTTTATTAGCAGTTGCCATATACATTTCAACCAAATACGGAATGATATGAGTCGTGCAATTTGTGAAATTAGTGCTGTTGATACCGGTATTATAATCGTACTTATTATAAAATCCACCCTCTTTCAGTTGTATTTTAACACACCAATCGGCGACATTCTTACAGGTGTTTAACCAATTGGGTTTGTTTCGTTTATATTGTTGTTCGTAATTCCATGCTCTTAACAAACCAATCATGCCATCACCAATTTCCCTGATGGCAACTTCGGGACCTCGCCAGGTCTGTGGATAAGGATCGTACCATGTTTTAGGACAACCACTTGCCGAAACACAATTAGTTGCCCAAAAGTCAGCCATTTGCTCACCTTTAGTAAGATATTCTGCATTGTTTGTTTTCAATCCTTCTCTTATCAACAAAGATGCGTTTCCGGGTTGCTGCCCCACAAAACCGATATTATAATTGTAATCTTTTTCCGAATCAATTCGTCCATCAAGCAAAATACGAAAAGGAACTCCCGCAGCACCATTTATTGTTTTCCAATAGATACTTAACACGTCGAGTTGAGTTGAATATACTTTTTCTAAATCGCAATTGTAAAGCTTGGGCGAAAATAAGTTGTAATAAATATCCCATGTATTTTTTAAAGCGTTTACATAACTATCCTCATTACTAAGGCGAAAAGCCATTTTGTATTGATGTTCGGTAGTGGTTTGGAGTGGATGACTACGATAACACCAACGTTTATCTAAACTTTTTCTTTTTAAATAAGATCTTTCGCCTTCAGTACCGGGGTATGTAATTCCAATAGTGGGTTGTTGATTATTTTTCATCCCGATGGATGCAAATTTCATTCGGCTGTCAATAATTCTATCCAATCCAAGTTCATCTTTAAAAGTACTTCCGTCGGGATGAATGTGTGAAACTGAAAATGTGAAACCATCTTTTTGGTTTCGAAGCATAAAAATGGGAAGGGGAAGTCTGTCTTCTCTGAACCAAAATTCATTATCAGTCATATTGGCGGCTAAACTTCTTGGATTTACAAACTCGTTGGATTTGTACCAAACTCCGGGAACAAAAAAATCATAGTCGGACATGGCTGAAGGTTTGTTTTGATACAAACTTATACGGGTAGAAAATCCAATCTCTGAAGCACCAACTTCCAAAACCTGAACATTCCGACTTAACTGAAAAGTTCCTGTTTTATCAATCGCTGTATAAATATCCTGAAACTGAATTTTCGAACCGCCGGATGTGCTTATAACTGTTTTGCAAATTATTGAATTGTTGTCCCCTGATATTGGCTGACTATAAGGATATTTGTACCAGTTAACTCCCAAATTGCTAACTATCTCTATTTCGATGGGTGTGACCTGAATGTATGCTGACTCCGGAGTCGAATTTTCAACTTTTATCCCAAAACAATTGGGTTGAAACTCGCTAAAAGTAAGTACCGAACCGCCCGATTGCAAAGAATAAACTTCAGCATTCAGCCATGTTGAGAAATAAGAAAGTAATCCGAAAATTATAAAGATTCTGAGGATATTCATTTATTCCAATTTTTTAGCAATAAAAAATGGTTGGTTTTTCCAATAATGCTGAAATAATGTTTTACAATTGTCAGTATTTCAACTGTTTTATAATTTCACTTCAAACTTGTAAATACAAACATGTTTATAGAATTCTCCCGGATTTAAGACAGTACTTGGAAAATTGGGTTGATTTGGACTATCCGGGTAATGCTGTGTTTCCAAAGCAAAAGAGGTTCTGAAAGCATAAATTTCTCCGTATTTTCCGGTGTCTTTTCCTTCGAAAAAATTACCTCCATAAAATTGAAGAGCAGGTTGGTCAGTAATAACCCGCATTAAACGCCCGTTTGAAGGCTCGTAAATAACAGCGGCTTCAGTTGTTTCGCCTTGTTTTTTGTCCAAAATCCAATTGTGGTCATATCCTTTACCAAATAGCAAAGCTTGGTAGTTTTCATTTACCCGTTCGCCTATTACTGTGGGGTTTGTAAAATCCATTGGAGTACCTTTTACAGCAAGAATCTGTCCTGTTGGAATAAGTCCGTTATCGGTAGGCGTAAATGTGGAACCAACGATTTGAAGAATATGCGTATTAATGGTTTTTGCAGTACCTTGGGAAAATCCGTTCAAATTGAAAAACGAATGATGCGTAAGATTAAGTACCGTTGATTTGTCAGCGGTTGCCAAATACTCAATTTTCAATTCGTTTTGATTTGTCAACGTATAAACCACTGTATCCGAAACATTTCCGGGAAAACCTTCTTCGCCATCGGGCGAAAGGTAGGTTAACTCCAATGCATCTTCTCCTGAGCGGTTTTTAAATGGACGAGCATTCCAAACTACATTGTGAAATCCTTTTGGTCCACCGTGCAATGTGTTTTTACCATTGTTCGTCGGTAGTTGATAATTTATCCCATTCAACGTGAATTTCCCGTTTGCAATGCGGTTTCCATAGCGTCCAATTAATGCTCCGAAGAACACTTCGTTTGATTTTTGATAATCATTGAACGTTTTGTAACCGGTAACAATATCAGCGAATTTGCCATTTCTATCAGGTGTCCAAAGCGCAACCACCCGTCCGCCAAAATTAGTAATCTGTGCCACCATCCCTGAATTGTTTTTCAATGTATAAAGCGACACTTCCTTTCCTTCCAAAGTTCCTTTGAAATCAGAATTGCTAATTAGTTTAATTCCCAACTCTTTTCCATTCAGATTTTTAATCGTGTTTACCTCATTTTGGTCAAAAGGGGTATGATCCCTGCGATAAATATCGTGAAACCAGAGTTTTGGCTCTATTCCAGAAGGCGTGGGTTCATCCCAAGCATAAATAGTATTTGTTTTGCCCGATACGAATCCCCAATTGATAGCACCAATATTGTTGCTTTTAAGCAAAGGCATTATGTTTGTAAACTTACTGTCGTGTTTACGAGCCATATATTCAGTACAAATCATTGGCCGGTTAAATATCTTGAGGTAGTTTATCTCTGTTTGATGTTCCTTAACTCCTGAATAATTATGATAGGTTAGAATATCAGAGTTTTCTACCTGAAAAACATTCAATTCGTTGCATTTGAAATACCATAAACCACAAGTAAGTGGTTGTGTTGGGTTAATTTCACGCGCCCATTTGAAAGTGTTTCGGAGCAATGGAAGTGAACTTATACCGTGATTACTGTTGCCTGGTTCATTATACAAATCCCACATAAGAACTCGTTTGTCATTTTTAAAAGTCCCAATAATATCCTTGACATATTTTTCTAATATCGGAAATAATTTTATTGTATCATTTCGTAATGAGACACTTGGATCTCTCACCCATCCTGAATTATGAATACCAAGTTTGGGGTCGGGTTGTTTTCCAATGGAAGATTCTTCATTCCAGCAATCGTCGAAGAACACAAACATTGGACGTATATTATGTCTCGTACAAATTGTGAGGAATTTATCAATATTCTTTTTAAATAATACAGGTTCGGCTTTCCAAACCACAGAACTCAGGAACACACGCATTGTATTGAATCCCAATTCTTCAGCCCATCCCAGTTCCTTCTCAATAGTTGCAGCATCAAAACTTTCGTTTTGCCACATTTCAATCTGGTTTATGGCAGTACTTGGTTGGAAATTGCAACCCGTAAGCCATGTTTGTGATGCATACCAATTGGTAGCTTTTGCTGTGCTCCATACTTTTTCAACGGGTTGCTGACTTATAATTTTAGCCGCTTGTGTTGAATTATTAATTGTTACAAATATAACTGCGATAATTATCAAAAGCCTTCTTTTCATGTCTTTGATTTAATTACATTGGATTGCTTGAAAACCAAATTATTTATTCTACTTTACAAATTTTATTTTTATTTCCTGTTGTGTTTGTTTGTTTTTCAGATTAATAATACTGACACCACGCTCACAACTTTCAATATCAACCGCATTACCATTTAAACGTTTGCCTGTATAAATAATCTTTCCATCTGTCCCGTAAACTGAATACTCATAGTTGAACATAGGATTTAATCCGTTCATCACAAGTTTATGTTCATTTTTGTTATAACTAACACTTACAGTCTTTTGGTCAATTGATTCGTATATAATAGATGTTGACAATGGTGTATACTCTTCCATCGACATACAATTGATATAGGCATAGGCATTGGCCGAAGTACTATAAACACTAATTGTAATCTCACCACTTGCATTTGGAGTAATATAGTCGCTGGTATAAACGGAATTATTGTTTCCATAATAAGTGCCCGCCAATGTATAACCTGTCTGTGATGTTAGTTTATAGGCTAAATCAAAGCTTGTAGTTGGAGTTG